>FWPU01006181.1_pt1 | contig 24460 bp, 18 predicted proteins | sample 2228361 | NCBI WGS metagenome assembly FWPU01 (sample SAMEA103939777, study PRJEB20133) | metagenome | reverse complement strand
GTAACAACATAATGAACATCTGCTCTATTCGTAACCACACCAGCACCTGGTTTTAAAGTAGACACAATTCTTGAAATTTTAAAATCTTTAGTTGTTGAGGGAAGTGCAATTATTGGTTTTCCTCCTTCGGATCTTGCTGCTCCACGGATGAAGTCAACCTGACCACCGAAACCAGAATATAACCTGGATCCGATTGAATCCGAACAAACCTGACCTGTAATATCAACTTCTAATGCAGAATTAATTGCAACCATCTTATAATTTTGAGCGATAACAAAAGGATCATTCACATATTCCTGAGGATGAAATTCTATTGATGGATTATTATCAATGTAATCATACAACTTTCTACTTCCTAAAACAAAACCAGCTATTGTTTTCCCGACATGAAGTTTTTTACTTCGATTTGTGATAATTCCTTTATTGACCAAATCGATCACACCATCAGAGAACATTTCGGAATGAATTCCAAGATCTTTTTTCGTAGTGAGAAATTTTGTGACAGCATCAGGTATTACCCCAATTCCCATCTGTAAAGTTGAACCGTCCTCAATTAATTCAGCAATATTCCCACCGATTTTCGTGTAAACTTGCATCATTTCAGGAAAGAGATCCTCTTTCACCTGTGGGAGTTCAGCTATTGGCTCATCAACTTCAACTATGTATGTCAACTTGTTTATATGAATGAAACTATCTCCCAGTGCACGAGGCATCTGAGGATTGATTTGAGCAATTACTATTTCCGAATTTTCTGCAGCAGTTTTTATCAAACCAACTTCTACACCATAACTACAAAAACCATGTTCATCCGGTGGAGACAAGTGAACAAATGCAATATTCGGTTTAATTAAACCTTTTGAAAAAAGTAAAGGATATTCATACAAATAAACAGGAGTAAAATCTGCGCGTCCTTCATTAACAGCTTTACGCGCTGCTGCACCCATAAAAAACGATATATGCCTAAAAGATTTTTCCATTCCTGGATTTAAATAAGGTATCTCACCTACAGTCAATGCATGGTAAATCTCTACATTTTCAAGCTCATCTTTTCTTGCAACAAGGGCATTTATTAAAGTCATCGGAAAAGCACAATTACCATGCATAACAATCTTATCTCCCGATTTAATTACACTTACAGCTTCTTCGGGAGTTCTTAGTTTTGACTTGTAATTCTGTAGCCAGAAAGTAGATTTTGTGTATTTATTTATTATTTCCTGCATCTCTATCCCGCTCTAATTATGTGAAAAGAAAAATAATTTTTTGTATTCCAGATTAAAAAGTTCGGCTAAACTTTCGTTCGTACAATTTCCAGAGAATGTACAAACTCCTCTGGTGAGTCCATTATTTGCCTTCAATGATTCTTCGATTCCAGAATTCGCAATGTCAAGGAGATAATTGATTATTGCATTATTAAGCCCGTAGCTTGCTGTTCTTGGAACCTGTGCTGGAATATTAGGAACACAGTAATGAATTACATTATGCTGAACATACACAGGATTGCTGATCAGAGTTGGTCTACTTGTTTCAACGCATCCTCCCTGATCAATCGAAACATCAATAATAACTGAACCTGGTTTCATACTTTTAACCATATCTTCGGTAACAAGATGTGGAGTTTTTTCACCTTTAATTAGGACTGCACCAATCAAAACATCTGCAAATTTTACAGCTCGTTCGATTGTATAAGGATTCAATGCAACTGTGGTAATTGCTTTACCAAATAAATTCTCAAGTCTCTTTAATTTATTCAGATCTTTATCAAGAACAATTACCTGTGCACCGACACCTAAGGCTGTTCGTGCTGCATTAGTTCCCACTGTTCCAGCACCTAAAATTACTACTGCTGCTGGTGCAACTCCAGGAATACCTCCTAAAAGCATTCCACGACTAATGTCAAAATTTTTTTCCAGATATCGGGCAGCAATTTGAATAGACATCTGACCGGCAATTTCACTCATCACACCAAGAATGGGTAAATTTCCATCTTCATCTTCAACCAATTCGAATCCTATGGAAGTTATTTTTTTCTCTAAAAAGATTTCAAGAACTTTTCGCCTCATGAAAAGATGTAAAAACGAAAACACAATTTGTTCTGGATTTAATTTTTGTGCTTCATCTTCTGTAAATGGAGCAACTTTGACAACTAATTCAGCTCTATTGATTGACTCTTCAGCAGAATAAACTATTTTTGCACCAACTTTCTCGTATTCATCATTAGTAAATCTACTCTGTAAACCAGCATCTTTTTCAATAAAAACTTGATGTCCATTATCTACAAGCAATTTGACTCCCGCAGGGGTAAGGGCAACTCTTTTTTCTTCAAAGTGAGTCTCTTTCAGAATGCCTATTCTCATGATTTGCTCATTTTTTATTTAATTATTTTCAATTTAAATAAAATTAACTTTTCGTTGAAGGAAAATTAAATGCAGATTTAATGATTTTTCAATAATAAGAGATTAATCAAGATGCAAAAATTAATAATAATTATTTTCTTCATAAGATGTATGAGTTAAATCACCAAACTTAGTTTTACATTTTTAGTGAATCGCTTAAGAAAGAATTATCTTCTAAAATGATGTAGACAAAAATTTTGCAATGAGATAAAAATGTTTTTTTAAGAATGAGCTACAATCTGTATGAGCTTAGAATGATTGAATTATAGGTTTGATCCTGAATGTTTACTACTCTTGAAAATTCTCTACAAAAATCTTTACGCTTCATCAGTAAATATTCTAATAACCTGAAATTTCACTTTACACAAATTCATTGCTGGTTAGTTTTTATAATTTTTATGGAGAGAGATTAGTTAAAGGAATAAATCCGAATAAAAAATTAAAATATTTTTTGAAAACGCTTAGTAAATTAATTCAAACATTCGATCAAAAACTGTACTGAGTAAAAATGTTGAAAATGGACTCGTTTTTGATTGGTTTTTGATTAATGATATAACGGACATTGATATTAAAGGAAAAATTATTGGTGATTAAATACTGATTTGTGAGATCAAAAATTGTACGTTTTAGATTTCCGAAAGATGGACCAACGGATAGTGAAAACCTGTTCTTATCATTGAAAAGATTTAGTTTTGTTCCTATGTTGAAAGAATAGTAAGCATATCTGGATGAAGAAATTTCAGATTGACTGAGCGATGTCCCGAAAAATGTAGAGAATTTTTTATTCCAGAAATTATGAACATTGAAATTTAGAGTTAAAAATTTAACTGATAGGTTTTTGAAAGTTCTATCTTTTTTATAACTGGTGACTATACTAAAAAACAATCTGTGAAGAACTTTCAATTTCAAATCATAATTAGATGAAAAAGAAAATTGATTTGTTAAATCATTCAACTGGTACTGTAACCTTATTGAATCTGCAGTGGAGGGTATATCATTTTTAACTAAATAATTAGAGTATCCTAAGGTTATTCTTGGAAAATCTTTTCGTAAGTATAAAGCAACAGAACTTTCAAAGTTTTGGTATGTTGTCGTTGCGATCTTCGTCTTCTGAAGATTATCGGATAAATTTTCATAGCTAATTGATACAAAGACTTGATTTTCTAATAAACCTATTCTATCCATCACCTGTAATCCTTTTATATCATTTCTAAGGAAATTCTGTCCGAAAGAAGTATACTCATTACCTCTATAGATATATGATGTTCTGAAGAAGTTATTAAAATAATTCAAACTAAAAGTAGCTTCGCCAGCAAAGGTTGGAAATTTTTGTGGATTCAGTGGAACAATGAATTGATTGATAGTGATGAATTTTTTGCCAATATCCCGTACCTTCTTGATTAAATCGGGATCGCCACCAAATGGTTTTCCTTCACCAAATAAAGAATCAATTATCTCATCTGTAAAATTTCCAGTTGTGATGTCATTATTTAAAATTGAGAAGGCTCCCTGCGCTTTGAATAATATTCTTTGATTATCAATTCCAATCAGTAAATCTGAGCCAAGTACAAGATTCTCCTTTGGCATGGCTCCAAATTGAATTGAACTCAATTTATCTTTTGAATGCAAATAGGTAAATCCTAATTGAAAGTTTTTACCACTTCCGAAGTATGGACGAATTGCAAAAAGATTCCTCTGGTAAGTTCCAAGAATAACTTTCGCAAAAGGATTTCCAAACTTTGACGAATCCACTGGAATTATATCTGGACCAATAATTGCACTATCTCGTGAATAAAGTTGTAATAATTCTCCTTCGATTCTGCGAGTAACTTCACCATATGAAAGCTGAACATTAAAAAATCCTAATTCGACTTTTCCAGTAATACCCCTTAACCTTTTACCGTTCATGATCAACGATGAATAGGAAGGATAATGATCACCCACATTTAAACTAAGACCCTTCCAATTTAAATTAATCTGAAATCTATTTTGTGGTTGAATGGTTCTTTTTTCTTCATTGGTGATATATAAATTTAATGACGAAACTAAATCACCATAATCGCCTGAAAGATTCAAATTCATTCTATTTAAATTAAGATTTCCCACTCTCAAATTTTCATAATTCGATTCAGCTTTTAATTGACCATTAAATCTTAGAGTTTTTCTCTGCGTAATAGTCATTCTCTCTTTCGATACAACATTGAAATAAAAATTTGATATCGATAAAACCTTTCCAAGAGTATCATATAATATGACTTTTAAAGTATTCTGTCCATCAATGAGCTTTTTATATCTATTCTGGGGAATTACTATCAAATCACCACTGATTGATAAAAGGGAAGTGACTTCATCTTCATTGATCCATAGTCGTGTATATTCTTTTTTGACAAGAGAACTTGTGCGCAGAAGAGATAATGCGAGGAAGAATTCATCACTTGAAATAGGTTCATCGAATTCTGGGTAAAGAACGATCACCTTTTCATCTGACTTTACTCTCTTCATCACATCAATTTTATAAAAATTGCCCGTTTCTAAACCCATGGAAGGAAAATTCAAAACATTACCATCTATCGTAAGAATTTTAATATAATACTCGATGTAAGGAAATAAAACATAATCTGAGGGAATTGTAGCTGAAATGTTGTTCCCCTGGATTCGCATTTCAAGAACTGAAAATTCTGATTTTCCAAAAGTCCTATAAAAAAGAAATGCCTGTTGAATTTCTTTATGTTCAATTAACTCGAGATTAATCGTCAGTGGTTGATTTTCATAAATTTCCTGAACTTGTTTTTTGATGAATGCTTCTTCTTGTGAAAAGAGGGAAACAAAGAACACGAACACGATAAAAGTAATTTTTCGAGTCAATTCTATACCCAATTTTATAATTGATTCTATTTATTATATTATTAGAAAATGTAAAATGAGCTTTTTCAACATAAATTCTTCTTTATTCATTACAACGAAGAAAATGCTCTAAAACTAAAATCATTCTTCAAAATCGAGATAATAGATTCTGAAATTGCCTTGCGGAGTTTGTATTAACAGACTTTTCTCTTTAGTTCTGAGGAAATTCCTCGATTCATTTAATTGTTCTGTTGTAGCTTTTGAGATTGAGATTATTCCATCCGATGAAATTAAAGTCGAATTTCCTTCTTCTACGGAATCTGACTGTTGTGCCCCAGTTAATGCTCTTACTTCAACAACTCCTGACTCCACCACTAATAAAGTTTGTCCATCATCAAGTACTTCAATTATTCCCGAAGTACCTCGAATTGTTGCGACTGCTGTGGGAGTTGTTATTATAAACTCATCTTCTTCGTGTTGCTTCTCGACATCAAATCTCATTTTGCCTAATTCCATCTTCGTAGTTTTGATCAATCCTCTTTCTTTCCTATTTGCATAAACTGTTATAATTGTATTTTCCCTTACACGTAGACTACTTCCATCAATAAATCTTAAAACTGCAAGTGATCTATCACCAGTCATTAATTGATCATTGTTTTCTAATTCTGTTGCTGGTAAAGTTATATTCCAATCTTTTTTTGGTTTCTTATGTTTAACTTCTTTAACAACTTTCGTAACAATTGCTGGAGCATTGCCTGGAACACTCGAAGGAATGTATCTAAATGACGAAAGAATAAGTGTTGAAAATGCAATTGAAATTAAAATTACGATTCTATTTAATGACATAATAAAACCCTCCACTTACTCTCTTTTAATGTCAATTAAATTTTTCGCATTCGTTTCAAGAAAGATGACAAGCTCATCAAGTGTCATAATAGATCCATCATCTCTTCGAATCACTAATTTCGAAGGATCAATCTTACCATCCTGTAATAATCTTGATAATTCATTATCACCAAGTCTATTCAAAGCATTCATCAATCTTGTATTTAAGACCTTATAATATTCTGCTTCTGGATTATGGATAAAGAAATTGATCGGTTCACTGAAAATTCTTACACCTCCAGCTGGACCAGGTACAATTGCATTCACCTGTAAAACAAGCTCACTTCCTGGGCGTATTTCTCTATCCAGAATATCTCGAAGATTAACACTTGTACTGATACCAACATTTCTATTGTCAACAACTGGAGTACCTCTTTGTAAAGCTTCTTCAAGAGATTGTTCGGGGTTAGTGCGTTCATTCACTTTTATGTAATACTCCGAAGCACCTGAAATTGGTGTCCACTCAATAATGATATTACCTGCGTCATAAGTTTGATTAGAGCGGGGATTAATAACACTAAGAGTTTGTGATGGATTGAGGAAAACTAAATTCTTAGTATCACTGGATAATAATACTTGAGCAGTCGAATCATAAAGGTAAACACTAAGTCTGTATTCCCCAGTTGGTTTGCCATAACTAATATTTTCTTCGATTAGTTTTGTATCTGTTCGGTGATCATAGATTCTGACATCCACTTTACCAATATCATCATTACAAAGTGTTCTTGCCAGAAATGGTCGGGTAATAAACCATGCAACTTCCACAAAATCACTTGCACCGATTTTTTTCCACTCAATTCTACCTGCCATCGTGACATACATATCAGGTGCATTTATTTCAGCACAAAAAATTCTTGGTGCTCCTTGTAAATCGTTTAATGTTGCAAAGGCAGCAAAATCAACAGTGTTCAGCTGAGGAAAAACTACAAGATTTATTGATGGTTGGGAATAAAGTAGTGTGAAAAGAGATAGAGAAAAGATAAAAAATCCTGTTTTTTTCATGTCCCCTCCATTATTTTAATCATTCCAAAGTTTGGCTAAATTGAAAAAGAAAAAATAAAATAATCCAGTAATCTAATTTTAATATAGTTTTTTTCGGTTAATTTTCAATTTTCATTTGTAAGTTTAGATAACTAAATAAGTCAGAAAATGCTTAAAAAGTTGGTTGAAATCGCAATAAAATTAACATCAGAAACAGATCCAGATAGATTATTACAACTAATAATTGATTCAGCAACTAAATTGATTAATGCAGAGAGAGCATCCGTCTTTCTCTATGATGAGTCGAAAAAGGAATTATATTCTAAAGTGGGAACAGGAGTGAATCAAGAAGAAATTCGTTTCTCTGTTAATTCCGGGATCGCTGGTTATGTTGCACGAACAGGTGAAACCCTCATAATAGATGATCCATACAATCATCATTTGTTCAACAAGGAGATTGATTCAAAGACCGGTTTCATCACAAGAAATATACTATCCGTTCCAATGAAGAACATAGAAGGTAAGATCATTGGTGTATTTCAGGTCTTAAATAAATATAGTGATGTTTTCGATCAAGAAGATTGCGAATATGCTCAGGCATTTGCATCAATTTCAGCTGTAGCAATTGAAAGTGCACGATTAATTGATGAACAAAAAAGACAATATGAATTGCTACAAAGAGCTTATAAAGAATTACAGGAAGCTCAGGAAACAATAATCAAACAGGAAAAATTTGCAATAATCGGACAACTTGCTTCTGGTATTAATCATGAAATAAAAAATCAACTTGGCGTTGTAATGGCAGTCGAAGCAATCAGAAAAATGTTTCCTGATAATCAAAAAATTCAATTGTACACTCAACTTATTCTTGAAGCTCGAAATAGAATCGTAAATCTCTTGGACGAGATTAAGGATTTTACTAAATCCAAAACATACGAGAAGCAACCAATCAATCTCAATGATTTAATCAAAAACACAATCCATCTATGTCAATTCGACAAAGATTTAGATACTATCAAAATAATTTTTTATGAAGATATTAATCTAAAACCCTTCGCTCTGATAAATCGAGATAAAATTCAACAGGTTCTAATCAACTTAATTCGAAATGCGGGTCACGCTTCACCCCCTAAAAGCAAAATTGAAATCTTTCTTGAGAAGGTTGAAAACGATTGGTTAATTAAGATCAAAGATTATGGTTCGGGTATACCGGAAGAAATTCAGGACAAAGTTTGGGAACCGTTTTTCACAACAAAAACTACAGGAACAGGATTGGGACTGGATATTTGCAAAAAGATTATTGAAAATCATGATGGTAAAATATGGTTTGAATCGAAAGTTAATTCAGGAACAATTTTCTATATAAAAATTCCGGCATTTGTAGAATTATGAGTTCATCAATCAAAAACCTATCCCGAGAGAAATTAGAAGAACTAATAAAAGCTTTCGAATACATCTCATCGCCGTTAAAACCAGAAGAAATTCTGCCCATTGTTCTCGAACAAATATCCCGTCTATTAAATGCTGAAGCAGGATCAATTTTCTTATTAAATGAAAAGACAAAAAATCTTGAACTTAAGGTTGCAACCAATTTATCTACAGAAGAAATAGAAAAAATTAAAGTTCCAATCGGTAAAGGTCTTGCAGGATATGTAGCAGAAAAAGATGAATTAGTTAATATTAAAGATGCTTCATCGGATAACCGCTTTTACTCACAAATCGATATACTTACAGGTTTCCATTCGAAAAGTATTTTGACAGTCCCACTTAAAACATCCGAGAAACTTGTCGGCGTCATTCAGGCATTAAATAAAAGAAATGGTGAATTTTTCTCAGAAGAAGATGAAATTCTGCTTATTGAATTTTCAAGATTAGTTGGCTTAACTTTAGAGAAAGCCTGGTTTTTATCTCAATTACTGGAAAAACAAATCATTGAGACTGATCTCCAAATCGCAAGCAAAATTCAAGAAAGTTTGCTACCCAAAAATGAATTACGATTTAATGATGCTCTAATCAAAGGATTTTATAAACCAGCAAGATATATTAGCGGAGATTATTATGATTTTTTTCCAATCAATGATAATGAAGTCCTAATTGTATTAGGTGATGTCGCAGGTAAAGGTGCGCAGGCTTCATTAATAATGGCATCCACAAAGTCCTATCTATCCGCTGCGATTGATGCAAAAATGGACTTCATGACAATTGCAAACAAACTTAATCAATTCCTTGCACAGAGTACACCATTTGATAAATTCATTACAATATTTCTCGGATTAATTAACTTCAAAGAAAATAAAATATCATATATCAACTGTGGACACGATGCTGGTTTAATTGTTACAGAAAAAGGTGAAATAATAGAACTTAAATCGAATAACATCATGATGGGTGTACTTGAGGATTTTGAATACATCTCATCTGAAGAACAGTTTCCTGAACATTCATTCCTTTTCATTTATACAGATGGTGTGACTGAAGCAAATAATATTCGTAATGAAAGATTTGGAAACGAGAGATTAATCGAATTAGTTCAAAAAAATTCTAATTCACCTCTTAATATATTCAATGAACTCCCCAATGAAATTGAAAATTTCTCTTCCGGTACTGTCCAGTTTGATGATATTACTTTTCTAATGGTAATCAGAAATCATACTAAAATAGAGTCATAACTTTTAGTATCAAACGAATTAGAGAGCAAAAATTAAGTTCACATTTGAATTCACAAAACCATGATAAGATTTGAATACTTTTTATTTTAACTGATGATAGTAATCGAATAAAATATTAAATTGGATTTAGTAAAATTGATAATTCAATGGACAATATAAATAATTTTATAATTGGTGAAATTGGGGATATTTGTAAAATCGAAGTTCTACATCATCTTGCATCAGCTCCACTGACATTAGAATTAAAAAAATTTATTGATGAAGTAATTCAAAAAAGAAAATGCAAAAAAATATTATTTGATCTTTCAAAAGTTGAGTTTGTGGATAGTTCTTTCCTCGGAGCTATTGTTTATGCACACAAAATTCTAAGTAATTTAAATGGAAAAATTAACTGCGTAGTTAAATCTGCAGCTGTCTATGATAGATTTATGATTTCTCAACTTGACAGGTTGTTTAAGGTTTTCTCAAGTTACGATGAAGCACTCGAAGATTTGCAAGATTAAATAGTATCAGTAGAAGCTTTCCTTAAAATATAATGGATATATTACTTCAGGAATTCTCCTTTCTTGTAAATTCAGCTATTAAATCTGTTCTGCCGAAGACAATCTTTCAAGAGAAGATAAAAATTCATAATTCCCTTCTAAAAATCGAAAACATTCAAATAAATCTGGATGAGTATAAAAATATATATGTCATCGGATTTGGTAAAGCTTCTTCAGCGATGGCATCAGAACTGGAAAAATTCCTGGGCGATAGAATCACTAATGGAATAATTATTACTAAGTATGGATTTAAGACTCTAACGAAGAAGATAAAAGTATATGAAGCTGGTCATCCTTTACCGGATAAAAATACGCTTTTATATTCAAATAATATTCTTAAAATGCTGAAGCAAACCTCAGCTCAAGATCTTATTATCTGTTTAATTTCAGGTGGTGGATCTTCGTTATTCGAAGTACCTGTGAATGGATTAGATTTAGAAACATTACAATTAATAAATCAAATTTTAATTACAGAGAGGCTTTCAATTCATCAAATCAACTACTATAGAAAAGCACTTTCGAAAGTTAAAGGTGGAAAGTTACTAAATTACATTTATCCATCAACATGTTTATCGTTGATAATTTCAGATGTAACCTACGATGATTTATCGGTTATCGCATCAGGTCCAACTTACATTGAATCAGATAACTCATATTTGAAGATAAAAAATTCATCCAGATTAAAAGAATTGATCAAAGAGAGTGATGCACTTGAGAAGATCAACAAACTAATAGTAAGAAAAAAATTTAACCAAAGGATTTTAAAGTTTTATCCTAAGAAAGTTCAAAACTGTATAATAGCTTCAAACAAAAGTGCAATTAATGAAATTGTAAGATTATCCCAAAAGTTCGATTTCGATATTCAGAAAATTTATTTTGATTTCACCGGTCCACTTGAGGCAATCTCAGAAATTTTTAGAAATGAAATGGAAAAAATGAACAATTTTAACAGTCCATTCAAAGAGCTATTGTTGATTGGTGGTGAGACTTATCTTGAAGTTAAAGGGAAAGGTAAAGGAGGCAGGAATTCTCATCTTGTTCTGTATATTCTTAATGAACTAATTTCCGAAAATTTTGAACCTAACTTTAATTTTTTTATCGCATCTTTTGCTACTGACGGAAATGATGGTCCAACTGATTCAGCAGGAGCTTTTATTTCTAATTCAATTCTAAAAAAAATGAGAGCATCAGGAATTGATTTAAAACCTTACTTGAATAATTTCGACTCATATAATTTTTTCAATAAATTTAATTGCCTGATTAAAACTGGACCTACTTACACAAATGTAATGGATATCATGATTGGAATATTTGAAAAATCATGAAGGATTCTTAAAAGAAATCTTTTATCCTTATAATTTCAGTCAAAACATCAACTTGAATTTCAACATAAAAATCAAAATTAATTTGAAACTTCTAATAAAAACGAAGCCTTCCATATTATTGTTTAGTTCCACTCACTAAATAAATAGATTAATTTTCCTGTTTTCTTTTTAAGAACAAGAATAAATCCCTACGAACAAGTGAGAATATTGAAATTATTTCATCAACACGAATTTTTTTATACTTATGAAATTTCCACTTTCAAGTTTGTAAAAGTACACACCACTTGACAAACTGTAAGTTTGTCCTGCATCAAATTTCACCTCATATATTCCCGGAGCTTTTGGTTCATTTACAAGTGTTGCTACTTCTCTTCCTAAAACATCGTAAACTTTAAGTGTTGTCATTATTTCATTCCCAGCATATTCGGGAATTGAAAATTTAATTGTTGTTACAGGATTGAATGGATTGGGATAGTTTTGAAATAACTCAAAATTCATGTTCAAGCTCTTGTATTCGACTATTGAAGTAACTAACGGGGTACTACGTTTGGTAAAAAATACTTGTAAAAATGTATTAGGATGATTTATGTCCTCAGGATATATTATTTCGTAATTTAGGCAGTATTCCCCAGTCGGTAATATTGCTCCAGCTTTAAAACCGACTGTAGAATCGAATAAATCTGTTGCAAATTCAGCTGCTGACCATGTTGCACCTCTATTGGTAGAATACGCGAGCATGATATCACCTCGTACATTCCCGGTTGAAAAGTCAAAATCTCGTTCATCTTTCCAGGTCGTATATAGAATATTTCGGGTTACATCATATCGTGTTCCTTCTAACAAATGAGAACGGAAGTTTGCCGATATCATTCCGTTTGATGGACTTGTTGGAAAATTCCAAGTAGCGCCAGCATCATCTGAATATTTGTAATAGTTTCGCGCCCCATTAAACGGATCACTCGCTGGATATACTGTGTAGAATAAATGAATACGATTTTGCGTATCGATTATCAAATCTGGATCCCATTCCGCATCAGCACTTTTCAATACTTCTAACGGTGAAGTACTCCAGCTCAATCCTCCATTTGTACTCAATGATAGAAACACATCCCACTTCCTGGCTCCGCCAGTAGAATCTCTCCATGGAATTGCAAGAGTATCTCCGGCCGTATCAAATTGTGCATGAGGAAATGCTGAATGCTTTCCGTCATTTAGACTAAGTAGCTGAACTGCTTGCCAACTGTTTCCGTAATCAGTCGAACGGGAATAATACACCTCCGCAACAGTACTACTATTCGTACTGCCTTCATTCCACATTACATGAATTCGATTATAACGATCAATCGTTACATGTGTTGAATTAATGTTGTAATTTATTTTGGTTGCAATTCTAATGGAGTCAGTCAATATATTCAGATTAGAATCTAAACGTGTAATGAACAGTGCCGATGGATTTACAGAATTCCAAATTGCATAAATATTATCATTTTTATCAATAGCTAATTTTAACGAATTACCCCCAACAACACTGTCCATGGGAGTAAATCGTTTTGGTGGTGTTAACCATGTCAAACCACCATCATCTGAATAGGTAATGAAATAACCATAAACTTGATTCATATTTGATGGATTGATTTCAGCTGTTGAAATAATAATCCTTCCTCCTCGTGTGCATACCATGTTGTTATAAAGAGTGCCCCGCTGTTTAGAATTTGAATTTACTTTAGGAATAGGAACGGGATTGCTCCAATATGGTGAAGTACCATGCTGTGCTAATAGAAGATTGGAGAATAAAACGAGTAATGAAATTATTTTTTTCATGGTTCGCTCCTTAAAATTTTTAATTAATTGTTAATTATTAAATTTATAAATTGACAAGTTATGATTTTGAAAGGTTTAAACTTAGAAGTTGAAAAATTTGGTACTACTCTATAAAATCACTTTAAAGAAAAAGTCAGCTCTGAATACGAGCTGATATTCAAAAAGAAACCATTTAATTATGATATATAGAATTACTCGAGATTTAAATTCACTATTTCATCAGAATAAATTTTCTAGTTTGGCCAATATTTCCACTTTCAAGTTTGTAAAAGTAAACACCACTTGGCAAACTGTTAGTTTGTTCTGCATCAAATTTCACTTCATATGTTCCCGGAGCCTTTGACTCATTCACAAGTGTTGTTACTTCTCTTCCTAATACATCGTAAACAACAAGTTTCACATAACTTCTCTCTGGCAAATCAAACTCAATCGTCGTCTCCGGGTTGAAAGGATTGGGGTAGTTCTGTTTCAAATGGAAATTCAAAGGGATGTTAAACGTTTCCCTCACACTTGTTGATGTAACAACGTTTCGCTTTTTCACATGTACCCGAACATATGTGAAGGTGTTTGTGATATCATCATTTGAAATGAGTTCATAGTTTATCACATATTCACCTGAAGGAAGAACATCACCACCTTTAAAACCAACTGTTGAATCATGGTGGTCTGTAACAAACTCGGGAGTTGACCAGGTTAAACCCCGATTGGTAGTGTAAGATAACATGATATCACCTTTTACATTCGTCCCCACTCTATCTCTTTCATCTTTCCAGGTTACAAAAATCACATTTCTAGCGGCATCGTATCGAACACCTTCAATCAATTGTGAACGCACATCAGGAGAAATCATTACATCACTACTCCAATTTTGACCCACGTCATCTGAGTACCGATAATAATTCCTTGCGTCGAAAGGATGTCCTATAGGGAATTTTGTATAAAAAAGATGTATTCTATTAAAAGGATCTATAAAAACATCCGGATCCCAGTCCGCATCAGGGCCCCCAACAACTGTTTGTGGAGCGGTCCATGATTGCCCCCCATCAGTAGAAAACACCATGTTAACATCCCATTGTGATCCAGCACCCACTGAATCCATCCAGGCAATAGCTAACGTATCACCTGCATAATTAAATTGAGCATGCGGAAATGCAGAATGATGCCCATCGTTGTCACTCAATAATCTTATGGGCTCCCACGTCCTTCCGCCATTTGTAGAACGGGTGTAGAATGATTCCGCTATTTTAGAAGTTCCAGGATTTCCTTCATGCCACATTACATAAATTCTATTGTATTTATCTACACTAAAATGAGTTATAAAATTATTATAAGTTTGTGGATTGGCTACTCTAACAGAATCGATAATAACGCTTAAATTTCTATCAAGAATAGAAATAAAAAGTGCACGTGGATCCAAGGAATTCCACAGAACGTACAACGTATCCTCTTTAGAAATAGCCAGTTTTACTGAGGAACCACCAAAAACTAAATCTGTTGGTGTAAACCGAATAGGAGGATCCTGCCACGTTAATCCACCATCATCGGAATATGTGAAATAATGACCATATATTTCATCTATATTTGAATTATTGACCTCCGTCGTGGAAATGATAATTCTACCATCAGTGGTTGTCACAATATTATTGTACAATACTCCTCGCTGTTTAGGATTTAGAGATTCATTGTATACAGGCAATACCCTATCTGGTCCCCATTCACTACCAACATCATGTTGTGCGACACTAGTATTTATAAAAGATAGAACAATGGCGAGGGATAAGAACACTCGCAATACAAATGCAGACACTATGCAGGAATGAAAAATAATGACCTCCTTTTTTTATTTAAGTTTACTTCATTTTTTATCAAGACCCTCTGAAAGATTAACTATTAAACTAAAAACTTTATTCCGAACAGAACAACTTCAGCAATCCTCATATCCTTTTTAAAAGAACACCCTCTCCGATTTCCTCAACGCAGGCTTTGGGTAATTATCGCAAAGTAATCTTCAGCCAACGCAGCCTCTGCAATATCGTGCTGTAAAATGAGCGCTACCACCACTTCGTTTTTCGGGAAGGCATAGATTTCGGTCACCATCTGCTGGCCAGCGAGATTGAACTTGAGAATTCGACCCTGGCGAGTTGCCCCGCCAATCTGCCGACTCACCGTCCCTTTGTTGCCACTTAGGAACTGCGCCTGGCGCGAGGCATATTCGCTCTCGAAGGCATTTAGCAGATTCGCCAAAACCTCCTCAGCTGTATTTGAAGGAGGGTATATCTGAAGCAACACGAATGGTGAAGCAACCCCTTCCAGGGTCAGAGTGGTAACTTCGTTTTCGGTTTCACTGCTGAGGTTGAGTGCGGCAGGATAGTCAAAAGCAAGGTGCTGGCCTGAGTAATGCAGCACCTTCTTGCGACGTAACAACAGTTCGATGGTTTCACCTTTGGGTGTGGTAATGATTAGTGGGTGATTCAGAACCACTTCATAAACTTTATCCCCCACCTGTAACTCATACACTTCGCCTCGATTCTGCTGGGGTGATGCAATGCTTTGTGTACCTCTTGTCTGTACATAACCGAGGTAAAGAAGTACTAACACCAACAGGATAAGCAATAGAAAGACTTTCATGTTGTATTCTCCTCCTGAATTTTGTTCGATTTACCAACTCGTGGATATCTTTTTTTGATTTGCAAGCAACGCTTGATAGCGTTCAAAATTCTGTAGAGACCGGTTCTCATTCAAGGTTTCCGCACAGTTTTGGCAATCAATTGCCATTTTTGAGCAGGAATGTGATATTCGTAGTGCCAAAGGATGTCCTTGCCCATCAGGTCGCATGCGATGCGTTCGTCGCCAAGCCAACCTCGAAAGTGTAAGGACAGGGCATTTTTCGGTACTTCAGGCAGGTCGACTATTGACAGCCGCTGTGCAGGCCGCTCGTACCAGTTATCCCGTACGGTGCCCTTTTCATCCAGCAGATCGGCACTGCGGAACAGGAGTAGATCACCATAGGCATCGGGGAACAGCGCATAGGTGCCGGTAGGCGACCAGACGGAAAAGAACCAGGACTCGGGTGCCAGGTCCTGAACAGGTACCCATAGCTGTTCTCCTGCCCACAAGTTCAGCAGATAGATCTCAAAAATGTCAGAAGCCCGGGGGGGCTGAACAGCCAAAGAATCCTTTGTCGTAAACGCCACCGCCAGAGGCAAGATCGGGTGAAGGGCTATCTGCATCACCGGGTTATCGAAATACATCTGCCAAACCTCCAAACTGCCTTGTTTCACTACCAGTTCGTGGGCAGATTGCCGACGAAGACGGAAAAAGCTACTATCAAATGAACAAAACACCTCGAGCCGGTTAGTCTTTTCATTCCAATATAACGCCTGACGGCGAACCAATTCCCGAAATTCGGTCAATTCGTTGGGATTTCCCGTGTCATACCAACGCTGAATCTCCTCGTTTCGTGTGGGCAAAAACCAGGTCTGTTCCCAGATCAGGGCGTTTGTTGATGCAGAATCGCTGGAGTTTTCTTCTCTCACCAAGCGGCCCCGAACACGGTTGAACGGGGCTATATCCAAACGAGGCATCCCATGATAGCGATACGTTCCCTCAAGAATGACTGGTATCATGTGTGAATTTGGCCAGAAGCCCGGTGGGAAAAACTGGCAAAAAGTTTGAGACGGCACTACCGATACTTTTTCACCCAGAAAAACAACTAATTTTACCTGGCCTTCCAATTGATAACTATCGCTGCCACTTTCGTAGCGACCCGTTAATATCATTTCCCATTGATCATCACCATTCACATCCTGAATGGCCATTTGTGGTTCGTAAAGCCAGGCGTGACTGCAACATGAAAAATAGCCAATCCGATAAGTGGCTTCGATCTCAAGCATATCCGCGCGGAAGCTTGCTGCCAGCAGCCATTGGCTATTTCCTTCGGCGCGATGGTTGTGTAAATCTATCATGCGGTTGATGAGAAACAGGAAACGACTGCGCAGATCGTGGGAAACTTTTATATGCCCAATCAAATGAACGCCGGTTGCCTGCGCCTTCCACCACTGCTGCCAATCTTTTGGCATTGCCGCTATCTGGTAGCGCTTTTGTAAAAACGACGGAAGCTCATTGGTCTGTGCGTAAGTCCATGGCACGCTGGCCGGCCAAAACACCAAAAGAAAAACGCAGAGGCTAATTTGCAAGCGTAGGCTCATACAAGGCATGCTCCTTTAATAACACTGATCGCTTTTGACCCGATACACCCGTTGCCCATCCAGCAGCGTTTTCTGGCCGTCAAAGGAAATGACGTGCTGGGATTGCTGCCCGTTGTCGTAATGCAAAATCAGTTGAACCTGACCACCTAGGGTCTGCAACTCCCAACGACCGGTTTGACTACCAGAACCGCCGCTGTACCCACTCACATCGCCTGCATCGCCCGCCACAGAGGAGCTGCTAAAATAAACAAAACGCCCATCGGAACAGAGGTGTAGCGCTTCTTTGGAGCCCCCACCCACGTAAGAACCATCAAAATCTCCGCTGTAATAACTTGACATTTTCACCAACATCATCCCGGCTAGTAATTGGCGCCACTGTTGCGTTTCAGCATCGGCCCTGGGCGCACTGAATTGAACCGAGGCGGCTACGCTGCGCACGAGTTGTTGAAAATAAGGACCATCTTGAGCAAGCCCGCCAAAAAAGATGACCACTGCATTGTTAAAAGACCCTGGCAAAATGAGCGCATAACCGACCGCCGAACCCAACTGGGAATATCCGGTGTATTCGATCCATATGCGATTCCCCTCCTGGCGTGGTGGGCCACTGGGCTGCAATATTTGACCCTGTCCAAAATCTTGCGGTCCATTGAGACCTTGTAATACCTGTTGCGGCACATAGTGACCATAAGGAAAGATGATGCCCATTCCGCCACGGGTATTTGATCCCAGAATAAAAGCCGACTTGCCCACCGGCATGCCGCCCATCCATTCCGCCGGCAGAACAAAGGAGACACCGGCGGACGGCACCTGTACACGGGTTCCGGGGGTATACTGCTGCCCTGCTACCAGTTGAGCAGAATAGTTTTCTGCCGGAGGCGCTACCATTTGCTGGTTATCCGCTTGATTTTGCTGGGGAATTGGCAAAACACTCCTATCGGGTGATGATTCTATTCCACCTGAAGGTACCGATCCATCGCTCTGCTTTTGAAACACCGACTCGGTGGCCGAATCGTGGAGCGCATTTCCCTGGGCATCCATTGGAACAAGAGTAAAATAGAGCTGCTGGCCTTCCAGAAAAGCTTCGAACATGGCTACCAGTTCGAATTGATCGCCGCTGCTATTGGGTTTCAACAAGTATCCAATTACCTCGCCATCCTCGAGTTTGCCCTCTATTTGAAATGGAATACCATCATCACCAATCAATTGACCGCTGACTCCGCTTTGATGCTGGGTTAGTTTCAAGGTAATGACCCCTTTAGAAGTGGGAATCGTATAGGTGCCGCTGTAGTCCTGGGCAAAGGCTTGTTTATACATCAACATCAAGACTACCAAACTAACCAGCAAGAATTTTTGCCAATTCGACATTTCTGAGAGGCCTGCCAAAACAAGCCTCGAGAGTTTATGGAAAATGATAATGTATATTCTCATTGTTTCCACCGTTTATTTGGTTTTTAAAAATTTATTTCAACAACACCAACTTCCGGCTGGCGGTAAAGCGACGACCCGCATCTCCAGCCTCCAGCCGATACAGATACACGCCGCTAGGCACCGCCTTCCCTGCACTATCAGTGCCATCCCACTGCACCCGGTGCCAGCCTGCCGGCATCCAGCCCGCCACCAGCGTCCGCACCTCCCGTCCCAACAGATCATAGATGCTCAGCTTCACAATACCTGCCGTCGGAAGGGCAAATTCAATCGAGGTCGCTGGATTGAAGGGGTTGGGGTAGTTCTGGTGGAGCTGAAAACCAGTCGGAATAAGACCCGGCTGTGTTGCCACTCCCACCAGCGGGGCTTGCCGGTCATCCTGCCAGATCACTAATACCGTATCGATGGTGCCATTGGATTTGACGGCCACCGATGGATAGAGCTGGTAGGTTCCCGACGTGTCCTCATTGACACGCACATCGGGACTCCAGGTTTGCCCGCCATCCAGCGAAAAACTGAAATACACGTTATATTCCTGCTGGGAAGGATTCTCCCGACGGTCTGCCCAAACCGCGTAGATGCGCTGTCCACCGGGGGCGACAGCGATACACGGATAAAAGCGCTCGTATCCCGGATTGGTATTGTCATCGATAACTAATGAGTCATTCACCTGAACGGGCACAGACCAGGTAAGCCCGGCATCGGTGCTTTTCATGAAATCAAACCGAGAAAAATTGGTGTTTAGATTGAAGTATTTGTGTAACACATAAAGGGTGTCGCCATGCACTTGCATAGAGGGAACATTAGTTCCTTCATTGGTGGAATAGTTGGTTAATTGTGTGCCCGTGTGCCAGATATTCCCAAAATCCAGACTGTAGCGAAGCACCAGGTTTCTTCTATAAGACTGGTCATCATCAATCACGATGAATACCTTACCGCTGTCTCCGGCGACAATCTGGCTTGGTCCGCTATAATGATGCCCATCGAAAGCGATGACGGGAGTGCTCCAGGTAAGCCCGCCATCGGTACTTTTACTGAAGAAGGTATCGTCCCGGCGGTCTCCGTAATAGCGGCGCATCCAGGCAGCGTAGAAGGTGCCGTTCGGCGCCACAGTTACATTGCCATAAATATGGGAATTGTCTGTATGATTGCTGATGGGAAGGGAAGCGCTCCAGGTTTGCCCACCGTCGGTGCTGACCGCTGCCCGCATCTGGTGATTGGCGGTGCGAGAGTCAGATCATGCCGCTACGATGCGAATATTGCTACCGCTTCCGTGCACAGCAATAGTGGGAAAATGCTGCTGCGCATCAAGCGAATCGTCGCTGACGCGAATTTTATTTCCCCACTGGATGCCATCGGTGCTCAAGCGCAGATACACATCGTGGTCTCCGCCCTCGCTGCGGTCGGTGAATACGTGGTAGAATTTGCCCTCGTGCACAACGATCTTCTTCATCCCCCAGGCAAAATTATAGGCGGCGCTGTCGCCGATTTGGGCTTGCACATCATCGGTCTGCCCAACAATGCCCGTGGCATCCACATAGAACACCCGCTCGCGCAGATGAGGAGTGGCCGTTTGAGCAAATATCTGAGCTCCGACCAGCAGAGACAAACCCATCACCATGAAACCAAATACCTTGTTCCTCGAAAAAACAAGCCTCGAGAGTTTATGGAAAATGCTAATGTATATTCTCATTGTTTCCTCCGTTTATTTGGTTTTTAAAAATTTATTTCAACAACACCAACTTCCGACTGGCTGTAACGTACTGTCCGCAATCATTGGCCTCCATGCGATAGAGAGATAGACGCCACTGGGCAGATGTCGCGTGCCTAACTGTATCCGGGGTAGCGCTAGTTTTCTGCTGCCAGCGTTGGTTCGCCCATCCCAACAGCCATCTCGGTCGCGCTACGGTTCATCGTGGTAATGACCAACAAGGCACAAGCTGCACGTGAAATGGCAAAGCTCGCACTTCCTTCGGTATAGGCTCGTTTGGCTAGATTGAGGACTTCCTGTTCTGTGTATTGACCTTCTATCATCATGTTGGTTCTTTTTGTATATTTTTTCAAAATAATATTGTTTTGGTTTTTGAATATAGATGGCATTCCTGTTGTGATGCGTTTTTTACCAAAATATTCAGTTATGTCTCCCTGCTTAAACCCATCATTTCTACAAAAATGTTTATTAATTTTCATTAAAAATCTTTGCCCAATTTTAATATATCAGCTTTTTATAAAATTAGACATAAACATAAATTTTGAAATAAAAAATTCAAAAGAAACGAAAGTGGAAAAAGTAGAAAAGAAATATGAATGTTGTGCAAAAGAGAAATCATCTGCAAAACAGGAATCATACGATAAAGCAAGCTCGACAAGGGTGAATAAAACTACAAAAAATATAATTAGCCTTTTCATCTCAACATCTTCAAGCTTGTTTCCCAAAGATATTTCTTATAAATGTAAAAAATTTAAACATAAATGTCAAGAAAAATCTTAACTCTTTCAGAGTAGCACAAAGATTTTTCTTAATTTTGGATCATTTCAAAAAAATCATCTTCTTTGATGCTTTAAATTTACCAGCCTCTATGCGATAAACATAAACACCACTACCTACTTTATTCCCAGCATTGCTTGTTCCATCCCAGCTAATCCTATGTCTCCCCGCACGGTAGAGTTTTTTCTCAATCAATGTTTTAACCTCTCTGCCATCAAGTGCATAAACCTTAAGCGTTACAATTTCATCTTTTGGCAAATCAAATTCAATTGTCGTTGTCGGGTTAAATGGGTTGGGGTAGTTTTGATATAACGTAAAAGTTATATAATCATCACCTATATCCTCAATCGATGTTGAACCAGATTCCCTTGTAACTTCAATCATATGAAATATATCTTGTTCAGAATCAACGTTCCTTAAAATAAGATCAGCTCCTTTCTCCAGCCGATTGCCAAAGTGAGCATCGGTTATTTCTGTAATAAATTGCTGCCAGCTTCCCGAATTTTGCTTTTGCACTTCAATATTCTTTTGGCCAGAAAGAGCATCGTAATCTATAGCCCATTTCCCGTTGCCAATATCTAAATAGACAACTCTTATTTTTATTGGATATGCCCCAGCAAGAGGATTATTCAAGAAAAATCTATCGTCAATATCAAAATACATCTTATTGATTTGACCAAAACCACGAGCAAATCTACCAAATACCTGTTCCTTTGGTCCCTGGCGCCAATATCCCTGACTTGTTTGTGGTTCTATTTGATGAATCCACATTTCATAATTCCCCGGATGAATTTTGTAACCAACATCATTCAACGCATCCCAACTCGTTTTCTTACCGGCAGTTGTGTCAGATTGTATCGCTCCGTATGCTGAAAAGGCTTTCGCAATATTGACATAGCGTTGTTTATTTTCTCCATCTCTTAACTCACCGTAGATGTTTTCTGGAAATCTGATTGTATCGGCCGCATCTAACCCATCTCTTAAAGCAATCCAAGCACCATGGCTTTGTTCAGGTGATGTATAGCCTGCATAGTTAGTAAAAAATTCGAATGCGAAATGAAAGCGGCTCTCTTGCACATCCTTAACAAGTTGATTATGCATATCCAAACCATTGTGAAGTGCCCAAAGCTGAGACCAATACATATTGCCAACAGAATCTTCCGCGAACCACCCCATATCCGTTAGGTCCATCTCCCCACGCGAAGGCAACGGTTTAAAATCCTCAATCCATCGCGTATCCCAACGTTCAGCTTCACGATTAAGTTGGTAGCGATCAGCAATGGGACCAAGTTTAATCCAAAAGCGCGGAAGACTATCTAACATCCATCTTTGAAGTGCCAAGTCTCCTGAGGGATTGAAAAGAACAAAAATCTTAGGATTACTATTTTTGTATTGTTCACTAAAGTAATGAAACATTTCTTTTTGGTAGTTAATCCATTCGGTCTCACTTATACAGTAAATACTATCTTTAGGATCTGGGGGACAAAAATGATCCTCCGGCATCACGAGCACCTTCACCGGGTTCCGTTTTATACGGATGCGGGTCACCAGAAGCACCAACAGGAGCTTGGACAGCTATAAGTTTCGTCCGCATCTCCCCTTGATATGTTTGAACATGTTGCGCGACGGCTGAAATCATTCTTTTGAATTCAGCTTTAAACACTGGGTGTAAATAATATGGAAATGAAGAGCTATCATGAAATGCAGTTACTATTTCCGGCACGCCTTTATCGAAGAGCCATCGAGGCGGGTCAGGAGCGACTATGATTCCAACCATTGCGTAGAGACCTCGATTCACAGCGTCATTTAAATGACTATCTATAAGATTCCATTGAAAATTGCCTGTACTGTCAGGTTCAAATTTACTCCATTTAATTAGCCTCAGAATCCCTTTTAAGAATGGGTAATTATCTTTATTAATGGAGGAATCAATTTTTGTTTTGTCTCTTACAATTAGCCAAATGCCGGCCCAATCGGGTTTCTGTTGGGTTTGTCCGTAGGAAGTGTTTAAAACTGTTGTTAGGCTGACAAGTAGCCTCAGCAATAGATATTTTGTTTTCATGAATACTGTTTTCATTTTATCACCATCATTGATTTCGTTTGAGAAAATGTGGGTGTGGTCAAACGGTAGAAATAGACGCCACTTGAGAGATCACTTGCATTCCACAGAACTGAATGTTCCCCTGCATTTAGCTCTCTATCTACCAAAGTTGCGACTTCTCTGCCGAGGATATCAAAGACTTTCAATATTATATGCTCACGGCGTGGAAGTAAAAAGCGAATCGTTGCTTGGGAATTAAACGGGTTTGGGTAGTTTTGGAAAAGGAGAACCTCTTGCGGCATACTCTCTGGAATATTTTTGATTGAAGTGGCAGTAGAGATGTAATTTTTGTAAGCAGTATAGACCAACGTTGGTTCATAGTTTTTATTGAATAATCCCCAAGCGGTCGAGTCTACTTCTCCGCTTGCAGAGAAGTTTGTGAGATTGAACCAGAAAATCTTTTCTGGTTTTGTTGTTCGAATGAAATTCAGCCACGCCGCCAACGAGTCTGCTGCCCGCTGCTCTGTGTTGTTCGGCACAAGGGAACGCCAATTGTTGGTTTCTGTTACCCAGATTGGAGCGCTCTTGTTGTATTGGGTTAAGACGCTTATTACTACTGATACAGGATTATCTTCGTAGCGATAGAAATGAACATTCATAACATCAAAATATTCGGCTGCTCCATGGGCGAAGATGCTATCGAGAAAAACTCGCTTCGGAAAAAAGCCAATTTGTGATGTTAAGCCACCTATCAATACAGTTGCCGTTGAATCAGCATTCTTTATAGCTCGATATGCTGTGCGTAGAACTTCGACATACTTTAAGTGCTTTGTGCCCG
>FWPU01006180.1_pt1 | contig 24461 bp, 21 predicted proteins | sample 2228361 | NCBI WGS metagenome assembly FWPU01 (sample SAMEA103939777, study PRJEB20133) | metagenome | reverse complement strand
ATAATAAAATTTATCTTTTAAAATTATTTTAATTTAACCAATTAACTATTCGTTTTTATTGAATAATTTATAAAATAAGTATCGGCCATATAAATTTTATGAAAGAAAACCCTTTCATCTCTTTTTTAATTAAAGTAGGTGAGATACCTCGGGAGGAATTTGAGAAGATCTCCAATTCGGAGGTCGGTTCTGAAAAAATCATTTCCGAGAGTCTGCTTATTCAATCGGGGCTTTTAACGGAGAATAAATTAAGATTTTATATCGAACAATTTTATGGAGTGCCAATGGTAACCCCCGACGATTTACCTAAGGAACCTCTCTTTATCAACACTCTCTCCCTTCAATTCATGAGGGAATCCAAATTCCTCCTCTCCCGTCTTAAGGATAATCAGTTAACAGTCATTATGAGTGACCCAATGGATTTTTATACTATCAATGCTATTAGAATTGCTACTGGTTACGAGGTTAGAGTCCTGTATGGAGAAGAAGAGATGATTCTTGGAACGATCGAGCAGTTATATGGGGAAGGGGAGTCCTCAATGGAGAAGATAATCGAAGATATTGAAACGACTGCTCTTTCCTACGGAGAGGAAGAAGAAAATATCGATCACCTCAGGGACATGGCCTCTGAAGGCCCTGTGATTCGACTGGTTAATTTGATCATTACTAGGGCCATCCAGATGAGGGCAAGCGATATTCATTTCGAGCCTTATGAGGAGGTCTTCCGAGTTCGTTATCGAATCGACGGCGTTCTCCATGATGTTGAATCCCTTCCCAAGCGGCTTCAAGCCGCAGTCGTCTCACGATTAAAAATCATGGCAAAGCTAAACATTGCTGAGAGACGCCTTCCTCAAGATGGACGGATTATGCTTCGGGTAAAAGGGAAAGAGATCGATTTTCGTGTTTCCACCGTTCCGACAATTCACGGAGAAAGCATTGTGCTTCGAATCCTGGACAAGAGTAGTCTTGTTCTCGATATTGATCGATTGGGTTTCCCTTCAGATGTCCTGGAGAGTTTCAAGGAAATTATTAAAAGCCCCCATGGGATTATCCTTGTTACAGGGCCGACGGGGAGTGGGAAGACGACTACTCTTTACTGTGCTCTCGAAAAGATCAATTCTCCAGAGAAAAAGATCATCACTGTAGAGGATCCTGTGGAATATCAATTGAAGGGAATCAACCAGATTCAGGTCAAACCCATGATCGGGCTTACTTTTGCGAATGCCCTTCGATCGATTGTTCGCCAGGATCCTGATGTCATCCTCATTGGCGAGATTCGAGATGCCGAGACGGCTGAAATTGCAATTCATTCTGCCCTGACTGGACACCTCGTGCTTAGTACCCTTCATACAAACGACGCTGCGAGCGCTATTACACGCTTGATCGATATGGGAATGGAAAATTATCTTCTTTCCTCGACGATCATCGGTATTCTGGCACAGCGCTTGGTCAGAGTAGTCTGTCCACACTGCAAGGTGCCATATACCCCTGACCCAGCCATGTTGAAAGAAATGAAAATGAAGGGAGAGGACCTCTCAGAATGGAGGATCTCGGAGGTAAAAGGTTGCGAAAACTGTTCCTATACCGGATATTGGGGCCGTACAGGAATTTTCGAATACCTCAAGGTGACCGATGAAATCCAAAGGCTTATCTTGGAGAAGAAGGATTCAAGCATCAAAGAAGTAGCTCGGAAACAAGGGATGAGGACCCTTAGAGAGGACGGCTGGCTAAAGGTGAAAGAGGGGATCACCACCCTCTCCGAGGTATTGAGGGTAACCCAGGAAGAGGAGGTGTTATAGGGTGCCCGAATATCTCTACAAGGCCACCACCATAAGCGGGCAGACCGTGGAGGGATCCATTAGTGGGAAAGATGAAGAGACTGCCATCCAGAACCTTCATCGCCTTGGCTATATTCCCATTCGACTGACACCAGTTCAACCGAAAAAAGCCCCTTTTCGTCTTTCTTCTTACCTGCCCCATCGGGTTGATGTCAAGAGCCTTCTTGTTTTTACGCAAGAGTTTTCAACCCTTATTTCTGCAGGGGTACCGATTGACAGGAGTCTTGAAATCCTAAGAGAACTGACAGAGAATCAGAAGATGAAAGAGGTGATCAAAGATGTTTTGAAGAGGGTTGAAGGGGGAAGCTCCCTGGCGGAAGCATTTTTGAATCATCCGAAAATCTTTTCTAAACTCTATGTCAATATGGTGAAGGCAGGTGAATCAGGAGGATTCCTTGGACTGATTCTCTCCCGTTTGGTGCAATATCTTCAGAGCATAAAGGAGGTCAGGGATCAGATTGTATCTGTGTTGATTTACCCTATTATCCTATCAGTGGTGAGCGGAGTTTCCATTGCCATTTTAGTTACTTTTGTCATCCCGCGGTTTGCAAAGATCTTTTCTGATATGGGACAGGCCATTCCCCTGCCGACCCAAATCATTCTCTCCTTCAGCCAATTTGTCAGAGGATATTGGTGGGTTGGAATCGGATTGATTGCTCTCCTCTATTCTGGAATTAAGTGGTATACCCGAGATGAAGAGCGAAGGTGGCGCTGGGATCTTTTTAAATTAAAGTTGTTGACCGTTGGGGACCTGATTCAGAAAGTTGAATTATCGCGTTTTGCCCGTACCCTTGGGACACTCCTTCAAAGCGGTGTTCCTGTTTTGGCCGCCTTAAATCTCGTTCGAGAAATCTCTCAAAACCAAGCCATCTCTCGGTCCATCGGATATGTCCATGATCGATTGAGGGAAGGGAAAGGAATCTCCAGATCACTTGAGGAGACAGGGGTCTTTCCACCCTTGGCTGTCTATATGATTGGGGTTGGGGAAGAGACCGGTAGCCTCGATGATATGTTAATTAAGGTCGCCGAGACCTATGAGGAGAATGTTCGGATAATGGTGAAACGGCTCGTTTCCTTGGTTGAGCCAATCATTCTCCTGGTCATGGGGGGTGTTGTAGGATTTATTGTCCTATCGATTCTTCTCGCAATCTCAAGCATCACAGAGATTCCGGTTTAGAAATTTATAAAAAATGGCCTGTTAGTAAGGTGGGGAGGTGGGTTGAAATGAGTAAAAAATTCAAAAACGGAGAAAAAGGATTTACATTCTTTGAAATTTTAGTGGTCATTACGATCATCGGGTTACTGGCCGCCCTGGTAGGCCCCCGTCTTTGGGGAAAGATCAGCGGGGCAAAACAGAGCGCTGCAAAGGCACAGATCGAACTCTTTGGCACTGCTCTCGATGCGTTCCGCCTTGACGTCGGTCGCTACCCGACAACCGAAGAAGGATTGAAGGCCCTGAGGGAAAAACCTTCGGGGATGGAGAACTGGAGGGGCCCTTATCTCCCCAAGGAGATTCCGCTTGATCCGTGGAAAAGGTCCTATGTCTATCGATCTCCTGGGCAATATGGTGATTACGACATTATCTCATACGGAGCGGACGGGGTTGAGGGGGGAGAGGGCGAGAATGAGGATGTGGTCAACTGGAAATAGAGGATTTTCATTTATTGAACTCACTGTTGTTCTGCTGTTGATCGGTCTCTCTGTGGCTTTGATTGCGCCCACCCTTTCGAAGTTCTCAACATCCGTCGAGTTAAAGGCTTGCTCGCAGAGATTAGCAGGCATCCTGAGAAATTACAGAAGCGAGGCGGTCAACAAAGGGAGGGTCTACCAGGCATTATTGGACCCGAACAGGATGGAACTAAGGATCAGGCAGGTCGGAAGCGACGAAGAGCAGGTCTTAAATGAGAAAAAGGAAGGGCACGAAATAAAAGTCTATCAACTTCCCTCCGGAATCCAGATGAAGGAGATAGAGACGGAGCCAACCCAATATCCTTCCGATCTCCCTGCAATAGAGTTCTATCCCAATGGAGGATCGAATGGTGGAAAAATCTCTATTCAGTCCCAGGACCATAAAGGATATAAAATCAAGATTCATTTTTTGACAGGAATCGTCACCATTGAATAGGGTGAAGGGAAAAAGGTGAAAAAAGGGTTTACGCTGATTGAGGTGGTCATTGCCCTTTCTATCTTGGGAATCGGACTCCTGGTGATTATAGAGTTATTTTCAGGAGGGCTTCGACTCGAAAAATTTTCAGAAGAACATACCCGGGCCATCCATTATGCATCAACCAAATTGGAAGAGGTCCTTATACAGAAAAATCTTGAAGAGGGGGAGGAGGAGGGAGAGTTCGATCCCAACTTTCGCTGGAGGCTCAGGCTTCGAAAAATGGACCTCCTCCCTGTTGAAAAGGAGCCTGACTTTAAACGACCCGTGGAACTTTTTCACATCACGATTGAAGTGATCTGGAACTCTGGAATAAAACAAAAAGTCACCAGGATTGAATCTTATAGAACGGTCAAATCGGGAACCGATGAAGGAAAGATCTAAAAAATCAAATCGGAGTGCTTTGAGTGAGAGTCTCTCGGGAGGATTTCCCCTCGGAGAAATTTTTTTAAAAGGGTTCCCTTGCCCAACCCCTCAAAAATTTCTTAAGGGGTTTACCTTAATTGAGGTCATAGTCACCATGACGATCCTGAGTTTTATTCTTCTCATTATTTCTGGAGCCTTCAAGCTCGGGCTCAATGCTTGGGAGAGAGGAGCGGTGACAAGAGAAGACCTCCAGAGAGAGAGGGTGACGGTTCAGATGCTTTCCAGACAAATTAGGTCGATGGTCCCTTATAAGATCAAAACCCAGAAGGCCGAAGGGGATTATCTTGCCTTTGAAGGAAAGCCAAATTCTATGAGGTTTGTTTCTGCCCTTCCTCTGAGATCTCATCGACCCGAAGGATTTGTTTTTGTCCTCTATGAGTTTAAGCCTGTCAATCAAGAAGGAGGTCGCTTCTTGGTCTATGAACAGAAGATGGTCAATACCTATTTTTGCGAAATAAGCCCCAATGAAGAAAAAGGAATCCCTCTTATGGAAGGGATTTCCAATGTTCGGTTCGAGTATTATCAAGAGGCAGACCGTGAAAAAAACAGGGCTGAAGAATGGAAGGAGAATTGGGATACGAGGGAGGAAAAGGAACTCCCGAGGGCGTTAAGAATAACATTCAATTATAAAAACGGGAGGAAAGAAGAGGTATCGATGAACCTTCTCTCTTCCATTTCGGCAAATCGATTTGAAGAGGTGAGGACAATGCCCACTGGATTTGGAAGAAGGGCCATTCGTGAAAGATTATTGAGGGGGGAAGTTCATTAATTAAAGGGGGGTAAGTGCTTCATGGTTTTTGGCCAAATTGGGGTGAATAGATAATCACGTGCATTTTAAAAGAACTTCTCTTAGGTCGGAGGGATGGGTTGAAAGTCTATCAGCAGCGATTTCAATTTGATTCAAGGGGGGTGGCGCTTATCATGGTTTTATGGGTTATTGCCATCCTTTCAGTGGTTGTCCTTGAGTTTTCCTTTGCGATGAGAACCGAGGTGAATATTACCAGACATTACCAAGAAGAAGTTCTTCTTGAGGCTTATGCGAGAGGGGGAGTCCAGCGGGCAATTGCAGAATTGGTTTATAAGCACGATGCAAGGATACAACAGTTAAGGAAGACCCTGAAAACTGAGGAGATACCTGAGGAGAAGAAGGAGTGGGCAACGGACGGTCGGTCCTACTTTCTTCCTTATGAACGGGGGGAATGCGAGATAAAGGTGATGAGCGAAGGCGGAAAAGTAAATATCAATGTCGTTTCAGAGGCAACCCTCCGGAAGATTATTACCCAAATGGGTCTTGAAGGGGAGAGACGAGATATGGTCACAGATTCGATCCTCGATTGGCGGGATACGGATGATTTTTTCCGTCTCAACGGGGCTGAAAACGATTACTATCAATCCCTTAAGGAACCCTATCGCTGTAAGAACGGGAACCTCGATTCGATCGAGGAACTTCTACTCGTCCGAGGGATAACCCCTGACCTTTTTTATGGGAAAAAGGAAATTCCTTCAAAGGATGGAAAGAAGGGGGAGCAGATCGGGCTAAAGGATCTCTTCTCCATTTATTCTCCTACAGCGCAAGTGGATATCAACAGCGCTCCTTTACCCGTGTTGAGGGTTGTCCTGGGTCTACCGGCAGAAATTGCTAATTTGGTCGTAAAGACTCGAGAAGAAAGCAGAATTCTTCATCAACAGGACCTTCTCCAACGGGTTCCTGAAATCAGTCCTTTTATAAGAGAGATAGGAGGAAGCATTGCATATCAATCGACCTCTCCTTATTATACGATTGAGTCGAGAAGCAAACTCCGAGAGGGAGGAGCCAGTATTGGATTGAAGGTGATTGTAAAGATAGACCCAAGAGAAAAAGATGGATATAAGATGATTCAATGGGTGGATCGAATTTATTAACCTCTCCTTATTTTTTATTTTAAGAAAGGTTCCTTCTATTTGGCATAAGATTTGCTTCTTTAGTTGCTAACATGATTGTGAATTTAGCTTTTGGAATCGATTTTCGGAAGAATGAGATTATTTTTACCTACCTCAAGAAATCTCTGGGCAAAATCCGTCTCGTGGATGTTGAGGCTCATCCGATTCTCCTCGAAACCTTTCTGGAAGAACGAGAAGCCCAGGTGTTGAGTGCTATCAATTCTTTCATGTCTAAACATCAGATTGACCGGAAGGGAACCACTATCTCAATACCCAGAGAGGACGTCATCCTCCGTTTCATCAAACTTCCGATATCGACGAAAGAGAATTTGAGAAAGGTGATCGAATATGAGACTTCCAGATTAACCCCTTTTGAAAAAAATGAAATCTATTTCGACTATCAACTTCTGAAGGAAGATAAGGAATGGCTCTCTCTCTTGGTGGCCTTTGTGAAACGTGCAAAAGTGGATTCGCTTCTTACCCTGCTCAGGAAAATAGGGATTCAACCTCTCTCAATTCAGATTCCTACAGTCGCTGCCCTTAACCTCTTCTATTATCATAAGGGAATGAAGAATGGAAATCCCATTGTCTTAATAGAGTTGAACGAACCTTATGTGGAATTAAACCTCCTGAGGGAAAAAGAATGGATTGAGAGTTTCCAAATCCCTTTTTCTTTGGGGGAGAAAACCTTAAAGATAGGGAATCTTCTCACGCGGTCTGGATTCGGGGAAGAGGTCCTTTCAAAATCAAAATGCTTTGTTTATGGCTCAGGGATGGAGCAGGACCGTATTTCCCCGCTTGCCACAGAGGTCCCAATCAAAGAAATTCAACCTCCTCCCCTCCATCGGATCGATTTGAATAAATTGATACCCAATCCCCATAAAATTTATGCCTCTATTGGCCTTCCCCTTGTCAGGTTGACTAAAACACAATTTGACCTCAATCTACTTCCTCTTGAGATGAGGAAGAAAGTTAAAAAGATTGGGAAACCCCTTTTGGCCATCTTACTTACCCTTGCTTTTATTCTCGGAGTGATTTGGGGAATTGGAACCTACTATCAATACAGAAAAACTTGGAGTGCCATCAATGAAGAGATCAGAAAGATGAAGCCCGAAGTCAATGCCCTTGAAAAACTTCAGAAGCAGAGGGATGAATTAATCAAGGAGGTTTCTGAATTTAGAAAGATTGAGGGGGAAGAAATAAGTAAGATCGACCTTCTACGGGAAATCACTCAGATCCTCCCGCCCACGGCCTGGGTCTGGAACCTCACATATAAGGGAAAAGAGGTGGAGATCAGTGGGTTTGCAGACTCGGCCTCAGACTTGATCTCCCTCTTCGATCGCTCTCCTCTTTTTGAAAAGGTCGAATTCTCGGCCCCAGTGACCAAGGAACGATTCAGAGGCATGGTCGGAGGGAATCCTGTGGATAAGGAGAAAGAGAGATTCAAGATTAAAATGAGAATAGAAGAGAGGAGGTCTAAGCCTTGAACCTAAAGAAATTTTTTCGTTTCCGAAGTGAGAAGAGGGCAAAGAAAAGGTTCTTCTGGGTGGGGGGAGGAGTCCTTTCCCTCTTTCTCCTTTTCTATGTAGGGGCCATTCCCCTGATAGAGAATGTAAATAGAATGGAAGAAGAGATCCTGATGAAGCAAAGGGTCGTCCAAAAATATGATCAATTCCTTCGATCCCGCAAAACCATTGAAGAAGACCTCCAACGGGCCAATAAACAGTATGAGGAGATTCAAAAAAGACTTCTTCCAGGAGAGACCCCCCAGCTTGGCGCTGCAGCGCTTCAAGAGACTGTGGGAAAGATTGCTGAGAAGAACGGGATCAGCATTCGGAGTTTCAAGATAATGGAGCCAAAAGAGCTACTCCCTTATCGGAGGGTTTCGGTCCAGATTGAGATCAACCCGGTGAACCAAATATTGAGTCTTGGAAAGTTTTTATACGACCTTGAACACCAAGAGAAGTTTCTCATGGTCTCAGAGATGAATCTCATTATCTTTAATATTAGGTTGCCCAATACAATCCAGGGAAACATGGTAGTCTCGGGGTTGATGGCCGGGGCGAGGGGGAAAAAAGAAGGAGGATAAACCATGACGCTCCGATATGGACTGCTCTTTTTTTTAGCCTTATTTGTTATCATCCTCTTAAGCTTGAAGAATTATGAAATATGGACAATGCCTCTTCCAAGATTGGAAGAGAATAGTCCAGCCCAGGTTCAAAACCCAAAGCCTGACGCTTCCCAATCCAATCCTTCTCCTCAATCCGCTCAGGATGAGAAGGCGATGCTCTCTTCCATTGTTTTGATTTCTGAGAAGAACCCCTTCCATCCGGATAGGAAGGAGTTTCCAATCGGTTCGCAGGAGTCTTCGGAAACGAGAAAGCCGGTGGTGAGGCCTCAGGTCACTTTATATGGGGTTATGATTGCTGGAGAATATCGGTCAGCTTCCATCTCGTATCCGAGAACCCTCAGGAAAGGAGAACGGGAGGTTTTTACAGTAAGAGTAGGGGATAAAGTGGGTGACTACCAGATTTCAAAAATTTTAGAGGATCGGATAGGCCTTGAAGCTCCAGGGGATAGTTTTGAAGTTCTCCTTTACGATGCCAGAGCACCCAAGAAGAGGATTGAAGCGAGGACCATTAACCGGCCCACTACGATCATCAATACTTTGACAGGGGAGGCGAAACCAGAGACTCCACCTAAGGAGGTTGCAGGAGCAACGGGAAAACCTACAGTTCCTATTCAGGAAAAGATTATAGAAACCCCTGCGCCCAGGCCAGTTTCACCTGCCCTTGTGCCTGTTCCAAGGACATCTACTATTCCAGGAACTACTACCCCAATTACCCCCAGGACAAGACGATGGTTCGGCCCAAAGCCACCAGGGGAGGACTAATCAAAAAGGTTCAATAAGTGAGATATTGAGAATTTCGGGAGGGGGCGGTTAAATTGCATGGAAACTCTATGATGGGGATTTTTAAGAAAAGGAGTCAAAAAGGATGAATCAAACCAACCGCAATGGGAGAATGGGATTAAAAACTATCATTTTCTTTTTCTTTATCCTTGGAGCCATTCAGGGCTGTGTGGGGAGTAAAGGAATAATAGAGAAAGAAAAGGGGGTAGAATCTCAGATACCCAGACAGGAAGTCGCTCAAGAAAAAGGACAAAACGAGTTTAAAGGCACTCCAATTCCAACACTCCCCAAAGAATCCGAGGGTCCAGCAATTTCGACTTCTCCGGAAACCGCTCGGGCTCCGACGGTTGTCTCTGCCCCTGTCGCCCCAATTCCATCCCCCCCTCCTAAACCAACCCCTCCACAACCGACAAGACCCCAAGAACCTCCTCGAGGACCAGGTGTAATTTTCAACTTTGACAATGCTGATCTTTATGAGGTCATCCGGGTGATCGCAGGGGTTTTAAAGATAAATTACATCATCGACCCTAAGGTGAAAGGGGTTGTCAACATCCATACCTCCTCACAGATTTCAAGCGATGACCTCTTTCCGGTCTTTCAATCCATTCTTAAACTCAATGGAGCAACTGCAGTCCAAAAAGGGTCCCTTTACGAAATTGTCCCATTTAGTGAGGCTAAAAAATCACAGATCCCTGTTTCGAAAACGGAGGATTCTTCCAGGACACTCGCCGAAGAAAAATATTTAATCCAGATCGTTCCCCTTCGATATATTCCTGTCACAGAAGTTTCCAAGATGATCAAACCATTTCTTTCGGATGGAGCCGATATTATTGAACACCCCCCCCAAAATGTATTGATTATCGGAGATATGGCCTCGAACATTCGAAAAAGCCTCGAGCTAATCAGCCTGTTTGATATCGACCTGTTTACCGATTTAAGGGTGAGGATTTACCCGATCCTCTATTCGGATGTAAATGAAATCGCAAAAGAGATGGAACGAATCTTTGCCTCCTTTGAGGTTTCCACCAAATCGGCACGAGGGCTGGGCATTACATTCACCCCTATTACTCGAATCAACTCCCTTCTGGTGGTCAGTTCCATTCACAACATCTTTGAGAAGGTGGAGGGTTGGCTCAAACAACTCGATAAGATCCCTGAGGATGAGGCGAAGCTGGGAGTGTTTGTCTATTATGTTCAGAATGGTAAGGCCAAAGATTTGGCTGAGGTTTTAAAACAGGTCTTCATCCCTCCTAAAGAGAAGAAGGAGGTCAAAGTAACCCCCCCAACCACTCCTACTCCGACGCCACCCTTGAGGAGCGTGAAGCCTACGACTGAGAAGCCTGCCACTCCGACCCCCCCCTCCCAAGAAGAGGGGATTGGATTACCTGTGGGTGAGATCAATATCGTTGTGGACGAGACAAACAACGCCCTAATCATTCGGGCCTATCCGAGGGATTACAAACTCATCCTTGAAACGATTAAAAAGCTTGACATTTATCCCAAACAAGTCCTGATTGAGGTCTTTTTAGCCGAAATCACGCTTGATGACACCACAAAGTTTGGCCTGGAGTGGTCCACCCTTATGGATAGTTTCACCAGGGGGGGGACCACCTATTCATGGACAGTTGGAATGGGGGGGACAGCTGTAGACCCTACAAAGTTTACCACTGGGATTCGTTATGTCATCGAAGCTACCGATAAGCTCAAGGCGGCGGTTCATGCCTCCGCTGTGAATAACCGGCTCAAAATGATCTCCTCTCCACACCTTCTTGCTTCAAACAATAAGGAAGCGAAAATTCAGATTGGCGTTGCCCAACCTGTTCTCACAAGCACATATACCACGACGGCTACAGCCACCACTAATGTCGTAGAAGGGACGATTGAATATAAGGACGTTGGGGTCATTGTAAGCGTCACGCCCCGGATCAGTGATGGGGGGTTGGTCACCATGGATCTCACCGTCGAAGATAGCAAGGTGGACATCACAAAACTTGGAACCCTCGACAATGTTCCGGTATTTAAGAAGAAGACGGCTAAGACCACCCTCTCTGTTACAGAGGGGCAGAGTATTATCATCGGTGGACTAATCGAGGAGTCAGGAGATTCAAAAAAGTCAGGAGTCCCTCTGCTGAGTAGAATTCCAATTCTGGGGGCCCTCTTTGGCTACCAGGAATATGGGAAAAAGAAGACCGAATTGATCCTGATGTTAACCCCTCGGGTCATAACGGATATCCAGCAGTCGATTTCTATCACCCAGGAGTTTAAACAGAAGGTGGATGCCATTCGAGAAGAACTTATAAAACAAGAAAAGAAGTTGGAAAAAAAGAAGGATAAAGAGAGATAATATAAACCAGGATAAGGTGAGGGGAAAGACCTATTTTCTAACTAAATACGGGGACAGTCATTGCGAGACCTGAAGGCGTGGCAATCCGACGAAGTCGTTACGAGCAATCGCAGGGGGCGTGGCACTTTCACCCAACTTAAGAGATTGCTTCGTCGCTCTGCTCCTCGCAATGAGAAACAATTTACTTTGTCTATAATATATTCTTACCATGAATATTTGAGAATTTTCTTCTAACATTTATGCCCCCTCACCCTTCCCCTCTCCCCCTGCCTACCGTCAGGCAGGCGCTGGGGAGAGGGAGGGGGTGAGGGGAAAATTTCAAATATTTTTGGCTAGATTTCAATAAGAATTTATAAATTTTTGTAAACTACAGTAATTTAGTTTAAGGATTGAAGGGGATTAGAAAGGTGAAAAAGAGGAGAGGCATGGCGAAATGGGGGCTTTTCTTAATTTTATTATTGAGGTTCTCTTTGGGTTATGCAGAGGAGCCTCTTCAGGAAAGGGAGTTGACTCTTGACGAATGCATCCAGGAGGCACTAAAGAACCGACTTGAATTAAAGATATCGGATCTTGATATCGCCCAGGCAGAACATTTTATCCAAGAGGCCATCTCTCATTATTATCCCAATTTGTCAGTGACTGCCAGTTATATTCGGTTCAACAAACCTTCCACTTTTGAAGTGGATGTGGATGTTTCAGAAATTGCCAAAAAAGTCAATATTCCTCTTAGTGTCTATGGCCTTGAGATTCCCTATTTCCTTCAACAGGAATTTGCAGTCGGGAAGAGGAACTGGTATGCTGTGGCGGTGGATCTGAACCAATCTCTTTACACATTTGGTCGGATTAAAGAAGGGGTGAAGCAGGCTAAAATTGGTCACTCCATGGCTCTAAACCAGAAAGAGAAAAGGAAAAGGGAGATCATCCACGAGGTAAAGAAGGGCTATTCCCAGTATCTTTTTGCAAAGGAGATGCTAAGTCTTATGAAAGAGGCTGAGACCCAGGCCGGGGTCATTGTCAGAATGGTGAAGATTGCCTATGAGGCGTCCATTCCAGGAAAAGAAGGAAAGGAGACCACCAAACTTGACTATTTGAAAGCAAAAAACTTCCAGTCCGAAGTAAAGGCCCGGTTGGGCGAAGTCCAGAAAAACTTCCAACTGGCTCAACTGGCGCTAAAGATGGCCATGGGAATGAGCCCGGATCGTCCACTTAAGGTTGCAGAAATTCCAATCGACTCTATCCCTCTTGACCTGCCGGATTGGAAGGAATTGAAAAAGGTCATGCTGGAGCGAAACCCTGATCTTAGAAATTTAGATTTTGGAGTTCAGTTTTACGAATCGAAAACCAAGGCCGCCAGGAAAGAATACTTGCCGACCATCGGTCTGCAGGCCCAATATGTGGGACCGGAGGACAGGTTTGGAATGAGAAATTTCTGGTATGCAGGGGTAGGAATTCATATTCCTATTTTCAATGGTTTTCTGACCAGGGCCAGAGTGGGCCAAGCTGAGGCAGCCTTCCTCAAGATAAAAAATCAAAAAATCATCGCCGAGTCCACGATGAGCATTCGAGTGGATCATCTCAAAGAGACCCTCATGGAATTAACGGAGAGAATTAAAATCCTAAGGGAAGGGGTAGAGGAGGCGAAGGAGAGAATGCAGTTGGCGGCGGATGGCTATTCAGCGGGGATCACTGAATATGATGATCTCCTCCTCTCTCAGAGAAATGAACTTGAAATGAAGGTGGCCTATCTCCAGAGCCTTTTTCTCTCAAGGATGGTAAGATTGGAAATCGAATTTATCTCAGGCATTTAATGAAAATCCTACATCTTTTTACTTTTTTTCTCTTGGTTTTTTATCTTCTCTTCTATGGGGGAAAGGGTCTTCCGATGGCCCAATCTCTCCCCAATTATACAGCAGGGGTGATGACAACCTCCTATGACGAGAAGAGGACGAAGGCTTTGGAGAAGTTTGAGGAGATCATTGGGAAATACCTCGAAGAAAAGGGGAGAATAAAGGTCCGACTGAAGGCCCTGACCTATCCTGATCTTTACAAAGCCATCCAGAAGGGAGAGGTCGACTTTGTCTGGGGTTACGGATTGGTCGTCTCCATGGAACTTTGTCAGAAGTTTCCTCTTCTTCCCATTGCCTGTCCCACGCTGGGGGAAGAACGAAGAAGCGGTTTTAAGCGATTGGTGGTTTCGACAAAGGAATTTTTGAAGGACTTCAATGACCTTAGAGAAGGCAAAGGAGGGCGCCTGAGCTATATTGGAGATGAACAATGGAGTTTTGAACTTCTGATATTTAAGGTTTGGATGGCAGAAAAATTTGGAATCAAGAATGTGAAGAAATTTTTTACCCTCAAAGGGAGAGAGATTTCAGAAGGATTTTTCATCCCAGGAGTCAAAAGGGGATCTATTTATCCTCTCTTTATTAATGAAGCAGACCTTGCCATTGTGCATGAATTTGAATATATTACCCAGGAGAAACTTACTCCCCATGCGATCCGTGAACGAACGGTAATGGTCCCTGGAATCAATTCAGCAGAAAATTTTATTGAGGCCCCTGTCTTTGTCCGGAAAGGGGTTAACAAAAGGGATGTGGATTCTCTTGTCAGGGCGCTATTGGAGATGCCAAATGATCCTGAGGGGAGACAGATTCTCCTCTCCTCCAAGATCAGCGGGTTTAACAAGGTGGGAGACCAAGATTATCAACCCGTTTGGGAGTTAATTGCGAGGCGGGACAGATTGGGCGTAAAATGAAAAGAGCATTTTTCCATTTCCCAAAGTCGGTGGTTTTTAAAATAACCTTTGTTATCTTCCTTTTGGTCATTTCGTTTATGACGATCAATGCCTATTTAATCCATCGGCAGTTTCGGGAAATCAGTATTCGGAAGGAAAAAGATCAGATCTCCCTTGTGCGAATCACCTCGACGAACCTCTCGGATATGGCCTACGATGCCAATTACTCCCGAATGATGGATGTGCTTACAAATCTGAAAGAGGAAGGGGGAGAGCATAAACTCATCTATGGCGTGGTGATGGATAATAGGGGATACGCCTTTGTTCACACGGAGGACCGGTTAATCGGGAGTTATTTAAAAGACCCCTCTACAGAAAATCTTCTTAAAAATTTGGAACGTCTTGAGAATGAAAAGATCTTTATTCAGGAGATCAAAAAAGGGTCTAAAAATGGCTCCATCCGGGAGATTGCAGTCCCCATCTCGCTGGGAGGAAATATTTATATTCATATCCTCCGGCTCGGGTTTTCGATGAGGCCCATCGAGGAGTTGAAGAAGCAGATCTGGTTTCAAACGATTTCCATCGGGTTGATCAGTGGAGTTATCATTCTGCTTCTCTATGGCTACCTGAGAAGGTCTGTCCTTCGCCCCCTTACAGAATTGACGAGAAATGCGAAGGAGATTCAAGAGGAACGCGCAGATAAAATTCTTCCCATTCAGAGTGGCGATGAGATTGAGGCCCTTTCAAAAGCGTTTGGCTCCATGCTCGACGACCTCAAACAGAAACAACGACTTCTGCTTCAGTCCCATAAGGAACTGGCAGAAGCAAGGTTGCTTTCCGCATTGGGAGAAGGTGCCTTCAGCATCGCCCACCAGATCGGGAATCTTTTAAATCCTTTTGAGACCTGGGTCAAAAATATTGAGATCAACAGGGAGGCAAAAGAAAATTTCGAAAAGATCTACCGCCAACTCTCTCTTGTCAAGGAGTATCTCCTTAAAGCCAAAAATATTGATCCAGGAAAGCCGAGGTTCGAGCCCTATAGCATTATTCACCTGATTGACCTCTCTCTGGAACGGAACCCTCCTCCACCAGGGATAAAGGTCATTTTTAATAAAGATTTCCCCGTGAAAGAAATGAGGGTGGATCCAAAATTAATGGAAGAGGTCTTTTCAAATATCATCGTCAACGCCTATCAGGCGATGGAAGAGGAAGAAGGATGTTTAACGATCGACCTCAAGGAAGAGGATGGCTACCTTCTCATCTCTTTTACGGACGAAGGGCACGGGATCAAGACCCCGGTTGGAGAAAAAACCCCGGTGGAAAGCCTCTACGACCTTTTTCACACCACCAAGAAAGATGGCACGGGATTTGGGCTTTTTAGGGCTCACCGGGTGATCAAGGCCCACAATGGGGCGATCTATGCCGAAAACCGCCCTGGTCGGGGAGCCACATTTATAGTTAAACTCCCGATCGGATAGACAAATCTCATAGGCTGATGAACTACAAGGTTCTGATCATTGAAGATGACGAATATAACCGCTCCCTCTACAGTGAGGTCCTCCGTGGGAAGCGATGCGAACTCTTCTTTGCTGAGGATGATGTTTACGGCCTCAAACAATATCACCAGGTGAAACCCGATCTAATCCTGCTTGACCTCAGGTTTGGGGAGAAGGAGGTCGGGCTTGAACTCTTTTCACAAATTCGTCAGTTCGATCCCTCAGTAGAAGTCATTGTAATAAGTGTGGTGAAAGGGGTGGATGCCAAACTCCAAGCCCTGAAACATGGAGCCTACGATTATCTTGAAAAACCGATTACCCGTGAAACTCTCTCCATTATTGTCGATCGGGTGCTTGAAAAGATCGACCTTGTAAGAGAACTGAAGAGGCTACAGTCCGGAGAGACCAAAGTCGAACGAGGAGAAATCCTGACTCAATCCCCCCTAATGCTTGAAATCCTCAAGAAGGCTGAGAAGGTGGCTGAGACGGATGTAAACGTTCTGCTGACCGGGGAAACAGGAACTGGGAAAGAATTGGTGGCCAGGCATATCTATTCGAAGAGCCGAAGAAGGCATGCACCCTTTATCCCTATCAATTGCGCTGCCATCCCAAGAGAACTGATTGAGAGCGAACTCTTTGGTCATGTGAAAGGGGCCTTCACAGGTGCCCTAAAAGATAAAGTTGGAATATTCGAGGAGGCCAACGGGGGGACCGTTTTTCTCGATGAGATTGGGAAGATGGAACTCAGTTCCCAGAATAAACTTTTAAGGTTTCTTACCGAGGGTGAGGCGAAGCGGGTGGGAGACAATAGAGTAATGCGTCTTGATGTCCGTATTATAGCGGCGACGAATGAAGACCTGGAGACCCTGGTCAATGAACAGAAGTATCTCCGGGACCTCTACTTTCGACTCGCTGTCGTTCACTTCGAACTTCCCCCTTTGAGAGAGAGGCCTGAAGATATCCCTCTCCTTGCCGAGCACTTTTTAGCCCAATACAGCCGAAAACATCGAAAGATGGTCATAGGAATAGAAAGTAAGTGTCTTGATTTTCTCATTGCAAGAAGATGGCCGGGTAATGTGAGGGAGCTTGAAAATGCGATTGAGAGTGCTGTGATCTTCTCTACAGGGCGATATCTTTCCATCAAGGATTTTCAATGGAGTTCGAAAGAGGATATCTTTCCTGAGGAAGGTAGCCTTTCTGAGGAATGTAATCTTGAACATCATTACCAGATGGCTGAATTGAAATGTATTACCCAGGCCTTGTTGATGTCAAATGGAGAGATCTCGAGAGCCACACGACTGGTAGGATTAAAAGATAATAGAAAGAAGTTTTATGAACTTTTAAAGAAACACAAAATCGACGTCTCCGAATTTAGAAAATCAACTCCCTAACCCTATTGATTTCTCCTTATTCCCATCCTTCCAGGCCTCTTAAGTTAAGGCCTGTAATTTAGCAAATTTTTCTCATTCCTGCGAAAGCAGGAATCCAGGGATTTATTGAACATGAAAAGTTTGAAAAAAGGGAACCTAAAAACTTCCCCCCTTTTGGAAAAGGGGGCAAAAGGGGGATTTAATAACCCGTGCTTCCTTTTATAAACCCTGCTCGTTTTGGTTTAATAATTTTGGTTTAAAACTTGGTATTTTTTTTGCTAACTAATTTTATCAAATTCTCTATGAATGAAAATTGATATTTAATTCAATAACTCCCCTTAAAAAATAGAGAATTTGAGTCTTAAAATAAGGAAATGTAACAAAAGGAAACAGATAGTATCTTATTGAAATAAAAAGGTTTTTTTTGAATATTAATTTTTTAAGGTCTGAACTGTATCAATTCGTAACATACATAAATATTTAAAATTATTAGGTTTATATATTTTATGCACATATCTGTTACAATTGGTAACAATTTTGGTAATTTCCATGAAGGAAAATATTATTGATGCAAAAAAATTTATTGTTTAGGCTCAGGTTCAGGTTCCTTTATCTAATCATAAAAACGAAAATTTTCTTAATGGCATCCAAATATATGAAAAATGGCCTAAAGAGATACTCAAAAAAGAAGGTTCTTATAAAATCCTTCCTCTTGATTACCTGCCTAATTTTAATTTACCCCTCCCTTGTTAAGGGAAATGAATGGCCTTGGACCTTTTGGGGAGGAAATTTTAAGATATCAAACAATATTTTTGATGATGTTACCCCCTCCATTGCCTCCAACAGCAATCTCTATCTTGTCGTATGGGCAAGGAAAAGCCCTTGGGGTTTTGATATCTATGGAGCAAGGGTGACTCCAGATGGAAAGTTAATGGAGGGAGATGAGGAGGGTATCCCTATCTCTACCGCAAACAATAATCAGATGTTTCCCTCAGTCACCTGGAATGGCGACAGTTTCTTCGTGGTATGGCAGGACTTCAGGAATGGGAAAGCCTGGAGTATCTACGGAGCAAGGGTGACTCCAGAGGGAGGGGTACTTGACCCGGAGGGCATTCCCATCTATATTGCCCGGCAGAATTATGATCAGGTAGCCCCTGTGGTCTCTTTTGATGGAGAAAATTACCTTGTGGTCTGGCAGGGGAAACGGACTCCCAAAATCTGGAACATTTATTTTTCAAGGGTTTCGAAGGAGGGGGTCGTTCTTAATCAGAAACCGATTCCAATAAACTCTTCTCTCCAGGACCAGATCTCCCCTTTTATCATATTTGATGGGGAGAATTATTTTGTGGTTTGGCAGGATAAGAGGTCCAGGAAACTATGGGATATCTATGGAGCCCGCATAAACTCTAAGGGAGAGGTATTGGATAAACAGGCCATTAGGATTACTTCGAGCGGGGAGTCGGGATGGGACCACTGGAGGCCTATCCTCTCCTGGAGTGGAAAGACCTACCTGGTTCTCTGGATGATTTCATTTGAACCGAACAGGTGGCACCTCTATGGGAAGAGAGTTGGGGCTTATGGCGGGGTGCTGGATGTTGCACCACTCCCCATCCAGAGAGATTCAACGAACAAGGCGTTTCCGGCCATTACCTGGGATGGCTCAGAATATTTCCTAATATGGGAGGAAGAGCCAGAAGGAAATTCAAAGATCTTAGGGGCGCCTTTAAGAATGGAATATGGAGATCCCCACTCTGTTGGAGATAGTATTTTGATATCTGAATTAGAAGGCGTTGCAAGCGAGGTTTCACAGCCTGCCATCTCAAAATTGATGGGAGAAAATAGTCTCCTTATCGTTTTTCAGGCAAAAACCTCAGAGGGATTCTGGCAGATTTTCGGCCAGGCTCTTTTTAAAATGGAAGAGAATGGAGATTAACATAATCCCAGATGGTTGAAGTGGCACCCGCGACCCATGAAAATCCCACTCACCCCACCTTCTCCCCCTTGGGGAGAGGATAAAGATGAGGGGAAAGACTTAATTTCTAAATAAACTGAGGGGTTATGGAGAGTGAAATAAAAATTTTTCTTGACAAATGGATAAGGGTTTATTATATAAAGTAAAGTTTTTGGGGGTGAACAGAAAATCCAATCGTTATCTTCTTTTACCCATTTTTCTTTTATCAATTTTAATCATCTCCTGCTCAACCAGGGAGACCCTCATCAAGGTAGATGAGGAAGAGGTTCTAAGAAAGAGAATAGAGGAATTCTGGAGGTTCCAGATTGATGGGTTTACTGAAAAGGCTTATCAATACCTGGTTCCTGCTTATCGGGAAAAATATTCGATTCTTCAATATGCGGCTCGTTTCCGATTGGTGAAATACCTTGATGCAGAGGTGATGAAAATAGAGATAGATGGGGATAAGGCAGAATGCTTAGTCAATGTCACTTATAAGATGTACATGAAAATGATCATGGGGAAAGAGTTAAAAAGGATTGAAAGAGAGCGCTGGGTAAGGATTAAAGGGGTCTGGTATTATGTCCCTGAAGGTTTTGAATTAAATTAAATCTTTCGAAAGGAGGTGCATTGGAAGGGGGGTCTAAAATTAAAAGAGGTTAGGAATTTTAAATAAAAATTTTATAAACTAAGGAGAATTAAAATAAAGAAAGGAGAATAGGCATGATGAGACGATCATTTTTCTTTAGTCTGGTTCTGGTAATGATAATGGCAATCTCTGCCTGGGGAGCAAATATCCCTGGGGAGGTTTTTGAAAGCGGGAAGGATAATACTCCCATTGCAGTAGCAGGAATGAAGGTAGAGGCATTTGGGGGGAGTGGATTTAAGGTTCTGCTTTCTGCAACCGAAACCGACAGTAACGGTAGATGCCTTTTGAGAAATATCCCTCTTGGAAGAGAGGTTCTGGTGAGGTTGACCAAATCAGGGTATATCCCTCAGTATGATATCCGGAGTTATTCTGGGAAGGATGTTGAAAATGGGGCAATCTTCTGGGCAGGCTCAGAGGTAAATATCCAAAAGATGTATGAGAATCTTGGCCTAACCTTCGATCCCTCAAAAGGACAGGTTTATCTCGATATCAATAATGAGTTCACAGGAGAAGGGATTGAAGGGGTTGAGATTTCTCCCTTTTCTGGAAAGGCATTCGATCTTGGAGGGGGTGAATACCTCATTGCCAATGCAGAAGGTGGTTCAGTAAAAGTTGAACTTGCAAAACCTGGTTATGCCTTCGATATCGAATCCGTTACCATTCCTCTCTTTGCCGGTGCCATGACCCAGTATTACATCTCGGTTCAGACAGGCGGATTTATGGGGACTCTCTATCAGAGCGGTCAGGTGGCAAGAGTCACTTCTGCTGAAATTACGGGCTTTATCAAAAGACTTTCTGATGCGGTTCCAATTAGCGGGGTTTCCGTTGCCTTTACTAACTGGAAGGGTGAGACCGTTCAACCCGGTGTGGTTACGGATGAAACCGGTTTTTACAGACAGGACGGATTTAAGGTCCCGAGCCTTGTTAAGGTCACACCGAGCAAATCGCCATGGAGATTTAGACCTGCTTCGAGATGGGCTATTGTAGGAGCAAGAGGTGCCAGAATTGATTTTAGTGGCTACTAATTTAGCTAAAATTATTAAAATTTTCCCCTCACCCTCTCCCTCTCCCCAGAGCCTGCCTGACGGTAGGCAGGGGGAGAGGGGAAGGGTGAGGGGGGCATAAATGTTAGAAGAAAATTTTCAAATATTCATGGTAAGAATCTTGAGAAACCATTATTTGTGGGGAGAAAGGGGGTGAGAGAACAAATCTTTTTTGAGATTGATTTATAAATTTAAGAGTGGGTTGGTTATTGTTTTGGTTAAGGAAAGGCATTTCAAATGAAGGGAGGTGATTTTAAGGACTTTAAATGGAGAGGAAAAATAACTTTTGTAATATCAATCATTTTAAATGAAAAGGAGGTAAAGCGATGAGTAAAAAGTTGATTTTAATTTCGATGTTTTTGGTTTTTTGTGTTGTACCTGTAGGTTTTGCACAAGCCCCACAATTCCCAAAAGATTTACATGAAAATTCACGAGGGATGAAGGGCGACCTTTTAATCTTTCCCTACTACGATGTAAGAACAATCAATGGAAAACAACAGGATACTCTCTTTATGATCATTAATGAGACCTCTGATCTGGGAAGGGACCAACTGAGTGGGACATATACCCCAGATCCGAATGATCAGGGTATTGTAGCCAAACTTCGCTTCAGGGAGTGGGACAAGAGCGAAGAGGTATTCGATTGTGATATTTGGCTTTCGGATGGGGATGTCTGGGTTGGCGTGGTTACCTTAAACCCTTCAACTGGATTGGCCAACATCTGGAGTCCCGATTACGTGGTGGTTGATTATGATGCCCTCACTTTTACTGTTCAGAAGGTTCTTATAAACGGCTTCGATTTTATCACCCAGAATATTTCTTTACGGAAGTCGTCTACTTATCCACCTTCTGGATGGTCTGAGGCTCAGATGACCCAAGTCGGATATTTCGAGGTGATTGGGGAAGAGCGGACAAAAACAAAAATTACAGTAGGTACTACGAATAAAGTTGGGCGTATCAGTTTAGAAGTAGGGTACCCAGATTGCCCCAATGTTTTGATGGGTCAGGCCTATATTGTCAGGGTAGAAGATGGAGTGGCAATGGGTTACAATGCCTTCGCCTTTACGAATTTTCATAGTAAGGGAATATTTAGTGCACCAGGTGCATTAACACCTGCCCTTACTGATGCAGAGATGGGATTGGACCAACTTGAATTCGCCATGTCTAAAGGAAGCATCTTTGCAGCCTATGAGATCGACCCTGCAATCGATGGAAAAACCAGCATCATTATTACATTCCCAACAAAGTATTTCCGATACGATTGGGACCCAATAAACAAGAAAAGACCAATTATCTCAGGATCCGACAATCCCTTCAGGGCTCTTGACGCAAACGATGGTGAAGTGATTTTTATAAGTGTATGGGATAGGGATGAAAACCGAATCATCCCAGAGAAGAAATGGTGGTCGCCTCCTCCCGAGATCCAACCGCTTTCACTTCCCTACGAAGTGAATATCATTGGAGTCTATTCTGGGACAAGCCCGGTCCTACCACCCACCTCAAGGGACAATGTCGTCTTCCCGGCTGGAGAATTTAAAAACGGCTGGATCTGGATAGAACTTCTCGATGAAAATAAGAGCCAATCTGCTTTTCCGAAAAAAAATACCTATTTTTATCTTCTCGGCCATGCATTTGGGTTACGAGACAATTTAATAGGATATATGGGATTACCTGCACTTGCACTTCAACTTCAAGAATTCTCCAACTTTAATGTTGGTGGGTATTACGGAGAGATTGAAAGGACTTGGAGTGAACCTTATTGGGAAAACTATCAAGGATACTTCCCTTACTCTCCCTAATAAATTAGTTCGTTTTTCTCATCTTAAGAAAATGAAGAAGGCGGGTTTAAAAGCCCGCCTTCTTCATAATTTTACTTTAAATAAACGACGTTTTAGTTGCGTTAAGAAAACATAAAGGATAATTGGACCATAACCATAAATGGGTTTCTAACAGTTTTTTTTAGAATCTTATTTCCTTTTACAGAAAATTTTGTCACTCAAATACAAAAAAAGTTCAAACTTTTTCGCCTTAAAAATTGATTGATTTTTGTGTTATGAATTTGGAATATTAAAATTATCTAATATTTTTAAAAAGTTATTGAAAAATGATCAAAATTGTGTTTAAATATTTAAAAATTTTAAACTTGGCATGAAAAATGCTTTTAAATTGAGTAAATTTAACATATTTGAAATTTTCCCCTCACCCCCTCCCTCTCCCCAGGGGGGAGAGGGGAAGGGTGAGGGGTATAAAATGTTAGAATCTATAAAATTGGAGGTAAATATGAAAAGACATTTTGGCTTTTGGATTATGCTGGTCATGGCATTTTTACTTTTATTCCCCGTATATTTAACTGCCCAACAACTTATTTTGGAAAGTTCAACTGGCGACAGAATTGGAAGTCCAAGCATTAAGAGTTTCTCCTTATCCGATAACAAACTTGTCATCTACCTTAGTGAACCATTTACATGGGCAGCCCTTTCCCCATCGATATGGATAGATGACACAACAGGTAGTTTTTCAGAGTGTACAGTAACCCCACCTGCCACCGTAACAGCAATGAAAGATGCAAACCTAAAGTTTACTGTTAAAAAGTCAGGAGGAATCTTTAACCCAATGCCTGTTGATCCCGATCCGAATGGAACTCAATTTGACACCCAAAGTGGAGAATTTACATGGAATACAGAAGGTTTATCCGAAGGCTCATACCTGGCTGTTTTTAGTGCTACTGAGGGCTCAAATACTTCATCGCTCGTTGTCATGATAACGATTACACCTTCTGAAACTGTAACTACACCCAATACTCCAAGTGGTCCGACAAGTGGGACAATAGGAACTTCTTACACATATTCTACAGGTGGTTCAACATCAGATCGTAATCATCAGATTCAATATCGGTTTAACTGGGGAGACGGAACTGACTCCGACTGGCTCCCTGTCGGGACGACCAGTGCCCAAAAGAGTTGGGCTTCTAAAGGAACATATCAGGTGAAAGCCCAGGCACGTTGTGCAAGTGATACCTCTGTTGTATCTTCTGAGTCATCGGCTCTGATCGTCACAATTTCAGAAACCCCTCCGCCTCCACCTCCCCCTGGAGGAAAATGGGCAAGCCAGATGGCCTCTGCGACAAAATTGGATAAAAAAACATCACTTGGATATTATGGAGTAGAAAACATTGGAATTAATAGTTATGAGAAAAAATATTTTCTAATTGATCCAAAGGCACTATCTCTTTCTTTTTGGAAAGATATTGCCTTTGAGATAAGAGATAAATCACAGGGTGCGAACGTGGGGCTTAGAAATTCAAAGGTTTATAAAGTTGACCAAAATGGAAATGAACTTAATTTCTGGTATTTCGTGGGCAAGGGGGATTTTACTGCTAATTTGATTGGAGCCTGGACACAAGATGAGTTTAATAATGGAGTCAAATTCTTACTGGAGTTGGCTGAATCAATGGGAGGATCACAGAGTTCAGGGATTACAGTTTTTTGGAAATACTGGTAAAGGATTTTGAATTTTGTTAAAAAAGGAGAGGATTTAATCCTCTCCTTTTTTATTTCCTGGGGTGTTCGAATAAACCCCTGCCCCTCTGTATTGAACAATACTCTCTGATAAACA
>FWPU01006179.1_pt1 | contig 24461 bp, 16 predicted proteins | sample 2228361 | NCBI WGS metagenome assembly FWPU01 (sample SAMEA103939777, study PRJEB20133) | metagenome | reverse complement strand
GGCTAAAAGTTGTCATTCTGAGCGAAGCGAAGAATCTCAGCCGATGACAGAATTTATGAACACCTACTTATCTTGCCAATGTCACATTTCTACCCAGCGCACGTTATGTCGTTCTGAGCGTAGCGAAGAATCTCACTCTCAAAACGCTCGATCACGGCGAGATTCTTCGCTACGCTCAGAATGACAGGGAAATGTGACATTGGCAAGTTATAGTAGAGGACATAGAAGGAATCACACGAAGGGGGTAAAGAGATGGCTGAAACACCGAAACTTGAGGAGGCTGTGGAATTTGCCGAGAACCCGGAGCCGCGTTGTCCGTGCGTGCTGTTGCTGGACACTTCTGGCTCTATGGCAGGCGATCCCATTGCCGCGTTGAATGAAGGACTGCGGGCGTTTAAGGATGACCTCATCAAAGACCCGCTTGCCTCGCGGCGGGTGGAGGTCGCGGTGGTCACGTTTGATAGCGACGTGAAAGTCGTCCAGGACTTCGTGACCGCCGACCAGTTCCAGCCGCCGACGCTGACCGCGCAGGGGCAGACCTACATGGGCAGCGCGATTCACAAGGCGCTGGACCTGATTCAAGCCCGCAAAGCCCAATATAAAGCCAACGGGGTTGCCTACTACCGTCCGTGGGTGTTTATGATTACCGATGGCGAACCGCAGGGCGAATCCGACCACGTGGTGCAGCAGGCGGCGCAGCGGATTAAGGACGACGAGAACAACAAGCGCGTCGCCTTCTTCGCGGTGGGCGTGGAGAGCGCTAACATGACGCGCCTGAGCCAAATTGTCGTGCGCACCCCGGTCAAACTCATCGGGCTGAACTTCGTGGAGATGTTCGTCTGGCTGTCGCGCAGCACGCAAGCGGTGTCTCACTCAGAGGTAGACGACCAAGTTGCGCTGCCGCCGCCAGGATGGGGGACGGTCTAATGAGTGAGCGGAAGTGGGAGGGCGAGGCTCCCGCCGAGCCATTGTGGCGGTTGGTTGCAACGTCGGTGCGCGGCACGAGCCACGAGAAAACGGGGCAGCCGTGTCAGGATGCGCACGACTGGGGCGAGTTGCCCGAAGGCGTCTTGGTGGCAGCGGTTGCCGACGGCGCAGGTTCAGCAGCGCTGGCAGAGGTCGGAGCATCTGTCGCTGCGCGAGCGGCAGTGGAAGCCGTCCCTCGTAGCCTATTGTTCCGTCAAGGTAGGATTGACCGGTGGGAGAGTGAGGCTCCTGCCGAACTCTATCGGCGCGGCGGGAGCCTTGCCCTCCCTTTTTCAACCCGTCAATCCTACCTTGACGGAACACTAGCCCCTTGTGGGCGTCTGCCCGAGGACGATGCGGGCTGGCAACAACTCCTGACCGACGCCCTCCAATCGGCGCGGGCAGCCGTCGAAGCCGAAGCCGCCGCGCGTGCGGTGAAGGCGCGCGACCTGGCGACGACCCTGATATTGCTGGTCGCCACGCCTGAACTCGTCGCTGTCGCGCAAATCGGTGATGGCGCGGTGGTAGTGAGCGATGGAGAGGACAAACTGATCGCCCTCACCGCGCCGCAGAGCGGCGAATACATCAACGAGACAACCTTCCTCATCTCACCCAACGCGCTGGACACGGCACAAGTGACCGTTGGGCGCGGGCGCGTCGCGCACGTTGCCGTCTTCTCCGACGGACTTCAGATGCTTGCCCTGAAAATGCCTGACGGCACGCCGCACGCGCCGTTCTTCGCTCCGCTGTTCCGCTTCGTGGCGAACGTGACGGACGAGGCGGAGGCGCAGCAGCAGTTGGCGGCGTTCCTCCGTTCTCCGCGCATCACGGAACGGGCGGATGATGATTTGACGTTGGTGCTGGCGACTGTGATGGGAGGGTGAGGCTCCCGCCGAACCCACCTGGGAGGGCGACGCTCCCGCGAAGCCAATGGTTCGGCAGAAGCCTCACGCTCCCGGTGTCAACGGAGGGAGGGCGACGCTCCCGCGAAGCCAATGGTTCGGCGGGAGCCTCACCCTCCCAGTGTCAACGGAGGTGGGAGCAAAATGGATACATCACAGGATTCGACCAGAAACTTACCTAACCGAAAACATCCTGCGCATGAGGTGTTGATTATTCCCGGTCAACCTCTCATCGTTTATCTGACCGTATACACCAGAAACCGGCAGACCTGGCTCGCTACACTTGAAGTTCACGAAACGTTGCGCTCGGTGTGGACGAAGGCTACAGGTTGGTTGGTGGGCAGGTATGTCATCATGCCCGACCACATTCACCTGTTCGCTGCGCCTGGCGAATTGGAAATCGAATTCGATAACTGGGTGCGTTATTGGAAATCACAGTTCAGCAAAGAACATCGTAATCGTGCGCATCGCTGGCAGACGGATCACTGGGACAGACGCTTGCGTGCTGAGGAGAGTTACGAGAGCAAGTGGGAATATGTCCGTAATAATCCTGTACATCACGGATTGGTTGAGCGCGCGGAGGACTGGCCGTTTCAGGGTCAAATCCACGATTTACCTTGGTAGGAGGCTTGATGGGAGGGTGAGGCTCCCGCCGAACCGTTGGCTCCGCCGGAGCGTCGCCCTCCCAAATTGATCATGCGCCTGCAACGGCAATCCAACGGACAACTCCTCACCTTCGGCTCTCAATCGGCGTTGGGCGTCGGCGGTGAGGCGCGCATCTACGCGGTGCCGCAAGACGCGGCGTTGGTGGCGAAGGTCTACCATCAGCCCACCGACGCCCGCGCCCGCAAACTCGCCGCCATGCTCGCCAACCCGCCCGATGACCCGATGAAGGCGCAGGGGCATACCTCCATCGCCTGGCCCTCTGACCTGCTGCTCACAACCGACGGCGCGCGGCGCATCGCTGGCTTCCTCATGCCGCGTGTGAGCAATATGCGTCCCGTCATTGACTTCTACCACCCCAAGACCCGCCGCCAGCAGTGTCCGTTGTTCAACTATCTCTACCTTCTCCGCACCGCCCGCAACCTCGCCGCCGCCGTGCGCGCTCTACACGCGCGCGGCTATGTCATCGGCGACGTGAACGAGTCCAACATCCTCGTCACCGACACCGCATTAGTGACGCTGGTGGACACCGACTCCTTTCAGGTGCGCGACCCGCAGAATGGTGTCATCTACCGCTGCCCCGTCGGCAAGCCGGAGTTCACCCCGCCCGAACTTCAGGGCAAGACCTTCGCCTACGTAGACCGCGCCCCCGAACACGACCTCTTCGGCTTGGCGGTGCTGATTTTTCAACTGCTGATGGAAGGCACGCACCCGTTCGCGGGTGTCTTTACGGGTCGGGGCGAGCCACCGCCCTATGAGGCGCGCATCTCGTCAGGGCATTTCCCCTACGGCGCGGGGCAGCGCGTCCCCTATCACCCCATGCCGATTGCGCCGTCCTTTGACGTTCTCCATCCCACCCTGCGGCAACTGTTCGTGCGCTGCTTTGAGGACGGGCACCACAACCCGCAGGCGCGCCCCGACGCCCAGACGTGGTTGAACGCGCTCAATGAAGCGGAAAACGCCCTCGTCACCTGCGCCGCCAACAGCCAGCACCGCTACGGCAACCACCTGAACGCCTGTCCGTGGTGCGAGCGCGCCGCGCGATTGGGGGGACGTGACCCGTTCCCGTCACGACAGGCGGTGGAGCGCGGAACTCACTTGCAGCCCGCCGCGCCCGCGCAAACGCCATTGCCGCCGGCGTGCACGCAACCAACCCAACCAACCCAAACGGCGACGCCCACAAGGGGCTATGCTACGACACTCGCGACTACGACACCTATTCGTTGGGGCTTAATCGTTTTCTACTCAGTCGTTTTCGCTTTGTTATTAGGAACTGTTGGTGGGTTAGCGCGCACTGGTATTCACGCGGCTGTGTCAAGCACGGGATGGATACACACATGGATTCTGGGGATTCCTCAGGGTGATCAGGGGGAAGGCCTCTTTGCAGTCCTCCTTTTGGTTTCATTTGCTATTTTGCTTGGCACTGCCGTCTTTAGTAAAACTGTGCGAGTGGCAATTCGGCAACATCGGTCTCCATTGCTGTTCTGTGTTATCTTTTTTTATGGCGGGGCATTGTGCGGGGCATTGTTTGGTATAATTGCGTTCTTCGCACTGGAGTACATTGGCTTGGCTTGGGGGCAATTTGGCGTTAGCCCAACGACCGCTTGGACACTTAACGGTGCACTCATTGGTTTAGCGCATGGTGCTGCCATCGGATTGAGGAAAGTAGGTCGCGCTAAAAGCAAGGGAATAGTGTATAAAAGTGCTATTGGTTTTATAGGTATGCTGACGATAGTAGGTTGGAGTCGTGTTTTCACTCCCAAACCATTTCCAAAGATTGCGCTTTAGGAAGATTTCAAGTCTCCCACCTTATGGAAACTTGCCAACGGCGCAAGAATAAAAAATGGAGGTTTATTTCACTCTGCGACCAAAAAGGACACGATTATCTGGTCTGTCTGGACGGGTCGTACCTTTAAGGACTGTGATTTTTCGGCAGATGTCGTCAAAGTGAGCGGTCCTGATGACATAAGTTTCGGTCTCATTGTCCACCAAGAGGAACGGAATTTCTATTACTTGTTGATAAATGGCAATGGGAAGTTTGCGATGGGGCGTGCTTATGAGGGTCGGGGACGTCCTGAAATAGGCTGGAAGGATTCCTCTGCAATTAATAAGGGCAACGCCACGAATCGGTTGAGGATTGTATGTGAAACCAACCCGTTTACTGGAAATACGGTTACTGGATGGATTAACTATGAAAAGGTTGGAAGTTTTATGGGTAGTGCTTATGACTCTGGCTACATCGGAGTATTATCAGGGCGCGGAGATGGTGGCGCGGTTGCCGTTTATTTCGATAATGTCCTTGTCAAGGAGAGAGAACTGAATAGGACGTCGAGTCTCTCTTTTCCCGACGGTAATAGATTGTCGAGTGGGAGTGGGAACTCTACGGTGAGACTGAGAAGTATTCCTGCATTCAGGCGAACAGTAACAAAACATCCACAAAAAACTATGCTATCGGCGGAGGTAAAACGCGGAAATACGCGGACGAACCCTGTTGACGGTGCGGAAATGGTCTACATCCCCGCCGGCGAGTTCATCATGGGCAGCAACGACGGTGATGATGACGAAAAACCTCAGCACAAAGTCTATCTGGACGGCTACTGGATTTACAAATACGAAGTCACCGTCGCGCAGTATCGCAAGTTCTGTAAAGCAACGGGTTGGCAGGAGCCTCTCCCTCCCGAGTGGGGCTGGAAGGACAATCATCCCATCGTCAACGTGAGTTGGGACGACGCGACCGCTTACGCGCAGTGGGCGGGGGTGCGGCTGCCGACGGAGGCAGAGTGGGAGAAGGCGGCAAGAGGAACCGACGGGAGGGAATATCCGTGGGGCAACGAATGGGATGCCAGCAAGTGCAACGCCCGGGAGTCAGGTCCGAGGCGAACGACGGCAGTGGGCAGTTATGCAGGTGGTGCAAGTCCCTACGGGATTCAGGACATGGCGGGAAATGTTTGGGAGTGGTGCGCGGATTGGTATGGTGAAAACTATTACCGTTCTGCGCCGTCTAAGAATCCCAAGGGACCGGGTTCGGGGCAATACCGCGTGCTGCGCGGTGGCGCGTGGTACAGCGACCACAATGTCGCCCGTTGCGCCTACCGCGACGATGGCGTGCCCGCCTACGCCCTCGACTATCTCGGTTTTCGTTGCGCCAGGACTCCTTAGCCTTTGCTCTTTAGTCCTTTTACCCTTTGCCCTGAGCGAAGCGAAGGGCAAGAAATTTTTTATTAGCAATAGAAAGTGATGGGATGAGATTCTTCGCTGCGCTCAGAATGACACCGATTTTTCGGATAGGCTCTTAGTATTACAGCGCAAAGTTGGCATTTTCAGCCCATATTTGGCGGTTCAAACTTCGCAAAGTGTCCCAAATATGGGGGCGTAAGGCACGACTTTGCGCTGTAATATTAGAGCATGTTGAAAAAGTCAGGACGAGATTCTTCGCTGCGCTCAGGGTGACAGATTTGTTAAGCACTCTAAGCCGCGCGGGGACAAGCCGACGATTCGGCTGGCGATTAGCAAGACAGGAGAACCTCACAGGCACGAAAGGAGTTGAGATATGGCAACACAAGGTTACGTCATCGGTGTAGACGTTGGGACTGCCAGTGTGCGGGCAGGTGTTTTTGATTTGACAGGGAAACTGCTCGCGGCTGCCGTTGAGCCGATTCAGATTTTTCGTCCCCGCGAGAACTTCGCGGAGCAGTCGTCGGAGGACATCTGGGAACAGACGGGAAAAGTCGTGCGCCGCGCGGTGGCAGACGCGGGCATCAAAGCGGAGGACGTCATCGGCATCAGTTATGATGCGACCTGTTCGCTGGTTGCGCTCGACCGCAACAATCAGCCCATCACGGTTTCGCCAACGGGCAGCCACGCGCAGAATATCGTGATGTGGATGGACCACCGCGCCATCGCCATCGCGGATGAAATCAACGCGCAGGGGCACGACATTCTCAAATACGTCGGCGGCAAAATCTCGCCCGAGATGGAGCCGCCGAAACTCAAGTGGATTAAGCAGAACCTACCCGACACCTGGAAGAACGTCGGCAAGTTCTTCGACCTTGCTGATTTCATGGTGTATCAGTCCAGCGGTGTGGACGTGCGAAGCCTTTGCACCGTCGTCTGCAAGTGGGGGTATCTGGGACACGAGGGCGAGTTCGGTAGGTGGGACAAGAGTTTCTATGACCAGATTGGTCTGTCAGATTTGTTCGATGCAGGCAAGGTGACGGATAACGTGCGCCCGATGGGAACGTGCGCGGGCAACCTGACGCCCGCAGCCGCAAAGCATCTGGGGCTGCACGAAGGCATTGCCGTCGGCGTGGGCATCATTGACGCGCACGCGGGGGGCGTCGGCGTTCTCGGCGCGGTGTGGGAAGGCGAAGAGGGTGCGCCGCTGGAAAAATTAGAAACCGCGCTCGCGCTCATCGGCGGCACGTCGTCGTGTCACATGGCGGTCTCGCGCAAGCCGAAGTTCATCAACGGCGTGTGGGGTCCGTATTTCGGCGCGATGGTGCCGGAGATGTGGCTGACCGAAGGCGGACAGAGCGCGACGGGGGGGCTGATTGAGACAGTCATCAACGACAACGCGCAAGCCGTTACGCTGCAAGAGCAGGCGAAGCAAAGCGGGCGCACGGTCTACGAAATCCTCAACGACATCGTTCAGCGCCACGATGCAAAATGGACGAAAGACCTGCACGTTCTGGACTACCATCACGGCAACCGCTCGCCCAAAGCCGACCCGCACGCGAAGGGCGTCGTGGACGGGTTGACGCTGGACACCTCGCTTGAGTCCGTTGCCAAACGCTACTACGCGACGATTCAGTCCATCGCTTACGGCACGCGCGACATCATCGAGGCGATGAACGCCGCAGGCTACCGTATCGAGCGCATCTTCGCCACCGGCGGCGGCACGAAAAATCCGGTGTGGCTGCAAGAGCACGCCGACATCACGGGCTGCTCCATCGTCCTCGCGCAGGAAGCGGAAGCCGTCATTTTGGGTTCGGCGATTTTAGCGGCAGTGGCGGCGGGCGCGTTCCCGAACATCCCCGAAGCGATGCGCGCCATGTCGCACGCGGGCGAAGTCATTCAGCCGAATCCTGCGAACGCTGAATATCATCAGGCGAAGTTTGAGATTTATCGGGAGATGTATGAGGAGCAGTTGAGAAGACGGGAGAGGATGGAAAAGTTCTGAAGGGGAAGGAGGGGGAAAGAAGGGGAAGGAGGGGGAAAGAAGGGGAAGGAGGCGGAAGGAAGGGGAAGGAGGGGGAGGGACGTTAGGTTGGACGCCCGAACTTGTTCGGGAATATTCAAGTCCTCAACAAGTTGAGGCGTCCTGTATTGCTCTTTTCCTTTCCTCTTCCTTCCCTCTCCTTCCCCTTCTTTCCTCTTTACAATGACACAGCAGCAACTTTTGCAAAAAGCCGAACGATTCATCCCCGGCGTGTGTCTGGGCATGGTCGTTCTTCCGCCTGATATTCGCATGGTTATGGTGCGTGGGCAGGGCAGCCGGTTGTGGGACGCGGACGGGAAGGAATACGTTGACTACATGCTCGGTTCCGGTCCGCTGATTTTGGGGCACGCGCACCCGGAGATTGTGGAAGCCGTGCAGAAACAGGTCGCGCTGGGTTCGACTTACTTCGCTCTCAACGAGCCTGTGATTCATCTGGCAGAGAAAGTCTGCAACGCCGTGCCGTGCGGCGAGGCGATTCGGTTTCAGGCGTCGGGCAGCGAGGCGACGTTTGCCGCGTTGCGCTTGGCGCGGGCGTTCACGCGGCGCGATAAAATTCTGAAGTTTGAAGGCGGCTGGCACGGCGGACATGATGTCGGACAACTCAGCGGCGCGCCATCGAACCCGCCCGATTTCCCCGAAGCGATTCCCGACTGCGATGGCATCCCCGACAGCGCGCGGTGCGAGGTGTTGGTCGCGCCGTTCAATGACATCGAGACGACGACGCACATTATTGAACAACATGCCAAAGACATCGCCGCCGTCATCGTCGAGCCGTTGCAGCGTTCGCTCAAGCCTGTGCCCGGATTTTTAGAGGGCGTGCGTGAGGTGACGCAGAAATATGGCATCGTCCTCATTTTCGACGAAATCGTGACGGGCTTTCGCCTCGCGTGGGGCGGGGCGCAGGAGCGTTACGGCGTCGTGCCCGACCTCGCCTGCTACGGCAAAGCGATGGCGGGCGGCTATCCGTTGAGTGCGGTGGTGGGGCGACGCGACATTTTAGAGTTGGCAGACCCGACCCGCAAAGGGCGCGACACATACTGCTTCCTCAGCGGCACGCTCACGGGCAACCCCGTCGCAGCGGCGGCGGGAGTTGCTACGCTCAACGTGCTTCAGCAGGATGGCGTTTACGACCGCCTGCGCTACATCGGCGAATCTCTCGCGCGCGGCATCGAGCGCATCGGGCGCGACGCCGGAATCCCCATTCGCGTGCTCGGTGACGGTCCCGTGCGGCAAGTCTTCTTCACCAGCCAGAAGGAAATGCGCAACCACCGTGACACCCTCAAAGCCGACAAACAGAAAGCCGTGCGGTTTGGCTACGAGTTAATTCGGCGCGGCGTCTACTGCACGCCGGGCGGCAAGTTGTATCTCTCGCTGGCGCACAGCGACGAGGATGTGGAGCGGACGCTGGAAGTTGTGGAAGAGGTGATGACGGCGCTGAAGTAATGGGGTGTTGGAGTGTTGAAGTCGGGGGAACGGAACCATTACTCCATCACTCCATGACTCCACTACTCCATTGATTGACACTGCGGGCAGGGACATAGTTCTCTGAGAAAATCAAACGAGTAAATGCCCGTGTCATGTCCATCGCGCCAGCAGAGCTTGATGGCGTAGCGCCCGACGGGTTCCACGCCGACGACAATCGCATCGGCAGCCGTCGGCGCGCTACCGCTCAACACGCGCAGCGGGTCTCTCGCCGCGCGCGCCCGCAGGTCATTGCACACCGCGCATGGACACTCTTTCCGCAGCAGCGCGAACGGATAGACGCTTTCGTGCCCATCGCGCCACTTCACCTGCATCGCTTGATTCGCCTTATCGAAGTGAATCCCGGTGGGACTATTGGCATCGGTGGCGGTAGTCATGGGATTCCCCCTCCTCTTCCTCACGGACTCTTTTTCATTGGGTAAACCTTTGACATCACGTCAAACAAACTCGACTTCCCATCTGGTAGAATGAGTTCCGCAAAGACTTTGAGCGCGGTCACGTCGGCGGGAACGGTCACGTCCGCTTGAAAATCCAACGTGCCGCTTGAGCCGCTGCTTTTGGTCACGTTTTGCTGCGTTTCGTAAACGACGGTCTTAAAGTCGTTTTTGCCTTTGTCGCCCAGAACGCGCAGGCGCACGCTGCCGGAGGCTATCGTGTCCAGGGTGTAGCCCACCGCTGCCGAGAGCGATACCCGCTGCGGGTTATTTTGATCCGGCACGAGCAAGACCGTCGAGAACTTCACGCGGTCTTGAAAGGCACGGATTTTGTAGGTCACGATGTCAGAGATGTCGGAACTTGCCATGAAGCCGGGGAACAGAGCGGCGATGACGTGGACATCGCCCGCGATGCGCTGCGGCATGACGACTTGCCGCGTGAAGTTGACCGTGTCCGTTCGGCGCGTGATGCGGTGCGACATGGGGGTGATAATGAGCGGATTGTTTTTCTCGTCCTGAATCGTAATCGCAATCGTGCCAAAGTCGGCGGAGGTGAGATGATAGCGAACGACGAACGAGATAGACACCGTCTGCCCCGGCGTGAATACAGTGTCCAGCGGGGGGGAGATGTTCTCAATCTTAACCTGATCCGGCACGTAGTTCGGGTCCGGTTCCAGCACCAGGTCCACCCCCGCGACGCGCCCGGAGTTGGGCACGTCAACGTCTCGCCTCAAAGCGGGACGATAGCCCGGTTTCAGCGCCACCACAATCTGCGCGCCCGGCGGGATGCCCGTCAGCGAGTATTTACCTTCCTTGTTCGTCACCGCCTGCACCGCCAGACCGTCCACGCCAATTGTCGCGCCCATCGCGGGCGTGCCATCCTGATACTTCACCGTGCCCGTTATCTGCGTGTTGATTTTCGGCGGTCTATTCTTGTCGCCTCGGCAACCCGCTAACGCGACAAACAGAACGATTCCTAATTTCAATACCGTCTTCAATTTCCATCGCCTACCATTCATTTCACGCGCAATACGCAATACGCCATACGCATCACGTTTCACGTATCAAATATCACCTGCGCCGTCCACTGACCGCCCATCTCCGTAACTTCCAGTTCATGGTATGTCACCGCCTTGATATGCCGCAGAATTTCAATCTCTGCGGGTTGAAACCGCTGTCCTCTGGCGATGCCGCGTAGCCGTGTGCCGCTGCACTCCTGCACGAAGAATTCGCTGAAAAGGATGCGCTCGGTTTCGTAGTAATAAATGAGCTCCGTCAGCCACGACACCAGCAAACCCTCGCGGTCGGGGGCTTCAACTTCGATGGGGATGCTCTCCGTCGGCGCAACGCCATCCAACTCGACAATCAGGCTAAACATCCCCAGCGCCGCGTTGCCGAACAACTCCGACAGCGTATGCCCGTAGGCGCGTATGCCCACATCAGCGGTGTGCTCGATGAACTCGAATCGCTCCATGCTCGCTCCTTCGAGGAATATGTCCTTCCCCTCCCCCTGCGCCACCGCCGTTTATCATACTTGAAAAGACGGAGGGATGTCAAGAAACGAAAAAGGGCGAAGCCTCGCTTCGCCCTTACCCCCATACTCCCATACTCCCCCACTCTCGTTTACTCCTCTTGCTCCCGCACAATCCTTGCCACCGCGCTGACCTTGTCGCGTTCATCCAGCCGAATCAGCCGCACGCCTTGCGTGTTGCGCCCGACTTGCGAGATGTCGCCGACCTTCTGGCGGATGACGACGCCGCGCTGGGTGATGACGAGCAGTTCGTCGTCGGGATGCACGACGCGCAGGTCGACGACGTGACCGTTTTTCTCGGTAATCTTCATCGTCAGGATGCCGCTGCCGCCGCGACTTTGCACGCGGTATTCGTCAACGTCGGTGCGCTTGCCATAACCTTGCTCGCTGACGACCAGCAAATCATGTCCTTTCTTCACCACGTCCATGCCGATAATGTAGTCGCCCTTGTTCAGCCTCATCCCAATCACGCCCGCCGCCGGACGCCCCATCGCCCGCACGTCGGATTCGGGGAAGCGGATGGACATGCCGTTATGCGTGCCCAGAAGAATTTCCCGTTTGCCGTCCGTCCATTCGACCCAGCGGAGTTCGTCTTTGTCTTCGAGGGTGATGGCGATGAGTCCTTTGGAGTAGCGTGTGTCGAACTCTTCCAGTGGCGTCTTTTTGACCGTGCCGAATTTGGTGGTCATGAACAGAAAGCCCTTCTGCTTGAAGTCGCGCACGGGAATCGTCGCCGTGATTTTGTCGCCCGGCTCCAATTGGACGAGGTTGATGATGGGCGTGCCGCGCGCCTGCCGCGACGCCGCCGGAACTTCAAACGCCCGCAACTGATACACGCGCCCTTTGTTGGTGAAGAAGAGAATTTGCGAGTGCGTGTTGGCGATGAACAGGTGCTGCACCGCGTCCTCTTCTTTTTTCGTCAGCCCAATCATGCCTTTGCCGCCGCGTCCCTGCGTGCGGTAGGTATCCACCGGCAGCCGCTTAACGTAGCCGTCGCGGGTGATGGTGATGACCATGTCCTCCTGCGCGATGAGGTCTTCGATTTTGATGTCGGCGGCTTCCTCGACGCGAATCTGCGTCCGCCGCTCGTCGCCGTATTCGCGCTTGATGCGGCGCATGTCCTCCTTGATGAGGTGCAGGATACGACGCGGGTCGGCTAAGATGCCTTCGAGCATCTCGATTTCCTTCAGCAACTCGGCGTACTCTTCCTGAATCCGCTGCTGGTCGAGTTGCGTCAGTTGCCCCAACTGCATGTTGAGAATCGCGTTCGCCTGCTCCTCGCTCAGATTGTAGCGGCTGCGCAATCCCTGCCGCGCCTCGTCGCGGTTTCTCGAGGCGCGAATCAGTGCCACGACGTCGTCGAGGTGCTTGAGAATAATGCGGAAACCTTCAAGGAGGTGCGCCCGCGCCTGCGCCTTTTTGAGTTGGAACTTCGTCCGCCGCGTGATGACGTCCTGACGGTGTTTGATGAAGTATTCCAACGTTTCCTTCAAAGTGAGGATGCGCGGCGCGCCATCCACGATGGCGAGGTTGATGATGCCGAACGTCTGCCGCAAACTGGTGTGCTTGTAGAGATGGTTCAGGATGACGTGCGGGTTGGTGTCGCGCCGCAACTCGATGACGATGCGCAGTCCCGTGCGGTCGGACTCGTCGCGGATTTCGCTGATGCCTTCGGGCATTTTCTTCTCGCGCACGAGTTTGGCGATTTGTTCGATGAGCACTGCCTTGTTTTGCTGATACGGCAGTTCGGTAATCAGAATCGCGTTCTGCCCCCGCTCCATCGGCTCAATGACCGCCCGCGCTTGCATGGTGATGCTGCCGCGCCCTGTCGCGTAGGCTTCGCGGATGCCCTTCGTGCCCAAAATCAGCCCCGCCGTCGGGAAGTCAGGACCGGGGGTCACTTTCATCAACTGGTCAATTGTCGCGTCGGGGTGGTCAATGAGATAACTGACCGCGTCGCACACCTCGCCCAAGTTGTGGGGCGGAATGTTGGTCGCCATGCCGACGCCGATGCCCTGCGAGCCGTTGACGAGAAGGTGGGGAAACACCGACGGCAGTACGGTGGGTTCAGTGGTGGACTCATCGTAGTTGGGGATAAACTCCACCGTCTCCTGGTCAATGTCGCGCACCAGTTCCATGGCAATGGGCGCGAGACGGGCTTCGGTGTATCTCATCTGCGCCGGCGGGTCGCCGTCCACGCTGCCCAGATTGCCCTGTCCGTCCACCAACGGATAGCGCATGGTAAAATCCTGCGCCATGCGGACGAGCGTATCGTAAACGGCTTGGTCGCCGTGCGGGTGATACTTCTTCAGCACCTCCCCGACGACCGCCGCGCACTTCACGCGCCGCTGGTCGGGGCGGTTGCCTTCGTCGTACATTGCGTAGAGAATCCGACGGTGCACCGGCTTCAAGCCGTCGCGCACGTCGGGAAACGCCCGCCCCACGATGACGCTCATCGCATACCGCACGTAGGACGTGGTCATTTCCTGCTCAATGGGCAGGTCCGTGATTTGTCGTGCAATGGAGGACATAGATGGGGTGAGTGATAAGTGGTGAGTGGTGAGTCGCCTAAACCTACCACTCACCACTCACCAATACGTCGTTTAGATGTCCAACTCGGTGACTTCCTTTGCGTGGGTGGTGATGAAGTCCTTGCGGGGTTCGACGGCGTCGCCCATGAGGATACTGAAGATGCGGTCGGCTTCAATCACGTCGTCGAGGGAGACTTTCATCAGGCTGCGCTTTTCAGGTTCCATCGTGGTCTCGCGCAGTTGTTCGGGGTTCATTTCGCCCAGCCCTTTGAAGCGGGTGACGTGGGCGCGGCGTCCGACCTCTTTGAGCAGCGCGTCGCGCTCCTTTTCGTCGTAGGCGTAGAGCGACTGCTTGCCGTGCTGCACGTTAAATAGGGGCGGCTGCGCGATGTAAACGTGCCCCGCCTCAATCAGCGGGCGCATGTAGCGAAAGAAAAACGTCAGCAGCAGCGTGCGGATATGACTTCCGTCGACGTCAGCATCACACATTAAAATGATGCGGTCATAGCGCAGTCGGTTGATGTCAAACTTGCTCTCATTCTTGCCGTTGCTTTCGCCGTTGCCGTTGTCTTCATCGCCGCCGTGACGGTCGGCAATGCCCGTGCCCAGTGCGGTAATCATGGCGCGGATTTCCTCGTTGGCTAGAATTTTATCGAGGCGATTTTTTTCCACGTTGATGATTTTGCCACGCAGCGGCAACACGGCTTGCGTGCGGCGGTCGCGTCCTTGCTTCGCGGAACCCCCAGCGCTCTCGCCCTCCACCAAGAACAACTCGCATTGTTTCGGGTCCTTCTCCGAGCAATCCGCCAACTTGCCGGGCAGGGTGGAATCTTCCAGCGCGTTCTTGCGGCGCACGAGTTCGGCGGCTTTCTTGGCGGCGATGCGCGCCTGCGAGGCGGCGATGGCTTTGGCGACGATGCGCCGCGCCACCTGTGGGTTCTCTTCAAGGAACTCCGACAGACCCTCCTGTACGATGGAGCGGACGATGCCTTCGGCTTCAATGCTGCCCAGCCGCTTCTTGTCCTGACTCTCGAAGATGGGGTTTTGCATTTTGATGCTGACGGCGGCGACCAGCCCCTCGCGCACATCGTCGCCGATGAGGTTGGGGTCCTTCTCTTTGAGCAGGTTGTTCTTGCGAGCGTAGGAGTTAATCACGCTCGTCAGCGCGCTCTTGAAGCCGCTTTCGTGCGTGCCGCCGTTGACAGTGCAGATGTTGTTGGCAAACGAAACGATGGTATCGTTGAGCCCCTCGTTATACTGAAGGGCAGCCTCCACCTCAATGTCGTTACGCTCTCGGCGGAAGTAAATCGGGTGGCGGTGTAGCGTTTCCTTCTGGCGGTTGAGGTACTGCACCAGCGCGGAGATACCCCCCTTGTTCTGGAAGGTTTCAGTTTTCCCCGTTTTGTAGTCGGTCAGGGTGATGACCGCGGTGGGGTTCAGAAAAGACAGTTCGCGCAAGCGCGTCGTCAGCAGTTCGCGGTCAATCTCAATGGAGTGAGTGAAGATGGTGGGGTCCGGTTTGTAAGTGACCTTCGTGCCCGTGCCTTTCGCCTTGCCGCGCACTTGCAGGGGCGTCACTGGGTTGCCCTTTTCGTAACGCTGGAAATGAACCTTGCCGTCGCGGTAGACTTCCACTTCCAGCCACTCGCTCAAAGCGTTGACCACCGACACGCCAACGCCGTGCAGCCCCGATGCCACCTTGTAGCCACTGCCGCCGAACTTGCCGCCGGCGTGGAGTTTGGTCATGATGGTTGTGACGGCAGGTTCGCCGGTGGTGGGGTGCATGTCGACGGGGATGCCGCGTCCGTCGTCGGTGACGCTGATGACGCCCCCCTCTTGCAGGGTCACGTCAATATGGGTGGCATAGCCCGCTAACACTTCGTCAATGGAGTTGTCCACAACCTCCCGACAGAGGTTGAACAGACCGCGTACGTTCGTGTCGCCGATATACATACCCGGTCGCACCCGAACGGCTTCCAGCCCCTCCAAAACTGTGATGTCATCTGCGGTGTAGGTGGGTTCGTTTGCCAAGGTTTTTGCCTCCTGAGAGGGGATGTCGAAAAGCCCCAAAAATACCCTATTTTTCTGAGGTTTTTACACTCCAGATTATACTGAAAATGGAGGCGAAAGTCAAGGCAAAATCCGGGCTTTTTTTGCCGCCAGAATGGATATTTTTTTCACCGCAGAGAACGCAGAGGGCGCGGGGAAGAATTTGCTATCTTGATGCCAGCAACTCCGCGTGTTCCGCCACCTTGCGGAATGCCATCGCGTGTTCTTCAATAATGCGCGGACGATAATGTTTGAACCACGGAATGGAATAGACGCGCTCCGGCAGGGACTCGGTGACGGGCAAACTCCCCAGCGGCTGGCGCACGTCGCGGTCGGCATGGGCGATACGCGTCGGCTTGCCATGACCGTAGATGTCGGCTTCATTTAACAGGGGATGCAAATGCAGCAGGAAGTTCGCGCCGGGGCTGCACGACGCGCCTTCGGCGCGCACGGCTTCGCAGAATTTTTTGATGTCCAGACCTCCCAACTCTTCGGGCACGTACAAACCGTGCGCCGCATACCAGCCGCCCATCGTGCTGCCGCTGTCTTTAGGCGGGCGGTGGGCGCGCACGCCGGGCACGCCTTCCAGCAAGTCCCAGAAATAGTTCATCGCCTTTTGAATTTCCGCCATGCGCTCTCGGTAATGTCGCAGCTGCACGCGCCCGACGGCAGAGGAAATCTGGTGCATCCGATACTTGTACGCGCCCTGCGGCAGTCCCGCGAAGCGTTTGAGTTCCGGGCGCGTGAGTTGGCTGGTGCGTTCGTAATGCCCCCACGCCAACGCGCGTTCGTAAATCTCCTCGTCGTCGGTGATGAGCATCCCGCCCTCGCCAATCGCCAAGGACTTGCCCGACATCAGCGACATCGCGCCGACGTGCCCAATCGTGCCCAGCAATCGCCCTTTGTAGAGACCGCCCTGCGAGTGCGACACGTCTTCAATAACTTTGACGTGGTGCTTTTCAGCGATTTCCATGAGGGCGTCCATGTCGCAGGGATGACCGCAATAATGCACGGGCACGATGGCTTTCGTGCGTTTCGTGAGGCGGGGTTCGACGTCGGCGGGGTCGAGGCAGAGCGTATGCGGCTCGACCTCCGCGAACACTATCGTCGCGCCCAGCGTGAACGCCGGCAGCGCGGACGCCCAGTAGGTCAAACTCGGCGCGATGATTTCATCGCCCACGCCGACGCCGCAGGCGAACATCGCCGCTTGCAGCGCCGCCGTCCCCGTGTTGTGCGCTAAGGCGTAGCGAACGCCGTGCCACTCGGCGAACTCTTTCTCGAACTGCACGGTCACGTCCCACCCCGACATCTTTCCCGCGCGCAAGACTTCCAGCGCGGCTTGCTCGTCTTCCTCCGTGATGATGGGCCACTTGAAAATATCGCCGACGTCCGTCTGCACCGCGCGGGGACCGCCGTGAATGGCAAGGGGGCTGGTAGACATGATGGCTAATAGGTCATAGTGAATGGTTAATGGTTGATGGTTGATGGTTTGCATCGTTGGCTGTCAGCCATTAACCATTCCAAAAGAACTTCTCCGCCGTCTTTCGCAAAATCCACTCTTTGTCTTCGTTCGACAGGAAATCCAGTTGGTCGCGCACGAGCGCGATGCTGTCCTCGTAGGTTTCGCTCATCACTTGAAACGGACAGTCCGACGCCCACATCAGTCGCTGCGCGCCGAAGGCTTCATACACTCGTTTTACCATCGGCGTAAGGTCAAGGTGCGGCGGCTTTTTTTCACCAAGCGCGTAAAACGCCGATACCTTTACCATCACGTTGCGATGCCGCGATAGTTCGCACAGCGCGTTGATGTCTTCCTCACGGATGGGATTCTTCGCGCCGATGCGGGCGAGGTGGTCAATGATAACGGGCGTGTTGGGAAACTTGTCGCACATCTTCGACAGAGCGGGCAGATGTTCAGGGTCAATCAGCGGACATATCGCCAGGCGTTCCTCCGCGCCGCAGCGGAACATCTTCGCCAACCCCTCGCCGTCCAGCCACGTTGCCGCGTCCGCCCCCGCCGGATAAATCCGAAACCCGCGAACCCCATAGCGGCTCAGTTCCCGCATGGACACCTCCGGGCTCTCACACTGCCAATTGACCATCGCAATCCCGCGAAACGTTTCTGGATTCTGGCGAATCACGTCCAGCATGTAAGAGTTATCGAAGCGATAATAACTCATCTGAATCAGCACAATCCGATTCACGCCGCTCGGCTGCGCGTGGCGGAGAATGTCCTCCGGCAGAAACGTCGGCAATGCCATCTGCTCCGGCGCGTACCCCGAAGCGAGAGGGTAACGCTGAAAATCGTTCGTCCAGACGTGAACATGAGCATCAACGTAGTTCATAGGGGAAGGAGGGGGAAGGAGGGGGAAATAAGAGGAAGGAAGGGGAGATAAGGGGGTAATTGTTGGAGACTCCCCTTCCTTCCCCTTCCTTCCCCCTCCTTCCCCCTCCTTCCCCTTCCTTCCCTTCGACGTTTATTCTCACTGCCCGAATTCGTCCCGCTGGCACAACGCAGCGGATGGTTTGTCCTTCGACAGTCAACTTGTCGTTGGCAACCAACTCCTGTGCACTTTCTACTTTCACTCCTTCAGCGACCTTGATGGTCACGGTCTGGTCTTGCGCCATCAGGTTCTCCAATACAACAACGTTCCACGCCGCCATGCACGGCAGCGGAAGGTCGGGTGAGGATTCGAGGGTGATGGGCAACGCGGGTTGCGCGTCAGGAACTCCCGCGCCCAGCCAGTTCAGAATCCGCGCGCGTTCCAAGCCTGCGCGATAAGCCTCATCAATCGCCTTGAACAGCGCGGGGGCGAATCGCGCGGCGAACGGATAAAGCGTGGTGGCGAAATCCAAATCCTCTTCTCCGTGTGCGTCCGCGTTGTTTTTGACGACGTGCTGCGCCATCTTGCGCACGTGCGGCAACTGGTCGCTGCGGCGATAGTCGGTCAGGCTCATCACCTGAACGAGATGCCGCAAACACTCAAGGTGCGCGTTGCCCGACGCACGCGGTTCTGGAGAGTTTATGGTCAAAGCGAGTGCATCGCCGTCGGAGTCGTCCACGTCCCATGCCTTTTCCTGACTGAGATACCAGACCAGCGCATCAATTCCTCGCTGCGTGACATTTTGCCAGAACTTCGCGTCTTCCTCCTGTCCCAGCGATTTACTCAACTGCATCATCGTCGCCGACACGCGCAGCGCGGCGCAGTGAGACGCGACGATATACGGCGGCTCGCCTTTTTCATTGGCGAACTGTCGCGGTTCAAACCAAAACGAACCATCGGCGCGGGGCGTCACCCAGCCGTTGGGGTTCTGCGGGTCATAGAGCGTCCGCAATCGCTGCAACAAGCGATAATCCGCTTCGCGTTCATTCGCGGGCAAACTGGGCAGAAAGTGTAGCGCGAACCAGAGGTCGTTGTGACCCGAGCCGGGAACGAAGTAGATTTCAGGTTTCGGGTTTTGGGTTTCAAGTTTCGAGTCTCTGCGTGTGATGCGCTCAGGAACTAAGCCTTGCTCATTAGACTTCTCCAGATAATAGATAAAATGCCGCAGGGCAGCGTCGCGCCAGAAGGTTTTGCCGGTGAGGTCGGCGAAGCGTTGAAGCGTTGCCATCACGTTGTCGCATGACCAGCGCGGAAGCCCCCACGCGAAGCCGTCTTCGTGCAGGTTGGGATATTGCACGTCAACGCGACCGGAGTAGCCTTCGACGGGGAAATATCGCCAGTGGGACGGAATCGCGGGCAGGATGAGCGGTTCGTCGCCGACGTTTTCGACGGTGACGAAGTTTTCGCCTTTCTTCACCAGCGACGAAATATCGAAGATGAGACGGTGGTTCATCTTCGCCAGTTCGGGCGAGTAAAGCGGGTGCTGCTCGTCCAGTTGACCGTTGATACTGCGCTCGCGCCGCAGCGTCCATGCGGCTTTCTGTGCGTCGTAGAGCGGCGATTCTTTGTCAGCCACCTTGTAAATTGCGTCGGCATTGAGCGGCGGCGTTTTATCCGTGAGGGGCTGGCCGTTGACGGCGATGCGCAGGGCGGGGCGAGCATCCACGCGGCGGTCGTGCATCAGGTAGGCGGCGATAATGCACTGCGTTTTTTCCGTGTTGTCCAGTTTGAAGTCCATGCGATAAACTGTGCGCGGCGGTAACGTTCCCGCGCGTTGCTTAACCGATTTGTCGCCCTGCGTGATGCCCAACTGCTCCATCGCAATGGACTCTCCGCCCACGCCGATGGTGCGCTGCTCCCACACGCTATTGGCTTGCACGGCTCGCAGCGCATCGGACGCCTTGCCCTCAAATCCCATCAGCGCGAAGTAAAAATCCAGCGTGTCGCCCGCCTCACCGTTGAACGGTCCAATGCGGAAGGTGACGTCCGTTTGCGGGGGGGTGCCCGCCATCGTTGCCATCAGCGTCGGCATCGCCTTCACGCGATAATCTTCCACGAACCACTGGCGCAGTTCCGGCGCAGGCAGGGGGAAGTGAATGAGGACTCCCTCTTGCGACTCGCGGTTGTAGAACAGCATCACGGGACGCTCGCGGGAAACGTGAACGGCTCTCCCACCGAACGCGCTCACGGTTTGCGTGCGCATCACGCCATCAGAAAACCACGTCACCGTATCCAGCGAACCCGATAGCGTGAAACGAGTGAGCAGCGTTTGGTCGGATGCCTCGCGCCCTAACGTCAGGCGGGGGGAGATGTAAAGAAACGGCGAGTCATTGATGGACTCGGTGAAGACCTGCAAATTGTGGACGCTGGCAAACTTGAGGTTGGCGCGGTAGCGTTTGTAGTAGGACTTGACGACGTCGAATCCCGTTTCGCCCGTCGTCGGCGCGGTGACTTTGCCCGCCGATTCCAAACCGAAAGCGACGCGCTGCACGAGGGGAACGGCACGGCGTCCGTTGCCTACCTCCCTGAAAGTCAGATTCTCCGGCAAGCCGTTGTGGAACTGTCCCTGCCAGAAGTGACCTTGCAGCGTGCGCGTTTTCGCGTCGGCGATGGGCGACAGGGGATACCATCGCGGCTGTCGCGCAATCAGCGGCGCGGGCAATTTGCCTGCGACTAAAGAAACGTCGTCCACGTAAACCGCACTTGTTCCTACGACGTTGATGACGATTTGCGCCGATTTTGCGTCGGGGCTGAGTTGAAAGTTATGCTCCATCGTGCGCCACTCGCGGCAGGGCACGAAGTCGCCCGCGATGCTGATTTGCACGTCATTGCCCTTCTCGTCCAGTCCGATGATCATCGCGCCGCCTTTGACGTCGCCCTCGGTGCGGTAAGCCAGTCGCAGCACGTACCAGCCGCCGGGGTTGACGTCTTTCACCTCCTGACTCAACGCCACAAACGAGTCCCCCGACGCGCCCGCGATTTTGACGCAGCGCGCCCCGCTCCGCCCGGGCGCGGCAACTTCGAACGTGATGGGCTTTTCCTCTTTGGGAGTGAGGTTGCGCACCGTCCACTCGACCGGTTGCGCTCCGTGACCGTCGCGGCTCTGCATCTCCTCAAAACCGCCGTTGCGCGTCAACTCCTTGCTGACGCGGCGGGGCGGATGGCTGACGCGTCCGGTTTTGACGACGGTCACGTCGTCAAACCAGACGACTCCCCCCGCCACTTTTCCGTCGGCGTGCCCCAGATGAATCGCCAGCGGTGCGGTCAGTCCGGCGGGCACGGTGACGGTGAAAGTGTAAGGCTGCCAGCTCTCCTCCCGAAACGATTTCTCCGCCAGCAACTGCGGCGCTTCCCCCAGCGTTCCCGAAAGCAAAATCACCTGACCGTAGACCTGCCCGTTTGTTTTTGCCCAGAACGACACTCGCAGCACGTCACCCGCTTCGACGCCGGGCAACCGTTGATAAACCTGCTGCGTGCCCGCTGCCGGGTCGGTCAGGAGTTTCAAACTCGCCGCGCCGCTGTGGAACGTGCGTCGGTCACGATACGCCGTGCGCGAGGAGGTCTGAAAATCCGTCCACTGGTCGGGTTGAAGGAAATCGTCGGGGTAAGGCGTTTCAAACCCGCCGTTCTGGACAAGATTACTGGACGGAAACTTGGGCATTTCAGAGAGGGCATGGTCTCGAGACCATGCCCTCTCATCGAGGCAAGACGCAAGAACGACGACGGACAGCAGCAGCCAACCGTTAAGGCGAAAGCGTTGGAACGTCATAACTGAATCGTCGGAAATTTTGTCAACCACGGAGACACGGAGGACACAGAGAATGGCTTTTTTCTCCGTGTCCTTCGTGTCTCCGTGGTTGACAAAATCTATGGTGACCTGCTTCAGACTAAAAATGTCCGATTCTGGAGCAGGCTCTTAACGTTTTTTCGTGCGCTTCAAAATCCACTCCGCCATCGTCTCCAGCGCCACCGGCGCAAGCGTCTCTTCAATCTGCGCATACTCCGACGGCGCGCCGGTTTTGCAGGTCTGGAAGAGATGGTTCAACCCCGGCAATTCCTTCACCGTGTAGTCCTTGTTACGCCCGGCTTTGAGGGCTTCTTCAATCGCCCGCAGGTTTTCTTTGGGCGGCACCTGCAAGTCCTTTTCGCCGTTGATGGCAAGCACGGGACACTTGACCTTCATCAGCGTCGGCTTCGGGTCGTAGGTCAGGAAGTAGCGAAACCATGGCGACAAAACCTGTTTGACCTGCGCCTCCATGGCCGCTGACGCGCTGCCCGCCGCCCTTTTTTCTTCTTCCGAGAGTTTAGAAACTTCCTCAGCCAAAATCTCCCGCAGTTTCTTTTCGGCGAAGGCGTTGTCCGTTTCCGACAGGACGACGGCGAACATCTGCTCCTGCACGCGGCGCTGGGCGGCAACGTCCAAAATGTGCGCGCCCGCCGCCCGCATGATCAACTCGCCTTGCAGGTAAAGAATCTCCTCGCCCGTCAAGCCCAGTCCCGCCATCAGCACGATGAAAGCAACGTCCTTTGACTTGACTGCCGCCATCGGCGCGATGATGCCGCCTTCGCTGTGCCCGATGAGTCCGATTTTCTTGCGGTCAATCTCCTTGCGGCTTTTGAGATACGCCACGCCCGCGAGAACGTCCTCCGCGAAATCTTCGCTGGTCGCTTGGGAAATGTTTCCCGTCGAACCGCCCACGCCACGGTCGTCCACACGCAGCACGGCAATCCCCTTCCGCGTCAGATAATCCGCCAGAACCAAAAACGGCTTGTGACCGAGAAGCGCCTCGTTTCTGTCCTGCGCGCCCGATCCTGTGATGAGCAGCGCGGCGGGGAACGGTCCCTTCCCTTGCGGCAGCGTCAGCGTGCCCGCCAACTTCACGCCCGCTTTTTTGTTCTCGTAGGTGACTTCTTCCTCAACGTAAGGGTACGGCTTCTTCGGCTCCTGCGGTCGTCTGACTTCGGCGGGTTTGTCCGTCTTCTTCAGCGTCAAAGGCAGCGTGAACCCGCCCTGCTTGAACTGCCCGACAATCTCCGCGCCGCTGAGTTTGCCTTCGTATGTGACCATGAGTCTCTTGATTTCAAACCGCAGCGTGCTGTCTTTGAAAGTCACTTCATCAACGGGAATATCCATCGCGCCCTGGTCAAGACTGTCCATTTTCGCCGTGAGCGCGCCGTCGGGCTTCTTAGAGATTTTCAGCACAAGGCGCAGTTTAGCTCCGGGCACGTCCAGCGTGCCCTGCCACGCGCCCTCAACCGATGTCGCGTCCGCCACGCCCGCGCCGAGCGGTTTCAGTTTGACGTTCTTGAACCAGCACAGACTCCCGTGATCCTGAAAACCGATGTAGCCCTTGCGCGGGTGGTCTTTGAAGGCGATGTCAAACTTGTGCGGCGTGCCATCGGGTCGTTTGTATTGTTCTTTGAACTCGTCTAAATCCATACGCGTCACCCTCTCTCCGTTCAGCACAACTTCGATGATGTTATTGATGCAAGTGATTTCGACGTGATTCCACTCGCCCGCCGGTTTCATGGCGTTCTTCGTCGGCTTGACCAAATCGTAAATCGCGCCTGTGTCGTGGTAGCCCGCGCCCGTCGTGTCGTCAATGGCGATTTCGATGCCGTTGAACCCCACATCCTTGCCCGGTCGCGGGGTCAGCGAATACGTGCGGACGAAGATGCCGCTGTTGCAGCCCTTGCTGATTTTGAAGTCCAGCGACAAGATGAAGTCCTCCCACATCTTCTCGTAAACCATCATGTATCCGCCGCACCGATGCGGATTGATTGCGCCATCCTCCACCGGCGTCCTGCTCGGCTGCTGACTGCTTGTCATCCACCCGTTCAGCGTCTTGCCGTCGAACAGCAAAACCCAGCCGTCGGATTTTTCTTTGTCGGTCAACTCGTTGTCGGCTGCGAGTGCAGCAGTCGCCATCATGAAAGTCATCATCAGCCATGCAATCTTCATATTCGTTCCCCTTGATTGGACCGTGGATGACGCAAATTTTTAGGGCCTTCAATCTGTGCCATCTGCATACACTCTCACCTGTTTTTCGTTAAGAATCAAAAGGATTGTATCACAAGACAGCGAATCTCCTTATTATGCAACGCGGTATCGGTGGAGAAGACGCTATCGGCAAGTATCACGAAGCAGTCACAGTCGAAAGGCTGTCCCAACTGTTCCCCAAGGCTGTAGATACCAGCCAGGTTTGCTATTGGACTGTTCGATAAGTTTTTTAAGATAGTCGTTGTTCATGGATAGATATGCTATACTCCTCATCCAACCCAGAGATTCAATCGAGGGGGG
>FWPU01000238.1_pt1 | contig 24464 bp, 26 predicted proteins | sample 2228361 | NCBI WGS metagenome assembly FWPU01 (sample SAMEA103939777, study PRJEB20133) | metagenome | reverse complement strand
GGATGCTGATGCCAATGTAATTCTCAATCAACTGTACAAAAACACACCGCTTCAGACCTCCTTTGGGGTGATTAATTTGGCCCTTGTGAACAATCAGCCAATGGTGTTGCCTCTCAAAGATCTTTTGAAGCAGTTCTTAGACTTCCGTAAGACCGTTGTCACCAGGCGATGCATGTTTGACCTGCGGAAAGCGGAAGAAAGGGCTCACATATTGGAGGGGTTGAGAATAGCTCTGGACAACCTCGATCAAGTCATAGCTACCATTAGGTCATCTTATGATCCTGAGAGTGCCAGAGCTCGGTTAATGGAGCAGTTTGGATTGAGCCAGGTACAGGCACAGGCGATACTCGATATGCGTCTGCAGAGATTGACAGCGCTGGAAAGGGATAAGCTACTGGATGAGTATAGTCAGCTAATAAAAGAGATATCAAGGCTCAAGGAGATCCTATCCAACGAGCGATTGATCTATCAAATCATTGAAGAAGAATTTTCCTACCTCAAGCAAACCTACGGTGATCAGAGAAGAACCGAGATCATTGAGAGCGCTGAAAAGATCGAACCTGAGGATCTCATTGCAGAAGAGGATATGGTAGTTACGGTCTCGAATACAGGTTACATCAAGCGAAATCCTGTCAGTATTTACAGGGCCCAGCAGAGGGGCGGCAAGGGTAAGACCGGGATGGGAACCAAGGAGGATGACTTTGTAAGCAAGCTGTTCGTAGCATCCACACACAGTTTTGTCCTGGTTTTTACCACAGGTGGGAGGGTGTACTGGCTCAAGGTCCATGAAGTGCCGCAAGGGGGTCGGCTGTCAAAAGGAAAGGCCATTGTGAATCTGGTCAATCTCAAGCCTGGGGAAAAGATTAGCGCCCTCCTGCCGGTCAGAAATTTTGTCGATCAAGGCTACATTGTGATGGCGACAAAGGCAGGTGTTGTAAAGAAGTCAAGGTTGTCTGCTTTTAGCCGTCCCCGCTCAGATGGGATCAAGGCAATAAAGATGGATGAAGGCGACGAACTTATAGCTGCAGAGCTTACAGATGGCCGAAAAGACATTGTCCTGGGAACTCGTGAAGGTCAAGTTATAAGGTTTTCAGAAGAGCAGGTAAGGCCTATTGGGCGGGGTGGTAGAGGGGTTCAAGGCATACGACTACGAGATGGCAACATCGTGGTTGGGATGGAGGTCGTAGAGCCCGGTGCAACGCTACTTACAGTAACTGAAAACGGATATGGAAAACGGACTCCAACCGAGGAGTACAGAAGACAGTCGAGGGGTGGTATTGGTATCATAACTATTAAGACTGATGAACGGAACGGAAAGGTCGTCGCCATGAAGCAGGTAAGCGACGATGACGAACTGATGATTGTCTCGAACAAGGGAAAGATTATCCGTATCAGATCAGGTGACATATCGATTATAGGTAGGAACACAAAAGGGGTGAGACTCATCAGTCTTGAAAAAGACGAAAAGGTGGTCAGTTTGGCCAAAGTTGAAGAAAAGGATTCAGAAAACGGAAATGCCTTGTGAGACGATTATTACCTCTGTACTGCCTCCTCTCCTTGTCCTCTATTACTGCTGGTGTAGGTGCAATTGTTGGAGGCTGTACTGTCGATCCAGAGGACGCTGCCTACAGGAAAGCGCACACCTATTGGGAGAGGCAGGACTACACGCGTGCTGTTGATGCCTATGAAGGTTTTGCTAGGCGCTACCCCAAGAGCAGTAGGGCCCCCACAAGTCTCCTAAAAGCAGCTGTTATTTCGTGCTACTATCTCCAGGATCCCTATAGAGCAATCGAGCTCAATGAACTCCTTGTCAGCGAATATCCAGACAGCCGTTCTGCTCTTGAAGCAAAGTGGAATGTGGCCCGCCTCTATGAGGAAGTTGGTGACTATGCAAAGGCAATCAAATACTATAGCGGGCTTTTGGAAAAGCAGGATCTTTCTCCCTCCCAGCGCTGTGAGTGCAGGTACAAGGTAGCACGATGCTACTTTTTGCAAGGCGATTTGGACAATGCCCTTGTGATGTATAACAAGGCTGTGGTAGAAGGTGCGACATGCGAGAATGTAGACAAGGCAGCGTACCATGTCGGCTATGTGAGATACCTCAAAGGCGATATCAAAGGCGCCCGGCAGAGCCTACAGGAGTTTCTGGGCCGCTTTCCAGATAGCTCGTGGAAATGCGATGCTATGATATACCTTGCCAGGTGTTATGAGAGGCTCAATGAGCCTGCAAAAGCAAAAGCGACCTACCGCAAGATTGCAGATCGATGCCCGGATAGAGTAATAGATAAGGGAAGAGCCGAACCCAGCCGCGATACCAAAACCAAGCGCAAGGGGGTGCGGTCTGAAAGGCCTAGGAGTAAAAAGCGCTCAAGATGATCGACCCGTATCAGGGCGTCCAAGATCTGCGCACTCCAGTATTTCGAGTGTAGAGCGAGAGCGCATAACCTCGCTGAAGTCAGGCTCCGCCTAGATAGTAGTTAGAGAGCTGAGATGCCTATGTGGTCGGTGCTTTTTGTCTGTACAGGTAATCTTTGCAGGAGTCCAATGGCAAAAGCACTTCTTGAGTTCCTCTTGAGACAGGATGGACGAACAGACATAGAGGTCCACTCAGCTGGCACATGGGGCTGTCAAGGAGAAGAAATGGCACCACTTGCACGTCAAGTTCTGATGGAGGCAGGAATTGACCCTGGCCCTCACAGTGTCAAGCGGGTGGACCGTGAGCTCGTGAAACGCCATGAGCTTATAGTGGTTATGGAAAAGGCCCACCAGGAAGAAATCGTACGGCTCTACCCAGAGGCTTGCGAGAAGGTAGTACTTCTCGGCTCCTTTTCTGGAGAGAGACTTTTCAACGATGTGGCCGACCCATATGGAGGGGACTTGATTGAGTATAGGAGGTGCTTTGAGCAGGTGAAGCATTTGGTGGATTCATTGTATAGAAGTGTTCTGCGTCTTGATCTCCCAGGAGAAGATAGCAAAGCCGTGGAGGTTGTAGAAGCCTGTCAAAAGAACTAGTAATAGAATAGTAGGTAAGCGGGATGTCTGCCGGGCAACCTCTTGCAAAAAGGTCAGGAAATCATGGGGTTAATTACCAGGTCTTTGCCCGCCTGTTTCGAAATATCTGTTTGGAACACGTGCAGCCCGTTAGCGATGTTCAAGTAGAGAAGTTCTATGCATATACTGTCGAGCTCCTCGAATGGAATAAGGCAATAAACCTTACAAGGATTGTTGACTTGGAGCGTATTATTATCGAACACTTCCTTGACTCGCTGGCACTGGTTCCGTTCTTGCTTGGTGCTACGACCGTGATAGACGTTGGCAGCGGTGCAGGCCTTCCGGGCATACCTCTCAAGATAGTTTTGCCAAAGTTGAGGCTTTGGCTCGTAGAGGCAAGGAGAAAAAAAGCAGCGTTTCTTGATCACGTGGTGAGAAGGCTTGAGTTAAGGGATACCGTAGTCTGCCCATGCCGGTTTGAAGACTTGGTTCAAAGGTGGCAGGGTGGTGTGGAGAGAGTAGACGCTGTGACAAGCCGGGCCGTTTTCAGGGCTTATGATATGATTGCTGCGGCCAGCATACTAGTACGGCCAGGAGGATGGGTATTGGTACTTGGAGGCCGGCATATGAAAGCTGCGGCTGCCCAGTGCCTGGAGAGAGGGACATGTAGTAGCACTGTGCTTGTGCCATATGAATTGCCAAAGATGAAGAGGCTAAGGTACATTCTGGTGGTGGAGAAGAGCTAAGTGGAACAAGTTTGCCGACGCTAGCATTGGACCGCGATTTGTTGCTGTGTTGAAAATGTTTCACGTGAAACATTCGCTTCAGCAGAGGTGCATTACTCTGTTAGCTTGGTTACCTCAAGCAAGATCATGCGTGCTGTAGGGGGCAAGCCAAAAAAATTCTCGAAGACGCACTTGTAAAGAGAGCCAACTTATGATAAAAACAACAGCCCAAATCTCCCCACAAGGTGCTTGAAGGACACCCGAGTTCCTTCGATCTGGTATGGGAAGCGTCATATCGATTGCGAATCAAAAGGGTGGTGTCGGGAAAACTACTACAGCAGTTAACCTTGCGGCTTCCCTTGCCATAGCGGAGAGGCGCACATTGCTCATAGACATTGATCCGCAGGGAAACTCAACGAGTGGGCTTGGCATAGCAAGAAATAGTCTTGCGTTTACTGTTTACGACGTCTTGATTGGGAGGGCCTTAGTAAAGGATGTGCTTCAGGCCACAGAGCTGGCATTTCTTGAGCTTTTGCCGGCCAACACAGAGCTCATAGGCGCAGAGATTGAATTGGTCGGGGTAGAGGGTCGGGAGCTCCTTTTAAAAAAAGCTATTGCAGACATACGTGGCCGCTATGAATTTGTAATAATTGATTGTCCCCCATCGCTGGGACTTCTTACGGTGAATTCCCTTGTTGCATCAGATGCGGTGCTTATTCCAATTCAGTGCGAATACTACGCTATGGAAGGCCTTGGTGAGCTTATGAAGACCATTAGGCTCATAAGATCGACACTCAACCCGAGACTGGACATCAAGGGCATTTTGTTTACCATGTTTGACGCGCGCAATAATTTGTCTCATCAAGTGGCAGACGAGGTGAGGAGGTACTTCCCTGACAAGATCTTTCGCACCGTGATTCCTAGGAATGTGAAAATAAGCGAATCCCCCAGTCATGGGAGGCCTGTGTTGCTCTACGATATTGGTTGCAAAGGATCAGCAAGTTACCTCGAGCTGACAAAGGAGATACTGTTTCATTAACCTCATAACAAGCAAGGACCAGCTAGGTATGACCAAACGGCCTGCGCTAGGTAAAGGGCTCGGCGCACTCCTTCCGATGGTTGACGGTAATAATCTGAGTACAGGAGTTTTATACTGCAACATAAACGATATCGAGCCGAATCCAGATCAACCCAGAACGGTCTTTGATCCACAGGGTCTTGAGGCCCTTGCCGAAACCATTCGTGCGAGGGGAATTTTGCAACCGCTGTTGGTGAGAAGAAAGGGTACGCGATACGAACTTGTTGCTGGTGAGCGAAGATTGAGGGCTGCAAAGATCGCTGGTGTGGAGAAGATACCTATAGTAATTGTCGATGTCGATGCACGAGACCGGTTGGAATTATCTCTCCTTGAAAATATCCAGAGAGAGGATTTGAACCCCATAGAGGAAGCACAGGCATATAAGACCATGCTGGACCGGTTGGGTTTGACTCAAGAAGAACTGGCGAGCAAGTTGGGGGTTGACAGGTCCTCAGTGGCGAATATGATTCGTCTTTTGTCGTTACCTGAAGATGTCAAGAAAGAGATCTCGAGCGGGAGACTCACAGCAGGCCACGGTAGGGCACTGTTGGCGCTAGGTCGGGAAGACTTACTCAATAGGGTGTGCGAGGAGGTCAAGCAGAAGAAACTCTCTGTGCGAGAGACAGAGGAATACGTAAGGAAGTTGAGAGGAGAGGCAGAGCCTAAGCGTAGTGGTTACAAGGAGCCAACAAGAGATCTTGAAATAGCACGACTTGAAGAAGAGCTGTGCAAGTGTTACGGAACAAAGATACGAATAGTGCAACAGGGCAGAGGCGGCAGCATCCACATCAGTTTCTACTCAATGGAAGACCTTGACAGGTTGTGTTCGTTGCTCATGCGATAGGCTGGCTGTTAGGACAGTACTGAGGTTCCGCAAGGGGGGCAGTAGATGGAACAGGTGATGCCAAATTGGACCTTAGCTATACAAGCAGTTATATTTTTGCTATCTCTCCTGGTGATCAAGAAATTGATTATCGATCCCATATCCGGGCTTCTCAGAGACAGAACCATGAGGATCGAAGGTACCGAACAAGAGGCCCGGCGCCTTGCCCAAGAAGCGCAGGGACTGGATGCAGCGTACCAGAGCAAGCTCCAGGAAGCCCGCGCCAAGGCAGCGGCCCTGCGCCACGAAGCCCGGCAACAAGCATTGACACAGGAGAAGGAGATTCTTTCACAGGGCAGGGAAAAGGCCCACAAGGTCCTCGAAGACATCCGTAGCGAGATTGAGGCTGAGCGTGCGCGGGCGCGAGCTGTACTTCGAGAACAGGCCAGGGAGCTTTCAGTGCTATTGACAGAGAAGGTGCTAGGGAGAAAGGTGCAGTGAAACGAGCGATGATTGGAGGGTTGACGGCTATTCTTGTATTGTGCATTGCTGGTATGGTCATGGGGTCGGAAAGTGAGGGCGGAGGTAGTGCACATGGGGCAAGATTTGGCAAGGCAGAAATTTTCCAAATAGTAAACTTCATTTTATTGTTGATCCTATTGCTGTATGCGTATAGAAGGTATGCTGGTGGAGGATTCGAAAAGAGAAGCCACCACATCAAAATGGCCATAGAAGAAGCGCAGCAGGCAAAACGCAGGGCAGAGGCCCAATATCAGGAGTATCGTTCCCGATTGGAGAAGGTCGACAAGGACATCGCAGAGATACTGGAAAAGGCGCAACAGCAAGGAGCCAAGGAGCACGAACAGATTCTCAGCGAGGCCCGCGCTCAGGCAGAAAAGATGCTACACCAGGCAGAATTGACTGCTCGACAAGAAGTGGCTTACGCCAAACAACAACTCCGCGAAGAGACCGTTGCCCTGGCCGCGCACATGGCCTTGGAGGTACTCAACAACATAGTAACACAAGAAGATCATGCTCGGCTGGTAGATACATATGTGAAGAAGCTGGGGGAGATAAATTGAAAGAGGAAACAATCGGAAGGCGCTACGCGAAAGCTCTCATTGCTATTGGTAAGGAACAAGGCAAACTCGAAGAGATCCGGAACGATCTTTCGAAGGTCGTCAATCTCTTCAATGAGGCAGAACTGTTTCGCCGTGTCACGTGTGACCCTGTCTATGGGAAGGCCAGAAGGAAGAAGGTCCTCGAGGAGGTCTTGCAACGATTAGGCATCGGTCCTGTGTGCAAGAGCTTATGCTCACTCTTGATCGATAAAGAACGAATGCGCTACGTGCCCGCGGTGCTTGATGCCTACACAAAGCTTGAGGACGAGGTTGCGGGTCGAGTACGAGCGAAACTGTTGAGCGCGTATTCGCTCCCTGAAGATACAGTGAAATCGATCGGGGAGGCCCTGGAACGCCGACTTGGCAAGCAAGTGGTTGTCGATACGGAGATCGATAGAAGTTTGATAGGGGGCGTGATTTGCAAGGTGAATGGTATGGTGTTCGATGGAAGCGTTCGGACCCAGATCGAGGCACTACAATCAACATTAAGAGGGGAGTAAGCCGTGGCAGTAGGAATCAGAGCAGACGAGATTAGTGAGATTATCAAACAGCAAATTGCAGATTACGAACGCAAGGTCGAGTACAGCGAAACAGGGATCGTCCTGTCGGTGGGCGATGGTATCGCCCGCATCTATGGGCTAGAGAAGGCGATGGCAGGCGAGCTGGTGGAGTTCCCTGGCAAGCTTTATGGCATGGTGCTCAACCTAGAAGAAGACAACGTGGGGGTCGCGGTGCTCGGGGAGGTTACGCATATCAAAGAAGGAGATGTGGTCAAAAGGACAGGAAGAATCGTTGAGGTGCCTGTTGGCAAGAGCGTGATTGGAAGGGTTGTCAATCCCCTTGGCCAGCCATTGGATGGGAAAGGGCCCATCGAGTACAAGGAGACCCGACGCATAGAGCTTAAGGCCCCTGGTATCGTAGTGCGAAGGCCCGTGAAAGAGCCTCTGCAGACAGGACTCAAGGCGATCGATTCAATGATCCCCATAGGGAGGGGACAACGAGAACTTATCATTGGGGACCGCCAGACAGGGAAAACAGCCTTAGCACTCGACACTATTATCAACCAAAAGGATACACATAACACCGATCAGCCAGTGTACTGTTTTTACGTGGCCATTGGGCAGAAGCAGTCCACGGTCGCTCAGGTCGTGGACAAGCTGGAAAGTTATGGCGCAATGGACTACACAGTGGTTATTAGTGCGACAGCCTCAGAGCCTGCCCCTCTCCAGTTCATCGCACCGTATAGCGGGTGCACGATGGGCGAGTACTTCCGTGACAACGGGATGCATGCCCTCATTATTTATGACGATCTGTCTAAGCACGCTGTAGCCTACCGCCAGTTGAGTCTCTTGTTACGAAGGCCGCCAGGAAGAGAAGCATACCCAGGGGACGTCTTCTATCTGCATTCCAGGCTCCTAGAACGAGCTGCAAAGATGAACGACAAATATGGAGGCGGATCCCTTACCGCGCTTCCTATCATCGAGACACAGGCAGGTGACGTATCAGCGTATATACCCACAAACGTTATTTCAATTACCGATGGACAGATATACCTAGAAACCGATCTTTTTTACTCTGGCGTTCGACCGGCCATCAGCGTGGGGCTGTCGGTCTCTCGAGTCGGCGGCAATGCCCAAATAAAAGCCATGAAGCAAGTGGCTGGCTCGCTACGACTCGATCTGGCTCAGTATCGGGAAATGGAGGCCTTTGCACAATTTGGGTCTGACCTTGACAAGGCAACGCTCGCTCAGCTAGAGCGAGGCAAGCGCCTCGTAGAAATACTCAAACAGCCGCAGTACGCACCCCTTCCGGTGGAAAAGCAGATCGTGATTATTTATGCGGCAACCAATGGCTATGTCGACGGGTATCCTGTTGAGGCGCTTGCCAAGTACGAGCAAGAGCTCTACGGATTCATCGAATCAAAGCATCCGGAGATATTCGCAGAACTCAAAGAGAAGAAGGCCATAAGCGATGAGTTCTCGGCAAAGCTCAACAAGGTGCTCGATGAGTTTAAGGCCGTCTTTGTGGTTCAGTAAGATAGCTACCTCTGATGAGGTAAGGGTTCTGCGGGGTATTCACCATGGCAACGCTACGCGATATTCGACGAAGAATCAAGAGCGTCAAGAAAACCTCACAAATTACCAAGGCGATGCAGATGGTAGCAGCGGCTCGCCTCAGAAGGATGCAGGAGCACCTTGGGAATGCACGACCATACGCAGACCGGATGACAGAGGTTATCGCAGGGATCTCTTCAGGGATAGATACGTCACGGTATCCGTTGCTGGAGGAGCGTGAGGAGCCTCGACGGCTTCAGGTCGTTGTGGTCAGCACCGATCGTGGGTTGTGCGGCGGTCTCAACACGAACTTGTTTCGTAAGGTCGAACAGTTTCTCAAGGAGCGTCGCCAGCAGTACAGGGATATTGAGTTTTACCTCATTGGACAGAAGGCGAGAGATTACTTCAAGCGCCGAGACATCCCCATCAAAGCATCCAAGACCCACGTGCTCACGGGAAGGGCACAGTTCGATACTGTAGTGCCCATTGCGAAGGAGCTTATGGATTCCTTCCTTGCTGGCCAGGTCGACGAGGTGGGAATATTTTTTAATTGGTTTCACTCGGTACTCGTACAACGCGTCAACTATCAAACGCTCCTGCCCATACAACCTGAAGACACTGGTAGCAGAGGGGCAGGAGAATCTGTGGAATATATTTATGAACCAACGAGGGATGAGATCCTTGCTCGGCTTTTTCCACGTTTTATCGAGGTCAAGCTCTACCGAATCTTCCTGGAAGCACAGACCAGTGAGTTTGCGGCCAGGATGCGTGCCATGGATTCTGCAACGAGCAATGCCCTAGAAATGATCGACCGGCTAACCTTGTCGTACAACAGGGCCAGACAGGCAGCGATCACGAAAGAACTCATGGATATCGTGAACGGTGCCGAGGCCTTGCGCTATCAATAAATCGAGAGGTGATTGGAGTCACGCGCGAAAGGAGTCAGAGACATGAACATGGGGAGAATCTCTCAGGTAATCAGTGCTGTGGTAGATGTTGAATTTGAACCAGGAAAGTTACCGCCTATTTACAATGCGCTGAAGGTGACGAATCCTGCCATTGACAATCGCGAGTGGAACCTGGTCCTGGAGGTTGCTCAACACCTTGGAGAGAATACAGTGCGCTGTATCGCTATGGATTCATCCGAGGGACTTGTACGAGGGATGCCTGTCATTGATACAGGAGAGGTTATTACCATGCCGGTCGGTAGGGAGGTATTGGGTCGAATCCTCAATGTGATTGGAGAACCAGTGGATGAAGGCGAGCCTGTCGTGACAGCCAAACGCTATCCCATTCATCGTCCCGCACCTGCGTTCGTAGAGCAAGACACTACTGTTGCGGCGCTTGAGACCGGCATCAAGGTGATCGACCTGCTCGAACCATACGCGCGTGGTGGGAAGATCGGGTTGTTCGGTGGTGCTGGTGTGGGGAAAACCGTTATCATCATGGAACTAATCCATAATATCGCAGTTCACCACGGAGGTTTTTCGGTTTTCGGTGGTGTGGGCGAGAGGACACGAGAGGGAAATGATCTCTGGCTCGAGATGAAGGAATCAGGGGTAATAGAAAAGGCAGCCCTTGTGTATGGCCAGATGAACGAACCGCCAGGAGCTCGAGCGCGCGTAGGGCTGTCTGCGCTGACGGTTGCAGAGTACTTCCGAGACGAAGAAGGTCAGGACGTGCTTTTGTTTATTGACAATATTTTCAGGTTCACCCAGGCAAACTCGGAGGTCTCTGCGCTCCTGGGTCGAATGCCCTCTGCTGTAGGATATCAGCCCACGCTCTCGACAGACTTGGGCGAGTTGCAGGAACGGATCACCTCGACCAAGAAAGGGTCCATTACCTCTGTTCAGGCAATCTATGTGCCTGCAGATGACCTCACCGACCCTGCTCCAGCGACGACGTTTGCCCATCTTGATGCAACTACGGTCTTGTCACGACAGATTGCTGAGCTGGGAATTTACCCTGCCGTGGATCCGCTTGATTCGACGTCGCGAATCCTCGACCCAAATGTAGTCGGCTGGGAACACTACAGAGTTGCGCGTGAAGTCCAGAAAGTACTCCAGCGGTACAAGGACCTACAGGATATTATCGCCATTTTGGGTATGGACGAGCTCTCAGAGGAAGACAAAGTGCTTGTGGCAAGAGCACGCAAGATACAACGATTCCTCAGTCAACCGTTTTTTGTAGCAGAGGCATTTACCGGAACACACGGCAGGTATGTCAAGCTCGAGGACACGATTAAGGGGTTTAAGGAGATACTCGAAGGAAGGCATGACGAACTTCCGGAGCAAGCCTTTTACATGGTTGGTCCTATCGAGGAGGCCATAGAGAAAGGTAAGAAGCTCCTTGGGTAGTCTCTAATGCACTGCAGGGTAGTGTTACCTCGATGATTACGATGGGCAATCTCGATTGCAACGAATCATAAGGAGAGTTGTGATAATGGCTGAGACCTTTCAGCTCGAAATTGTTACTCCTGAACGTACTATATTTAGTGGACCAGCTGAGGAACTCGTCGCCCCAGGAGTCCTCGGTGAATTTGGGGTCTTGCCTGGACACGCCAATATGTTAGCCGAGCTAGGTATAGGGTGTGTACGATATAAAAGCGAGGGAAACGAATTTCTCCTGGCAGGCAGCGGAGGATTTGCTGAAGTTACAGGAGAGCGAGTGACAGTACTCCTGGATCGTGCCTTGTTCAAGGACGAGATTCTGGTTGAAGAGACCCACAACGAGCTAACGACCCTCAAGCATGACGAGCCTTCCCCAGAAGACGAGCGTTACGGCCAATGGAAGCAGTCGCTTCAATGGCTGGAGTTGTGCCTCAAGCTTGCCGGCGATACCGGCCTCAGGAGATAGACGGATGTCGTTACGGGGAGGCGCAACGTTATTTCCTCGCTCTGTAGAGCGTTGTTCGTGAAAAACGGAGGCGTATGCAAGAGCCTCGTGAGCGGTTGTGCTTTGCCCTTGATGTGCCTGCCATTGACAAGGCCCTGGACTACGTACAGCTGCTTTCTCGGGACGTAGGTATCTTTAAGGTTGGACTCGAACTTTTCCTCAGAGAAGGTCCTCAATGTATCGAAGCTGTCAGGTCCTCGGGTGCTCAAAAGATATTCCTTGACGTCAAGTTGTTTGATATACCGAGGACTGTCCGCAGCGCTTGCCAGGCGGCAGCAGCACTCGATGTTGATTTTGTCTCTGTACATGTCGAAGGACTCAGTAGTGCTGCACAATGGCGTCTTGAATCCACGCCTGCCAAACCAGTCATGCTGGGTGTGACGCTTCTTACGAGTATAGGAGCTAAGGACCTTCCTTCCTTAGGGTATCGTTTCGATCTTTGCCCACGCGATATCGTGCTCTTGAGGGCTGAATTGGCCAAGGCCGCAGGATGCACAGGAGTGGTATGTGGAGCAGGAGAGATAGCCTCTGTGCGGGCTCGTTGCGGTCCTGATTTTGTTATCCTTACGCCTGGCATACGGCCGCAGTGGGCGTCGGTCAGCGGAGACGACCAGCAGCGGGTAGTTTCCCCTTACCAGGCAATCGTAGAGGGAGCAGACTATATCGTTGTGGGAAGGCCCATTCGGGATGCCGATGATCCAGTGCTGGCTGCGCGCAAAGTGTGCGAGGAGATTTCCCAGGCCCTGAAGCAGATTGGCAAGAGCTAGCCGTTTCCCTCGTGATCGTTGTTAGAGGGGCCCAGCACGGTCAAGATGCAAGGGAATGGCCTGTCGTTGCACCTCGGGAGTGTTCCACTATATCGAGAAAATACCGATGAAAGCGATCGTCAGGCGTGAGTTCAGGATGAAAGCACAAGGCAAGGAGCTTTCCCTGTTGCACAGCTACAGGTTGATCTTGATAGGAGGCGAGGATTTGTACCTTTGATCCCACACGGACGATCTGGGGGGCACGAATAAAGATTGCGCGAAATTGCTCCACAGGGCAGTCATGGTTAAGAAGAGGAACAGGGAGTGAGAGCTCGAAGCTGTGCACCTGTCTGCCATATGCATTTCTTTTGACATCTATGTCCATGAGATCTAGGGAAAGACCCTCCTTACCGTCGACTTTTTTTGCCATCAATATAAGGCCTGCGCAGGTACCGAACACAGGGATTCCACGCAGTGCCATCTCGCGAATGGGCTCCCATAACCCATATACGTGGGCAAGACGCCGCTGTGCTGTGGTCTCCCCTCCAGGCAATATCACGCCGTCTATCCCCTGAAGATCATTTGGCAGGCGCACTTCACAGACCGAAACACCGAGGCGTTGCAGGATCTGCGAATGTTCTTTAAAAGCACCTTGGAGTGCGAGTACACCAATGTTCAGCATAGGTGATGGGATGGGATATAACCTTTGAGTTGTTAAAGCATTTCGAGATCGCTTGTCACCAGCCACGGACAGCGAGCCGCTCAGTGTCTGTAAGCCGGGCAGCTTCTCGTCCCCTCATAGGAACACCGAGTCCTCGGGAGACCCGAGCAAGGAGTGCTGGATCGTCGAAATGCGTAGTAGCCTCGACAATTGCTTTCGCACGGGCAGCAGGATCGCTCGACTTGAAGATCCCTGACCCTACGAAGATGCCATCAGCGCCTAATTGCATCATAAGGGCAGCGTCAGCAGGAGTTGCTATGCCGCCTGCGGCAAAATTGACTACAGGGAGTTTTCCCGTCTTGGCAACTTCTGCAACGAGTGTGTAAGGAGCCCCCAACTCCTTGGCTGCGGCATAGAGTTCATCTTCTCGCAAGGACTGGAGCCATCGTATTTGGGACTGAACCTTGCGCATATGACGGACCGCTTCTACGATGTCTCCAGATCCTGCCTCACCTTTGGTTCGGATCATAGCTGCGCCTTCTGCAATACGACGCAAGGCTTCTCCGAGGTCACGGCACCCACAGACAAAAGGGACCTTGAAGGCGTGCTTGTCTATGTGGTGCTGCTCGTCGGCAGGGGTGAGCACCTCTGATTCGTCAATATAATCTACTTCAAGGGCCTCGAGGATTTGAGCCTCTACGAAATGGCCGATCCTTACCTTGGCCATTACAGGAATAGTGACAGCCTCTTGGATTCTTATGATCACTTCAGGATCTGCCATTCGGGCAACGCCACCCTCGGCGCGAATATCTGCTGGCACCCTTTCTAGGGCCATGACCGAGCAAGCCCCAGCATCCTCTGCTATCTTGGCTTGGTCTGGTGTGGTAACATCCATGATGACCCCGCCTTTGAGCATCTGAGCGAGGCCCTTTTTTGCTTCCCAGGTTCCAGTCTTTATTTCCATATGATGTCTCACCTTCCTTGGTAGCGTTAGGCAGCACTATTCACAAAAAAAGATGGTATCGCCTCATTAGATACCAGAAACCCTTTTTAGCGGTCAATAGAAAGACCCAAACGAATACGTACGGCCGAGAGTTCCTTCTCTGTCCTTTAGACCTTTTGGATCGATACATTAGAGCCAGTAGAGGAACCTTCTGCATCTTGGACAAATCTCGAGTCCTTGATTTTCCTTGGACTGCTGAACGAACAGCGTCGGAAGCTGAAGAAAGCACCCATAACAGACGCCGTTGTTTACCGGTGCAAGGGCTCGACCAAACTTTGCAAACAGTTTATCGTAGTGTGCGAGTGTCTCAGGGGGAATTTGCTCCCGTATCGAATCACGAGCCTGAACAAGTGATTTGCGATTTTTGATCACAAAACCAAGGTCTTGTTCTTCAGCAGCCAATTCCTCTTCGGACGCCTCTTTTATCATAATATCGAGATCGTGCAGTTTGATCAGCAGCTCCAAATCCTTGTGCATCGTTTTAGGTCCTTGCCGTGCGAGTGAAATGCTCCTCGTGCGATGAGAGGGTGTGTGGTAGCGTCTCTAGTGCATGCGTACGAGAGATACCGATGTTCGTAGCGTCCTCTGTTTACTCACATGCCAGTATCCATGGCCCCCAGGTTCTCGAGGAATTCTTGGGGTGTTTTTGACGCTCGCAAGGTCGAAACTTTTATCGGGTCGCTCGCGAGCCTTGCAATACTGCCCAGAAGGGGAAGGTAGAGGTTTGAAACCTCTCTGTGTGGCGCCACGAGCAGAAACAGTAAATGCACTTTTTTCCTGTCAATTGCCTGATAGTGGATCCCTTTCTGGGATACGCCACATGCGAGCATGAGCCGATCGACGATCAAAGACCTCCCATGAGGGATTGCCACACCGTTTCCCACCCCGGTGGAGCCCAGCGTTTCCCTTTTCTGGACCATTTCCAGGATTATGGCTTTTGACTCTTCCTTTAGGTCCAGGCTCCACACGAGTTCTTGTAGGACTGCTTCTTTTGTAGTGGCCTTGAGATTGAGATTGATATGTTGAGGCAAGAGAAGATCAGTCAGTTTCATTGTCACAGGGCATCGTTGTGTCTGTATAGTGTAACTTATACCAAATAGCCAACCCAAGGACAAGGGGTTCGAGGTAGTGTAACTGCCGCAGTTGGATGGAGCTGGAAGGAGACGTGTGTGTGGGGTCCATTTATTTTTTCCTGGCGCTCTGAAATAATTCTATCCTTTTTAAAAAGGATGCGGAGCCATGGGTGCCTAGGCAACGGAGGCACGAAGGGCATCATTGTCTAGAGAAGAGCACATCTTGTGGTGGGAGGATCTACGTGGAGAGGGCTTCAGGCACGAAGGGCATCAGGTACGTCCCTAAGAGGGTGGGGGTATGGGGGGCCTCGTAGTAGCGAGTATAGTCTGTATTGCGAGTATATTTTATGGTTGCCATAAAATAGCTGCAACGGCGCCAACCCATGAACACCACATTCAGCAGGGGTCTGCGTCCCAAGGAAAGGCATGGTTTGCAAAAGGGGTCGACTTTTACCAGCAAGGAAGATATCAGGAGGCAATCTCTTGGATCTCCCGTTCTCTGCAGGTATACCAAGGATTGCACGAGTATCAAGAGTATTATCTCATTCGTGCCTATCGTCAGGCAGGTTCTTGTGAAAAAGCTATCGAACTGGCTTGTAGTTTTGAAACACGCTTTCCTGAGGGTGTGACGCGTGCCAGAGTGCTATTTGAGCAGGCCCAAGCCCAAGAAGCTTGTGGTCTTCTCGCAGCAGCAGCAGAGACCTACACGAGGCTTTTGCACTACCTTGATGAACGTACCGATGTGGTGCAACTCAGCACAGTATACCTGAAGTATGCTGACACGCTGCTTGCTTTAGAAAGGCCAGAAGAAGCCCTGTCTGTCTACAGGCTTATACGAAGGCGCTGGCCACGTGCTTCTGAAGCTACGACAGCCAGGGCCCGGATCGTGACGATATATGAGCGCCAGCCGCACCTGAAGCCTGTTCAAGACAAGGATATTATCGAAGAGGCGCATCTGCTTTTGGCTGAGGGAGAGATTTCAAAGGCGCTCTCCCTGTTTCAAACAGTGCGCACGAAGCACGAGGAGTCCTCACTGCTTCTAGAGGCGTGTTACGGGGAGATTCAATGTCTTGTGCGTATGAACGCTTTGAGCGAGGCAGAAGAACAGGTGAGATTTCTGCTGCAGCATCATCCCCAGGCAAGGCAGACCTGCAAAGCCGCACTTCTTGTGGGTAAGCATTTCTGGCAGAAAGACAATATATCACAGACCCGCAGCATGCTTTCGCATATTACAAAGGCTGGGATAGATGACGAGGTTTCGGCACAGGCCAGCTACATCCTGGCAAGGACATATTTTGAGGAGGGAAGGCTCAACGAGGCAGCACGGAGGTTTAGGGATACAAGGCTACTGTTTGGAGATACGGTTTGGGGTAGGGAGGCGCTTTGGTATGAAGCTTGGACACGATATCTCGCCGGCGACCACACTGAGGCAGCAGCAGTGCTCAGCCTTGTGCAATCGCATGGGCCTGACTCCCACAGAGGTCCCAAGGCGGCCTATTGGACGGCACGTACGCTTGAGAGGATGGGGAACATCATCAAGAGTAGGATGATTTACGAAGCGATAGTGCGGCAGTACCCTGAAACATACTATCGTGTTCGGGCAGAGGAGCGCCTGGCAAAAGATCCCGGGGGCCGAAGGTGTCAGTACGCTGCAGATCCGGCGTTGAGTTTTCCTCCCTCGTTTGTGGAAGAACCACTGGTATGCAATGATGTGTCCCTTGTTGACTTGCTCGATGTGGGACTCACCGGAGATGCAATCGAACGGGCGGATCGTGCACGAGCAGAAGGGGTTTCGCCGTGTCCCGGACCTTTGGAGCTCCTTAAGGTGTACTATCGTGTAAGGGACTACGCCCGAGCGATCATTGCTGCACAGGAAGCACTCTCCAGGATACGAGCATATGAAGGCCCTTTGGTCAATGACGTTGAAAGGAGCTTGCTCGTTATGGCATACCCACTGTTCTATTGGGATCTGATAAAGAAATACGCCACTGAGCATGGACTCGATCCGTTTCTTGTTGCTGCAGTGATCCGGCAGGAAAGTCACTTTGTCGCAACGAGTATCTCACCAGTAGGTGCGATCGGTCTTATGCAGCTTATGCCAGCGACCGCAAACTATAGCGCCAATCTGTTGGGGATGCCGGGCCCAGATCTTGACCGCTTGAAGGATCCCCACATGAATATCAAGTTGGGAGTGAGGTTTCTCGCAGACCTTGCGAGCAGATACCGAAGAGACTGGGTGAAGGTATTAGCTGTATACAACGCAGGCCCTGAGGCAGTGCAGAAATGGGTGAAACGGGGGCTCTATACAGATGCAGATGAGTTTGTAGAAAGCATTACGTTCTCAGAGACGCAACATTACGTAAAGAAGGTGCTATTCAATTGGCGACGCTACAGGGAGCTCTATGCCGGGACGTCATCAGCCGGACAATGGTCCGTGGATGCTACCATGTATTCCAAGTACCTGCACGCACCGCTTCGTATGAGTTTACCGTTCGTGCCCTACCTTTATCCTACCTGTGCGTGTGTACCTGGGGCCAGGGTTCTGGCAGATCATACTTCTTAGGATGAGGGTGAGCGATCACCTTTCAAGCCAAGTTGGTCAGCAATGATCTCCTTCATGATCTCATCAGTGCCGCCGCCGATCCTTGTAAGTCGTATGTCGCGCCAATAGCGCTGTATAGGATACTCCATCATATAGCCATAGCCGCCATGAATCTGCAGGGCTTGATCAGCAACGCGGAATGCCATTTGGGCGGACAGGAACTTGACCATGGATATCTCTTTCACAGGATACTCCCCTTGTTGGAACTGCCAGGCGACATTATAGGTAAACTGGCGCATCGCCTCGATCTCTGCGGCCATTTCAGCAAGCCTATGCCGAATGACCTGAAACGAGGCAATGGGTCTTCCGAATTGGATTCGCTCATTGGCATATTTGAACGCGAGATCAAAGCAGACCTGTGCCCGGCCAACAGAGAATGCAGCAGCAACAATACGCTCGCCCTGGAGTTCCCACATGATATGGTGAAATCCTTTGCCTACCTCGCCAATCCTATTGGCATCGGGGACTCGGCAGTCTTCATAGAGAAGTTCAGCGGTATCTGAGCAACACATACCGACTTTTTTGAGCTTGCGAGCAACAGAAAATCCTGGGGTCCCTTTTTCTACGACAAACAGGGTAAAGCCGGGCTTGCTACCAGGGGAGTCAGTCCGAGCAACGGTGAGGACAAAATCTGCACGGCAGCCATTGGTAATAAAGGTCTTTGTGCCATTAAGTATCCACTCGTCTCCCACCCTGCGTGCCCTTGTCTGAATAGATGCCACATCAGAGCCAGCATTCGGTTCGGTAATCGCTAGCGCGGCGATCTTTTCTCCACGATTGGCTGGGACCAGAAAACGCCTTTTTTGTTCCTCTGTGCCGAACTTATAGATGGGCGGTGTTGCCATTCCGTTATGTACACCCACGGCCATCTGCAGGCCAGCCATGCCACACCGGGCGAGTTCCTCTGCCAGGATAATGGAAAAGATAAAATCACACCCCTGGCCTCCGTATTCCTCAGGATACTGGAGGCCGAGGAACCCTAACTCTGCCATCCGCTTGAAGACCGAGGAGGGAAATTCTTCTTTTTCTTCCCACTCGTCTGCATGGGGAACGAGTTCCTTTTCCACGAATTTTCTCACGGTTTCCCTAAACAGTTCGTGTTCAGGAGTGAACATCGGATGTTTCATGCGGTTTCTCCTTGAAGATGGTGTAAAGGCGGAACTAAAGACATGGGCCACCTCATACTAACAGATTTATTTCTGGAACAGGAGGTGGACTTTCCGATGAGCTGTGGCGAGCACATCACACCTTGGTGTTCACAATCACCATTGCAACGTGGGGCAAACGCATACAAGAGAGGTGGTGAAAGAGGTGGTGAGGCTGAGTAGATCGCCAGGGCAGGGCAGATCGTGTCCGATCTTGTATGCAGTGAACGTGTAGTGTAGGGGGAAGATGATCTTCAAGGCAAGGGACAGGCCAGCCCCCCAAGATTCATCTATTGCCTGCCTCCTTTGTGCTCGGTCTGGACCTATCCCCTCTTTAGTGCCTCAAGGGGCTTCCACTGGTGCACAGGCAGCTGCTTCCTGATCCCAATCAAAGCCCTCAGTGCACGTGCAGGTGAAAAGCTCTGCGGTCACTGGCTCACATGAGCCCTCTTCGGCGTTTTCTATTCCCACGCAGGGATCGTCGGGCAGGCAAGGATTGTCAACACAGGTCTCATCGAGTTTGAAGAATCCTTCGTTGCACCTGCACTCCACGGTGTCCGCACTCAGAGGGACGCAGGTAGAGTTCTCAATGTCAGCACAGGGGTCTGGCTCTACAAGGCAGGGATTGACACACAGTTTGTCCGTACTGGCCCAAAAGAAGTCAGTCTCGCACTCACATGTGTACTCTTGTGCACTGACAGGGGTACAGCTCTGAGGCACTGCATGTGGCAGGTCGCACAGATCCCCCTCAGACAGGCACGGATTGATGCAAGCGCCTTCCTGTTCGTCCCAGAAGAATCCTTGGTTGCATTCACAGCTGTATTGTTCGGCGCTTATGGGCATGCAGGTCGAATGCTCGATTTCAGCGCATGGATCCTCAGCACACGGGTCGATACAAAGGTTAGACGGATCAACCCAGAAAGATCCCTCTGTGCACTGGCACGAGAAATCTGTCGTTCCCACAGCCTCACACGTGTTGGCAAGTGCACCCTCGATGTCTGCGCAGGGGTCACCAGCGCACGGATCAGCTGGCGACCCCTTATCGTCGTCTCCACAGCTAGCAAGGCCAAAGGCCGCTCCTAGTATGACAATGCATCCCACGATCAGGAATTTCGAAACCGAGACGTTGCGCACGCAGTCCATAGTACTCACTCCTTGAGAGTGAAATCATCTCTTGTTGGTCGTAAGCAACTTATATCAGGGAGGGTATTCGTAGGTCAAGATGCTGACTGTGGTATGGGAACTCATCGCTAGGGTGGCAGAAAGAGGGCCAAAAAAGGTATAGCATGCATGGGGAAAAGGAAAAGGGTTCACGACCGTTTTCTATCCTTTTCCAATCCAGGGGTCATGCGCCAAATGTCAGCGATCGAGTCGAAGGACATGGCCACCTTTTTTCTCTTGGATGGACAAAGCTTCTCCCACCACCGTGTTTCTTCCTTGTGTCTTTGCTTGGTAAAGGTTGCGATCAGCTTTTTCAAGGATAGCTTCCATGCTCAGGCAGGCGTGAGTGCCGATTCCTGGGTCGCAGGATGCGACGCCAAAGCTTGCGGTGATCCTTATCGTTCCAGAGCCGATGTGTATCTGTCTTTGATTAACGAGCCCTCGGATCCTCTCGGCTACAGACACAGCCGCGGTATGATCGGTTTCAGTAAGTACGATGAGGAACTCCTCGCCTCCGAACCTCACAACCCAATCTGAGCAGGATCTCACTGATTCCCTCAGACAAGTAGCAAACTCCTTGAGGACCAGGTCCCCTATGCTGTGGCCGTAGGTGTCGTTGATCTGCTTGAAATGATCGATATCGCACAATATGACAGAGAGCGGGTGACCGTAGCGTTCAGAGCGCTGCATTTCGGTGGGGAGCTTTGAGTTCATATGATGTCGGTTGTAGCATCCTGTAAGTGGGTCTGTGATCGAAAGCAAGGTGATCTCTCTGTTTTGTTCCAAAAGCTTTTGATTCAACTTTTCGATATGCTCATTCTTGAGTTCGAGCTCTGCCATAAGCTCAGCCGCTCGGGCGTTTGCCAAGGCAAGTTTGCTATTTGTCTCCTCAAGCAACGTGTTCTTTTCGGCGATTTCCGCCAGGACCTCTGCACTATGGGCATTTGCAAGCGATAGGGCCTGGTTCAATTCTTCTATCCGCCGACTCTTTTCTTCGATTTCTGCAATCAGTTCCGCCGCGGCCGCATTTGCCCTGGCAAGCTCTGTGTTGATGGTGTTAAGTTCTCTATTTTTGCGCTCAAGCTCGGACAAAAGTGCTCGGGAACTCACATCGTTATCAGGATGCCTAGATCTGGTATCCTCACACCTTTGTTGGTTATCTCTCTCTAGGATTGGAACGACCGACTCGCTTACGTGTTTGGAAATACACATTGTGGCGTTGCCTTCATGGCTGAAAAGGAAAAGTACTATGTATGCCCTTATTACTCCCTACACCCGGTTGTGGCTGAATTTCTCAGCTTAAGCTTCGGCTTGCGGCTAGGCCTAAAACGTTATCACGGTTCCACCGTCGGAAATCTTTGATACGACAGTGGTAAGACCCACTAACTTGGCTTCGGGTATGAACGTAGTTTGGATTTTTTCCCTGTCGAAGCTACAGTAGTACTCACTACAGGGTGCACACACCAACAACTCGCCACCTAACAGGAGAAACTGTTCGAGATAGTGGTGTAAGGGTTCAAAGCCTTCTACCCGCAAGCCTTTCATGGATCCCTGCATGCCCCAAATGGTACCGTCCATGGTGAGGTAGAGGGATACTTTTTTGACCATTGCCAGAGCAGTACACGCCCAGGCGAACGCCAGTGTAGCCCTGGTTCCACGATCCTGTTTTCCAGTAGTCAGTACGACGACCATGGCTCCATCTTGGGACATCGTCGGTTCCTTTCCTGTATGCTTTAAGCTCTGGAATCAAATGAACAGGACGATCCTGCTCTTTTCCGCGAGTGAGAGGAATGTCATGACACCACACCAATTCGAGGATTCGCCATCCACTAATTCGTCGTTTTGCCAGCCGAATAGAGAGAGAGAGGTATCGCAAAGATGATACTGCACTCCCAGATCCCGAGCTTCGTTCATAAGGCTCTCGATCCCCTGTATGCCTTTTTGCTTCAAGAGCTTGCCGAGCATGAGCTTACCTATTCCGCCGAGATTCATTTTAGACAGCGGTGTCTTCTCGATCCTGTCCGGGAGCATATGGGAGAGCATTCGTTGCATCCAGGATTTGTTATCCGGCTTGTAGGACCCTGGTTTTCGCATAGCAGTCGCACCCCAAAAAGTGAAGAACATGTGGACTTCATACCCTGCGGCAAGAAGACCATTGGCTATGGTGAAAGCAGCGAAGAGCCGGTCCCATTCTCCGCTAAAACACACCAAGGCGGCCATCTTGCATGGAGAGATGGCATTGATCTTCTGACGTAGTTCCTTTATTTGTTGTTGAAGGTCTTTAAGCTTCTTTTCGATCGAGGACAATCCGTCTTCCTCGCATATGGCATATGGGATATGCCTCATTGGATGGGTCTCCCTATATCCTATATAAGCTCGATCGTTGCCGTGATCGTATCTCCCTGTCGGACTACCTCCAGCAAACGATTGCCTGTTGTCTCGCACCACGCACGGACATCGCTTTCGAATGCGAGGTCATCGGCTGTGATGACGATGGTTGCCCCAGACGGGGACTGTCGTCGTGCCTTTGCAAGCTCAATTATAGGACGAGGGCACTTCATCCCTCGTGCGTCGATCCGGGACGTCTCCCCCATAGTCACTGCCTCTCTTTGTTGTGTTTGATCTGTTGTGGAACGTATTCTTTGTTTTTTTCGGCATATTGATGTCGTTTCATAAGAGTGGCTGGTTTTTGCCAGCGCCCGGCCACGAGAAGGTGATAGTAAACAGGTATTCTGAGAGTTCATTCCGGCTTGCATCAAAGGCCCGAGCCGAGAAACTTCGCTTTGTCGCTAGCCGCTTCTTTACTGCATGCTCAAGAGCAAGGTTGAGCTCAAAAGTAGGCCACCTCTTGCCGATTCCGAGTGCAATGTGATGCTCCACAATTGCAGGAAAGGTGGGCAGGGCTGTTGCAGATGGAATCGGATTCCTCCCATAGTTATAGCCTGCGCGAACCGTGAGGCGTTCGCTTATCGCGTACGACCCTCCTAGTGCGAGCACATATTGGTCTTTCCAGTCGAGCAGAATGCTTCGTTGGCAGGAGTTGGCACCCAACATCTTGATGAAGTTTGGATTGCGTATAGATGAGAAGTTCATAACGAAGCGATCCATTGTGGCCGCCCAATTGATCCATGTGAGCTCGAACGCAACGATCGCACGGTTTGTAAGTTGTAACGCTACGCCACCACTGATTTTTTGTGGCCAATCCATCCAATATCTCACCTCAGGATGCTCGATCAAGCCAGTTTCTGATGAAAGCCCAAAACTGAAAAAGGCAAGGTCCACCGGCATGCCGAACCTACTAGCAGCGGCCATGAATTGATGGGTCAAGTCCATTGTAGACTTTGCCCGCCAACGGAGTCTCATAGGCGAAGTGTAGCTTAAGCCAATTGAAAAGTGCTCGTTTAGCAGGTAGTGAAGGCCTATAGTGATGCCCACACCAAGACTTGTCGCTTGACGCATCGTAAAAAGACACGTCACCTCGTCGTATCCCATTTTCCGAAACACATCGCCGTAACGAGGAGCAATGAGATGTGCAATGGTCCCTTCTGTAGCGCCTTGTGCAAAATCAGGCTCTGTGGCAAATGGCTGCCACATGTCCATCCATCCAAAGCCGAGGTTGAGACCTGCCCCTGCTGATAGGCGTTTGGAGAGCCGATAAGAAATGCCTCCAATGAGTTTCGTATAGATCAACTGCGAGTGATACGATATGCCTGATGGCCAAAGTTCGTGACGCAATGTATAGTCTGCCCCGAGACCTCCTGGAACAAAGAATCCTATGCCCCAACTGAGCTCAGGCCGAGAAACAGAAGGTTGTGCATAGGCAAAGAGTGGCAAGGGATAAAGCCCGTAAAGGGCCTCGTGTGTGTCCCTATTTGCGTTCGTACTGTTGAGGACGTTTTCGAAAGAAAGAAAAGGACACAGTATTGCTACCCCCACATCAAGATGCTGGGAAGTCAATAACGAAAGTGCTGCAGGATTTTCTGCCAGGCTTGTCGCGTCTTCCCCCAATGCGCACATTGCTCCTCCCATGGCAGAGGCACGCGCACCAAATCCTGCCATCTCCATGCCGTTTGTAGCCAGGGCCTTGTAGTGTGGAAGGAGCGAGACGAGAGCAAACCATGTAGCGAACCACTTTATTTTTCGGGATAAGCTTGCTTCACTCCTCATGAGGCTCCCTCGGGAAATCGTATCTCCACACAGAGTCTTTGATGGGGAAATAGTGCAAGCGCTTAGCATCATCTGATGTTTCAGTACTGAAAGGATCGGCAGTAAGCGTGTGCCAACTTTAACCCGAAAAATGCAGTAGAGCTCATGGAGTTTCCTTTATAAGGGTGAACTGCGATGCAGTTGGAGTTAAGGATTCCAGGCGCGCCAGGAGCTGTTGGA
>FWPU01005250.1_pt1 | contig 24471 bp, 18 predicted proteins | sample 2228361 | NCBI WGS metagenome assembly FWPU01 (sample SAMEA103939777, study PRJEB20133) | metagenome | reverse complement strand
CGAGGTGGACAGCATCCTCATCGACGAGGCGCGCACGCCGCTCATCATCAGCGGCATGGCTGACAAGCCGACCGACCTCTACTACAAGTTCGCCAAGATCGTCGAGCACCTCCGTCCCGAGGAGGACTACACCGTCGACGAGAAGGCCCACTCGGCGGCGCCCACCGAGCAGGGCGTCCACAAGGTCGAGCGGGCCCTCGGCGTCGACAACCTCTACGACGCCGGCAACATGGACCTCTCCCGCTACTTGGTCAACGCCTTGAAGGCCAAGGCCCTCTACCGCCGGGACCAGGAGTACGTCGTCAAGGACGGCCAGGTGATCATCGTCGACGGCTTCACCGGCCGGCTCATGTTCGGCCGCCGCTGGTCCGACGGCCTCCATCAGGCGGTCGAGGCCAAGGAGGGTGTCAAGATCCAGCGTGAGAGCCAAACGCTGGCCACCATCACCCTGCAGAATTACTTCCGCATGTACAATAAGCTGGCCGGCATGACCGGCACGGCCGCCACCGAGGAAGAGGAGTTCCAGAAGATCTACGGCATGGACGTGGTCATCATTCCGACCCACCGGCCCATGATCCGCAAGGACTTCCCCGACGTGGTCTACAAGACCGAGGCCGGCAAGTTCCGCGCGGTGGTCCGCGAGGTGCGCGAGCGCCACGAACAAGGGCAGCCGGTCCTCGTCGGCACCGTTTCGATCGAGAAGTCGGAGCGCCTGAGCCAGATGCTCAAGCGCGAGGGCATTCCTCACCAGGTCCTGAACGCCAAGTACCACGAGAAGGAAGCCGAGATCATCGCCCAGGCGGGCCGTTACGGCGCCGTGACCATCGCCACCAACATGGCCGGCCGCGGCACCGACATCCTCCTGGGCGGCAACCCCGAGTTCTTGGCGCGGCAGGAACTGCGCCGCATGAATTTCCCGCCCGAGGTCATCGCCGAGGCGGTGGAACTGTACGGGGAGCCGTCCTCCGAGGCGGTGGCCGAGGCCCGGGAGCACTACCGCCGCATCTTGGAGCAGAAGAAGCGCGAGACCGAGGCCGAGCACGCCAAGGTGGTGGCGGCCGGCGGCCTCCACATCATCGGCACCGAGCGGCACGAGGCCCGGCGCATCGACAACCAGCTCCGTGGCCGCTCCGGCCGTCTGGGCGACCCCGGCAGCAGCCGCTTCTATCTGAGCCTGGAAGATGACCTGATGCGCCGCTTTGGCGGCGACCGCATCGCCAACCTGATGAACCGCCTGGGCGTGGAGGACGACATGCCCATCGAGGCGGGCCTGGTGAGCAAAGCCATCGAAAATGCCCAGAGCAAGGTGGAAGGCCACAACTTCGACATCCGCAAGCACGTGCTCCAGTACGACGAGGTGGTCAACGAGCAGCGCAACCGCATCTACGACCAGCGCCGCCGTATTCTCACCGAGCCCTCCCTGAAGAACTCCATTGTGGCCATGATCGAAGAAGAGGTAGGCGAGCTGGTGGCCACCTTCACGGCCGGCGAGTACGAAGACGAGTGGCAACTGGAGGAGCTGGTCCAGGCCCTGCGGGCCCTCTTCTCCCTGCCCCAAGACTTCTCGGCCGAGCAGTGGAAAGGGTTACGGGCGGAAGAAATCGAAGAGCAAGCGGTGGCCCTGGCCCTGGAAGCCTACGCGGCCAAGGAGGCGGAGCTGGGCGAAGAGCTCATGCGCCGCATCGAGAAGCAGATCATGCTCCAGGCCGTGGACTACCGCTGGATCCACCATCTGACCGACCTGGACCGTCTGCGGGAAGGCATCGGCCTGCAGGCCTTCGCCCAGATCGATCCGCTGGTGGCCTACAAGCGGGAGTCCTTCCGCATGTACGGCGAGCTGATGGACGACATCCGCAGCGACATCGTCAAGGCCATCTTCAGCCTGCAGGTCCAGCGCCAGCCGGTGGCGCCCACGCCCATCGCCCGCAACATCCGCACCAACCGGGACGGCAACGGCACGGGCAAACCCCAGACGGTGCGCAAGACTGGGCCAGAGCTGGGCCGCAATGACCCTTGCTGGTGCGGCAGCGGCAAGAAGTACAAGAATTGCCATATGCGCAGCGACCGTCAGCGGGCTGCCGGTGGCCAACGAGTACCGGCCGGGCAGTAGCCATGGCGGTACTCATGTTAGGCGCCCACATGTCCATCGCCGGCGGCGTCAGCCAGGCGCTGGATCGGGCCGCTTCCATCGGCAGCAACGCGGTCCAGGTCTTCACCAAGAACAACCGCCAGTGGAGCGGCCCCCCTGTGGATGAGGCGGACGTGGCCCGCTGGCACGAGCAGATGGCCGCCCAGGGCATCCAATACGCGGTCAGCCACGCCAGCTACCTGATCAACCTGGCCAGCCCCAAGGATCCCCTGTGGGAGAAGAGCCTGCGGGCCCACAAGGACGAACTCCAGCGGGCCCATGCCTACGCCATCCCCCACGTGGTGTTGCATCCCGGCGCCCACACCGGCAGCGGCGAGAAAGCAGGCATCGCCCGCATCGCCGCAGCCCTCAACCGCATCCACCGGGAGACGCCCGAATGCGCCGATACCCTCACTCTGCTGGAGCTGATGGCCGGACAGGGCAGCACCCTGGGCAAGTCCTTTGCCGAGCTACGGGCCATCATCCAACAGGTGGAGGAGCCCAACCGAGTGGGGATTTGCGTGGACACCTGCCATGCCTTTGCAGCCGGCTACGACCTGCGCACGCCCGCGGGCTACGAGGCCATGCTGGCCGAGATGGCGCAGGAAGTGGGGCTGGACGCCCTCAAGTGTTGGCACTTCAACGACAGCCAGGGGAAGCTGGGCAGCCACGTGGATCGGCACACCCACATCGGCGAAGGGGAAATCGGTGAAGAGGGCTTCGCCCACATCCTCAACGATCCTCGCTGGGACGGGATCGCCATGTTGTTGGAGACACCGAAAGGGGACGATCTGGCGGAAGATGTAATGAATCTGCGCCGGCTCTGTGCCCTGGTGGTCGACCCGTCCCGCATTCCACCAGGGCTGCGGGACGGCCACGAAGCTGGATAGGACTGGATAGGAAACGGGCGGACATCCCCGTGGGGCTCGCCTGAAATTGGATTGGGGATTGATTATTTGACCACGTCGGCCAGCACTTTGGTCACCGTGGGAGGATGGAGGAGCATGTTGGCATAGTTGGCGTTGGCCATGGGGCAGGCGCACTCCTTGCGTTTGATGCTGCCCCGCAGCGCCTCCATGGCCTGGCTCCGCCAGATGGGCGTGATGTCGTAGTCGTGCTCCCGCAGGTTGCCCACGGCCTCGGCGCGGATGCAGCAGCTCCACAGGTCGCCGTTGGGGGCGATGTGGGCGCTGGCCCAGCCCGCGTAGCAGGGGATCACCTGATCCCGTTCCCGCAGCACCCGTTTGGCCAGCTGGTAGTACTGGGCCCGAAAGGCCTGGGTGAAGCGGGCGATGCCCCGGGCCGGCGCCTGCCGGGCCTGCTGGCTCAGGAAATCGGCGATCTCGTCGTAGTCCTCCGGCCGGGGGGTAATGCCCCACCCCACCGTGTCCAGCTCGACCCGTTCCTCGGCCACCTCGGTGATGTAGCTGTCGGGCTCCAGCGGCTGGAGCCCTGCGTAGATCTCCCGGAAACGGTGGACGTTGAAGCGGCTGATCACCGTGTGTACCGTCAGCACCAGATTCTTGTGTTGCTGCTGCAACGCCTTGAGCTGACGCCAGGTCTCCATGGCCAGCTCCCAGTTCCCCTCCACACCCCGGATGTCATCGTGCTCTTCGCCCACGCCGTCCAGGCTCAGGTTGATGCCGATGCTGGACTTGGGACATTCCCGGCAGATGCGATCCACCATGGTGAGCACCCGCTCGGTCAGCATGCCGTTGGTGGGGATGGTGATCACTTCGGGCCGACAGTGTCGGTAGGCGCGGACCACCAGCTCATCCAGATCCTTGCGCAGGAAGGGCTCGCCGCCGGTGAAGGTCATGTAGAAGGGCGCGCGGCCCAGGTGGGCGAAAACCCGCTCCCACTCGTCGACGGTCAGGTCATCATTGGGCTTCCGCCAGACATCACAGGTACGGCATTTGCTGTTGCAGCGGAAGCTGACGCTGACCACCACCGAGAAGGGTTTGACCTTGGGCCATCCAAAGGCACGAAAGGCCCAATAGAGGGGCAACTTCGGCAATAGTCCCAACATCATGTGGCGTTATCCCACCACCACCTTCTTCTCGGAAGCGCCGATGGCATCGACCGTTTGGTCCTTGCTGCCGATGAAGAAGCGCTTTATTTGGGCCAGGGTGTTGGGCAGGTTGGTCCAGTTCTCCTTGAACATCATCTTCTCCAACACCCGCTCCGGGCGGTAGAGGTAGAAGCGGCGGTAGGCCTCCCGCCACTTGCGGACCACCAGCTCCGGATCGTAGCCCTCGTTCATGGTGAAGCGGGCCTTCTGCTCGTGGATGGCGTAGTCGCTCCAGTTGTCGGCGAAGATCTGCCCCCCTTCCTTGATCATGTCGTACATGGCTGTGCCGGGGAAGGGCGCAGCTAGCAGGAAGTTGGCCAGCTTGGGATCCAGCTCCAGGGCCAACTGGATGGTCTTCTCCATGGTCTCTTCGTTGTCGCCGGGCATGCCGAAGATGAAGAAGCCCATGGTCTGCAGGCCGGCGGCCTTGGCGTTGGCGAAGGCCTCCCGCACCATGTCGATGGTCTGCCCCTTGCGGATCACGTTCCGCAGCATGTGTTCATCGCCATTTTCCACGCCGAAGCCGACCCGCTTGCAACCGGCGGCCTTCATGAGCTGGAAGAGCTCCAGGTCGGTGTGGTTGACCTTCATGCCGTGGACCGTTACCCAGGGCACGGTGTTCAGACCTTCTTCTACCAGCCGACGGCACAGCTCCTTGGCCCGGGGTAGCTTCAGGTTCCAGATGTCGTCGGTAACGCCGATCTCGGTGGCGCCCAACCCCTTGACCAGCCATTTCCACTCCTGGACCACGCTTTCCACCGAACGGGCCCGCCAGGTATCCCCCGTGACCGGCTTGGAGCAGAAGGTGCACTTATAGGGGCAGCCCCGGCTGGTCAGGATGGTGAAGCTGCGGGCGTGGGGATCCAGGCCGTCGGTGAGGGGCTGGAGGTTGGTATAGCGGTCGATCTTGAAGAGATCGTGGGCCGGAAAGGGCAGCGCGTCCAGATCTGGGATCATGGGGCTCTCGGGGCTGGCCACGATCTCGTCGCCATGGCGGAAATGGATGCCAGGGATCACCGCTGGCCGGCGGCCCGCTTCCAGGGTGTTGACCAGCTCCAGGAAGCTGTACTCGCTCTCTCCTTTGAAGACGTAGTCCACATACTCGTGGTGGGGGGGCTGCAGGGATTCCAGGGGCATGATGGTGAGGTGCGGCCCGCCCAGGACGGTGTGGAGCCCCCGTCTTTTGGCCAGGGCCGCCATCTCCCACGCCTCCTGGATCAGGGGCGTGGTGGCGGTGATGCCCATCAGCTGGTAGGGTTTGCCTGCCGCCTCGGCCTGGTCCAGGTAATAGTCGACGCCCACATCTTCGATGGCGGCATCATAGATCATCACATCGTGGCCGCCCTCGCGCAATACCGCGGCGAGGTAGCCGAGCCCGAGGGGAATGTGCTTGCGGGCGCTCCAGACTTTGGCCTCCGGACTGGCAAGGATGACACGCATAGAAAAACCTCGAAGGTGAAAAGATTAACCCGTCGTGCGCAAGATGAATATCGAAGCCTTTTCACGCATGACGCTCAGATGGCGCCTTCGGCCTCCACCGCTTTGCGCAGCCCCGTCTTCTCCTTCTTGGGGAAGAAGGTCCGCATGGCGATGCGCACGTTGCGGGGCAGGTTGAGCCAGAAATCCTTCTTTTTGATGCGGCGAAGGATGGGAGAAGGCCGCAGGTAGAACTGGCGATACGCCCGCCGGTACATCTCCTCCACCAGCTCGGCAGTCATTTCGCCCATCTCATAGCGGGCCTTCTGCTCGAAGAAGACGTAGTCCTCCCAGTCGTTGATGAGGAAGCGGCCCTGGCGTTTCACGATCTCGTAGACCTTGGTGCCGGGGTAGGGCGTCATCATGGAGAAGTTGGCAATCATCGGGTCCAGCTCGATGGCAAAGTCGATGGTGCGCTGCATGGATTCCCGGGTGTCGCCCGGCAGCCCGATGATCATGAAGGCGATGGTTTCCAGGCCCACCTCCTTGGCGTTCTTGAAGGCCTGGCGGATGGTGTCGTGGTCCACCTTTTTGTCGATGCTCTTGAGGATTTCGGGATCGCCCGTCTCCACGCCAAAGGCGGTGCGCTTCAGGCCGGCCTGCTTCAAGAGGGCCAGCAGCTCTTTGCTGGCTAGGTTGGCCCGGATGCCATTGACAAAGATCCAGGGGACGTGGTTCAGCTTGTGTTCGATGAGCAGCTTTGCCAGCTCTTCCAGCCGCTTGACGCGGATGTTGGCGCTGTCGTCCAGGACGCCGATCTCCTGCGCGCCCAGGTCCTCCACCAGGTGGCGCCATTCGGCCAGGACGTTTTCCGGGCTGCGGCTGCGCCACTTGATGGGCATGATGCTCTGGCTGCAGAAGGTGCAGCGGTAGGGACAGCCCCGGCTGGTGAGGATGCTGAAACTGCGGGCGCCGTCCACATGGTCGGTGGCGGGCTGCAGGTTGGTGTAGCGGTCCATCTTGAAGAGATGGTAGGCGGGCCAGGGCAGGCTGTCCAGGTCGGCGATGGGCGGCCGATCCGGATTGTTGTGGATCTGGCCGTCGCTGGTCTTGTAGGTGATGCCCGGGCAGTCGGAGAAGATCTCGTTCTCTGGGTGCATGAAGGCTTCGGTGTGGTAGGAGGGCTGATCCTTGAGGTAGGCTTCCAACCGGTTGCAAATATCGACCCAGGTCTCCTCACCTTCGCCCCGCACCACGATATCCACATAGGGCTTCTCGCAGCTCTCCTCGGGCAGGACACTCACGTGGGGCCCGCCCAGGACGATGGGACAATCGTGGACCTCCTTGATGGCGCGTGCCGTGCGCCAGGCCTGTTTGACCTGGGGCGTGTTGGCCGTGATGCCGACAATGTGGGGGCGGAACTCCTGGACAAAGTCGGCCACGGAGCGGCGCTCCACGTCGGCATCGAAGATCACCACCTCGTCTCCCCGGCGCTCACTGACAGCCGCCAGATAGGCCAGGCCCAGATGAGGCGTCGTTCGGGTGTCGATGGGCAGACGAAATTTTGGGTTGATTAATGCGACACGCACAGTGCTCCCTCCTCAATCAAGGGTACGGTAGCGATAAGAACGCCTGGGATTCTACCATGGCTTCCCCGATCGCCCAAATTAATATGAAACGTTTGATAAAAATTGGTGACCCAAGTGGGCGTCAGTAGCTGCCCACCGAGGGGTCGATCTCCCGGGCCCAGGCATCAATGCCGCCGGCCATATTGTAGACCCGCTTCCAACCCTGTTGGCGGAGCCAAGCCACCACCTGGACACTGCGCACGCCATGGTGGCAAAAGACCACGATCTCCGCCTCCCGATCCAACACGGCCTCGGGCAGGGCATCCAGTTGTCGCTCGGCCAGCTCGCTCAGAGGAGCCGTCAAAATCCCGGCCGCATCGATGCGGGCGGCGGTCCATTCCACCGGCTCCCGCACATCCAGCCATAAAAAAGGAACGCCAGCACGGCGCTTTTCGGCAACTTCCTGGACAGTCAGTTCGGGTACACCCAACGGATTGGGCATCACAATCTCCCTTGAAGCGACGCGGGGTCAGGGGGATGGGTGGGACGAGCGGTTGTAGAGCGCCGAGATATGGATGTGGGTGATGGCGTTCACGCCTTGAATCTCGGGAAAATGTTCCTTGAGCAGCCGCTGGATCCCCAGCTTCATGGTCAGCAGGCTGATGGGACAGTCGATACAAGCCCCCAACATCCGAATGTGGGCAATGCCGTCTTCATCCACTCCCACCAGCTCCACGTCGCCGCCGTCCATGTACAGGGTGGGGCGATAAGTATCCAGGACGGCCTGTATTTGCTCCTCCAGGGAGCCTTCCGGGGCAGACGTGGAGGGGGGCGTTGCCCGCTGGGATGCCGTACGCGCCGGCGATGCCGCTATGAAATCTGCCATGGTGCCATTTACCGATTCATTCAATCCATTTCCCTCCAGGGTCTGGCCAATCCCGGCAGCCATTCGTCGCTGGTTGCCACTAGTACAGTCTGGCGTGGTATTTACGCCAGGCGGGATTGGGCCTGGCAGGGCAGGACCGTCAGCTCACCAGGTCATCGATGGGCTGGCGGCCCGCATAGCCCGCGTTCAGGTCATGCCAGTATAGAATGTCCTCTTCCCCATAGTGCCAGCAGAGGTAGACCTCCCGGCCGGCCCGTTTGCCCAAGAAGTCCACCAGCCCCTGGTCGATATCCTTGACCAACACACCCAGGTTTATGATGCCTTTGACGCCCTTCTCCAGCTGGCAGAACTCCTGGTAGAGGTCACTGGCGGCCCGGCTACCTCCATTGGTGGCTGCCTTCTGCAGCACGGGCCAGGCTTCAGGGCGCAGGCGCAAGATCTCGCGCCGGGCGCGCTGGATGTGCTCCATCAGCTCTTTCACCTGGGGCAGAATGGCCCGGGCTTCAGCCAGGGTAAAGTATCGTGCATTCATGCAATGACCGGATGCCCGAAGGAGAAGCTCCCTCGTCTCCCGAGGGCAGAAGCCACCCGGGCACAGAAATTGGGCGAGGAGGGGGAAGGTCTCCTCGCCCAATGGGTACCGGAAAGTTTAAACTGGTTTAATGGCCGCAGCTCTGCTGGGGCACAGCCTCGCCGGTATGGGTGCGGGCCGTCCGGAAGCTGCTGCCGCAGCCACAGGAGCTGACCGCCTGGGGGTTCTCGATGTGGAAACCGCCCCCCATCAAATTGTCCACGTAGTCAATGTTAGAACCGTCGATGTAAAAGAGGCTGGTGGGATCGACCAGGACCCGCAGGCCGTGCTGTTCGTAGACCTCGTCCCCTTCGCGGATGTTGTCATCGAAGGTCATGCCGTACTGCATGCCTCCGCAGCCACCGCCCTTGACGAAGACGCGCAGGGCGTGGGTCTCGCGCAGGCCCTTTTGCTCCATGATGCTGGCCAGTTTCTCTGCAGCAGCGGGAGTCAGAGTAATCATTTCCAGGCTTCTCCTTGACTGAATAGTTGCGCAAGTTCAACTGAACTCGACACCGAATCACACGACACTGAATCACAATCAATAGTCAGTCACTATCTTTGCAGATTGGCCCATCTACCACAAATGTGCGCTCCCCACCCCGGTTTTGCAGCGAACCAAACAGGTTCGCACACATTTGGGAGATGAGCCTGCAGATTCAATCCACCGATGGACACAGATTTTTAACCGGTTCTATCGGTGTAATCTGTGATTGAAAATCAAAGTGCAAGGATAGTGCACAGCGTTAGATGTCAACGTTCAACACCAATTGTAATTCAACACCAATTGCACCCAGCGGAACCCAGGGCGCCCAGTTGCCCATCCCCTGGCCCTAGCGCGTCCCTGGATGGACTAACCGCCGATCTGGTTCATGGCCCGATTGGCGGCATAGAGCCCCTGGGCCAGCCCATGCCCCCAGGGCTTGTGGAAGGCCGCTTCTCGCATCAGGGTGCGCATCTCCTCAAAACCGGCCCCCTGGCGCAACGGCGTCAACAGATCCACCTCATCGTCCCGCAGGAGGCAGAGTCGGAGCTTGCCATCGGCCGTCAACCGCACCCGCCCACAGCCCTGGCAGAAGGGCTCGGTCACACTGCTGATGAAACCCAGGGTGCCCAGCGCGCCGGGAATGCGGAAGGGCCGGCTGGGATCCAGATAGTCGTAGCCCACCTCTTCCAACGGCCCGAAAACGGCCTCCACCCGTTCCCGGATCTCCCGGAAGGAGACGACGTTGCTTTGCTGGAAATCGGCCACCTCGCCGAAGGGCATCATCTCAATGAACCGGACTTCCCAGTCGTTCTCCAGGGTCAAACGGGCCAGGTCAATTACGTCATCGTCGTTGAAATGGCGAACCACCACGCAGTTGAGCTTGAGGGGGCGCAGGCCGGCCGCCTCGGCGGCCCGAATGCCTCGCCATACATCCTCCATACGTCCCCAGCGGGTGATGCGGTGGAATTTTTCCGGGTTGAGGGTGTCGATACTGATATTGACCCGCTTGAGGCCTGCCTCGGCCAGGGAACGGGCCAGCCTGTCCAGGAGGATACCATTGGTGGTCATGGCGATGTCCCGGATGCCAGGCACCGACGCAATCCCACGCACAATCTCCACCACGCCGGGCCGGATGGTGGGCTCGCCGCCGGTGAGCCGAATCTTGTCGACGCCCAGGCTGGCGGCCACCTGGACCAGGAAGAGGATCTCCTCGTCGGTCATGAGCTCGTGGCGGGGGCGAAAGTGCATATCCTCCGGCATGCAATAGACACAGCGCAGGTTGCAGGCGTCCGTGAGGCTGATGCGCAAATAATGAATCCGCCGCCCATAGCTGTCGTGCATGGGGGTAATGGGCAGGGGATCCGGCACCGGGTCGATGGTGACGGAACCTGGTATATCGGCATGCAATTGAAGTTGAGTGCGCAACGTAAGCTCTCCCCTACTCTGGCCTTTCAAGGAGGGACCTTCCCCCGGTGACTTGTCCAGGGGGCAACGAATGGGCTGCTATGCCATGAGCATGATCTCGCTGCGGGCCACTCCTTCCGTCTGTGGGGGGATATCCCCGGCAACGCTGATTTCGTAGGTACAGCAGTGCCCATCTTCCACCATGGAGCGAATGCGCCGACAGGTTTGCCCCATCAACTCGTTGATCAGCTCCTGATCCATCAGGCAAAGCTCCCGGTGGTCGGCTGAAACACCGGCATAGGGACAGTTGTATTTATGAAGCAGATAGCGGCCGGGCTGGGCCTCATCCCCTTCCAACTCCACCTCCCATCGAGCCAGGTACCCCCGCTCCCGCAGGAACTGGGTGACTCGCCCCAACCTCTCCTCCAGGGGAAGGGCGGCCAGCTCATCTGCGGCCAACTCTGCGGCAAAACGCCGGGCCAGAGCCCGAAAGGCCCTATCCACCTCATCGGGGGGGAGGATGGCTTTCAACTGGCGGACCAACCCGGCAGCCAGGGCGGCAAAATTATCCGGGAAGTGCTCGTTGGCTTCTGGGGTAAGGGCATAGACCTGTTGAGGCCGTCCCACATGTCCCTTGCGCTCCAGGCGGTCCACACAGATCAGGTTGTCTCCCTGCAGCACGTCCAAATGGTGACGTACCGAGACCGGCGCCATATCCAGCGCCTGGGCCAACTCGGCAACAGTGGCCCCTTCCCGCTCTTTCAAAATTTCCAGGATCTGCTTCCGAACGGCGTGCACGGCGGTTTTGACCTAACCCAGGGTAGATGGGACCCAATGCCAAAGACAGAAGCACTATACCATAGGGGATGCCCCGTGTCAATTATTATGAAATTGATGATAAATATTGAGCGAGGGGAACCCCTGGAGAAATCAGGGCACCCAATGGGGGAAACTCTCCTCGGTATATGGAATATTCGTTAATTGAGCCAAGCCGTTGCCGTTCAGATGTACCAGGTACAGATCCGTACCGACCGAACTGGCTTCTTCAGCGGCGAAAATAATCCGGTCATTGCCAATCCAGGCGCCGATGAAATTGTCACCACTGCCTGAGGTAATCTGCCGGATATCGCTGCCGTCCGGATTCATCACAAAGAGATCCCAGGTAGTGTCATGCTTGGAGGCATAGAGGATCTGGCTGCCATCTGGAGACCAGCGGGGATAGGAACAGAGACATTCGGGACCTGCAATTTCCTGGACGTCGCTGCCATCTGGATTCATGGTGTAAATGGCGCGAATGCCGTAATCGCGATCCGAAACAAACACGATCTTGCTGCCATCGGGAGACCAATCCGGGTCATGATCGTTAGAGGGGCTGTTGGTCAGATTGACCAGCCCAGTACCGTCGACGTTGACCTTGTAAATCTCAAAATTACCATCCCGATTCGAAATAAAGAGGATCTGTTGTCCATCGGGTGACCAGACGGGGCGCCAGTTCAGATTCGGCTGGCCTTCCATCAGGGGGCGCTTGTTGCTCCCATCTGCATTCATCAGATAAATCTGGGTATTGTCCGGCCCATTGGGCTCCGTCGCGTAATAGGTAAACGCGATCTGTTGTCCATCAGGAGAAAAGGCAGGTTCGACCGATTTGGCCAGGTCGCCTGTGAGCAACACAGGACCCTGGCCGTCCACGACGGCAAATATCTGGAAAGTGCCCGCCTGATCCGAGTGAAAAACGAGCCTGCCCTCTGGCCAGGGAATTCCCGTACCCCACGGCGGCGCCTCCCCCAAGGGCGATTCAAATTGGCCGGCTGTCGTTAGCGGGGAGATCGGCGAAGCCTGTTGTTGGGCCGGCGTAGGCAGGGGGGAGCTATCTTCTGCCGCGGGGGTAGACGGCGTGGGGACCGTCGTGGCCGCCGTAGTTTCGGCAGGTTGAGGCGGTTCTGGAGCAGGCTGGTTAGTCCGGCTCAGAAAATAGAGCAGAATGACAACCAGAACCAGCGCAATAACGAGTAAAACGATGCGATTGCGAGACATACAGAGACTCCTACATGAAAAACAGACCACCGTGACGACCTCACGGTGGTCTGTCCGTATTTACAACTGTTCAACCACTACTGGCCAAAGGCGTTGTAGGTAGAGCTGTCGGTCCAGGCAGGGAAGAGGGTATTGTGGATCGCAACCAGCTCACATCCTGGTGCATTGAAGAACACCGAGCCTCGGAAGTCATTGCCCAGGTTGGCAGGATCCTGGCCCAGGTTGGTCAGGTCCGAAGCCACACGGGTGTTGTAACCATGGGCAATGTTGGCGGGCAGGGAATCCGTATAATTCAGCAGAAGGTTACCATCCCGGTCACGCCACTCCACGCTGAAGTTATTGCAGGCGCTGCTGCCAATATTCTGCACAATCAAGCCCGTGTACTGGTTCCAGGTGCTGCCAGAGACACGGCGGAATGTGGCAGGCACGAAGATCTGGTCATTGCCGCTGGATTCAGAGTAGTAGGACGAAGCCGAGTTGCCAGGACCGCTGATGGCTGTCCACTGAAGGTTGGCGATGGCCACAATATTCTTGCCGTTGGTGGATTCAATCACCACCGAACCGTTCCAGTCGGTGCCCAGGGCGCTGAAGAGGGCACTCGGGTTGGGCGTATCCGCATTGAATTGGGTGTTGTAGCCCTTGGCAGAATTAGCCGGAATGGAGTCGGTGAACTGGTGGAGCTGGTTACCCGTCCGGTCGTACCAGGTCACCCGGATATTGGCCGCGTCACTGGGATCCAGGTTTTGGACGTTGATGCCCGTGTACTGAATGAAGTCGCTGCCACTCAGGCGGCGGGTGGCCGAGGGTAGGTAAGCCTTGGTGCCACCACTGGTCACGGCTGAGTAAGCGGCCGAGTACTCCGTCCAATGGGTGATGGCCACGCCAGCCAGGGGCGAGGAGGATTCCACCACCGCCGAACCAATCCAGCCGTCACCCGGCGGATTCGTCACCGGCAGACCCTGGTCGAGCAGGTTATAGCTCTTTTGGGCGCCCTTGTTCACTGTCTGGTTGGTCAGCGTCTTGGCCACGGCGCCGTTACGATTGTAGAAGGTGATGTTGAAGCTGACCGTCTCTGTTGTGGAGGCCGATTCCGCACTCTGAATGGTCAGCACGGAATACTGCTTGCCGCTGCGGGCGAACAGAGAGGGGAAGTAAAGCTTGGTTGCGCCCTGACGGAAGGCGTTGTAGGCCGCCAGAGTCTTCCCATCAGAGGAGGTGCCGCCAGACCAGAGCATCTGGGCAAAGGCAGCCAATTCCTGGTTACCCGAGACAATCGCCGAACCCTCAAAACCCGAAGGCAAGCCTGACTCTGAAGCAGGGAAGCCGGCACTGCTCTTCGGTTGGATTTCAATATAAGGCTGGGCGGAGCCAGAGGCAGGCACGGTCGCTACCACCGAGCCGTCGGTCCCAATGTACTGGGCCTGGACCTGAGCCACCTCGGTCAGGCTCAAATTCTGAACTGTGAAATTGGTCACTGCCGACCCTGGGTCCAATACCTGGGCCGATACGGGTCCGCCAGTTGTAGCCAACAGGAAAATCACCAATATAATACTGACGACTCTCTTCATGGTTGTACCCCTCATGGTTGTACTGCTCATGGTTGTACCCCTTCGTTTCGCTCGCTGTCCAATTATACAGGCCATTGAACAAGCACTCTGTGTTTGACGTGTTTGGCGCATGTGAGCCGGTTTGCCTGAATCCGGACATACGTTTTACTCGGCCACCAATGTATCCCATCTAAAGATTCGGATTCAATTGCCAAATCGGGGTATTTTACCTGCATACCCCATAAGTAGTAGCGGCTTCTTCCCGGTGTAATGCCGGCTGTATGCTTCCAAATCATGCCGCCCGTGGGTGCCCCGGCGCGCGCCTCGCCTCCACCGTCAATCGGTTACCGCCACCCTAAAATCTGACGTAGCATCTGCCACAAACCTGGAGATCGCGGGGGCACTACCTTCAGAAGCACGATGTCATGCCAGGATTCGGCCTCAACCCGGTACACCGAATAGTCGACATGATCGGGCACAAGCCGAACTTCGACATCCCGACCGGTGAGCTCGGCGATAAGAAGAGAGCTTACCGGTCGGGGCGGTAGTGGCGGTGTCATCACCACCATGTCGAACTGAAGGCGTTGCACGAATTCAAGTATGTGATTCACCTGGCGCTCCGGGCTATTATCTGGCTGAGGCCACGGAACAACCCCAATCACGTTGATGGCCAGATTTAGATCCTGGCCCACCAGGGTAGCGATCCGACGCCCCATCGATTCCGAGCCGACGAGCAAGGCACGGGGCTGGTAAAAGAGCCCGTTACGACTCAAGACAGTCCGAAATAACAGCCGTTCCCCGGCCAACAACAGCCAATCCAGAAGGAGAAAGTAGGCCAATAGAAGGCGAGGGACATAGATCTCATACAAGAAAAGGGCGTACAGGCTCCCCGCAAAGACAAGGCCGGACAGCATCACCCCCAGAAAGAGCCAGCCTAGTTCTTGCTTGATCCGGCGAATATGGACCAGGCTAAACAAGCCTAACAGTGAAAAAACGAGCGCCCAGATGACAGGAACAATCCAGTAGATGATCGGCTTCAGGGGAGAAGGGGCAGGATAGGGGTAGGCCCCTAAGATCGGAAACCAGAACCGCGCATATCGGCCCATCTGCAGGGCCAATTCCGTCAAGGCCAGATCACCGAAAATTAAGAGGAGGAGAACCCGCGCTTCCAGGTGGCGGCTACGAAGTTGACCGACGGCCATACCGTGCTTGCGCCGATACTGCAAAATACTGCTTAGGTGAATGAAGGTCAGAGGATTCACAATATGTCTGGCACTCTGCCGCTTATAAGCATGGATGGCCGTTGCGTCTGGCACGTAGTGGACGCTGTATCCCATCTGCCATAGGCGCCGACACAGGTCGATATCCTCATAGTACAAAAAGAAATCGGTGTCGAAGCCCTGTATCTCCTGAAACGCGGCCGTGCGCACCAGCACACAGGACGCCATCACCCAATCCACAGGCTGGGCTTCCTGGTGGTCCCAATCTAACATCAGAAAGCGCCGGTAAAAACCTGGCTGCCACACCCGCTCCAGCTTGAGCCAACGCCACAGCACAGTCACCCAATTGGGAAACTGCCGGCAGGTTGGCTGTAGCCGACCGTCCGGGTAGAACGTCTTAGGGCCACATGCCCCCACTTCGGGATGGGCATCCATATAGGACACCAACGTTTCGATGCTCCCCGGCATCAAGATAACATCCGGGTTCATGACCAGGATGTAACGGGCCGAAGAGTCGATCACGGCCTGGTTGACGTTGGCGCCAAAGCCCAGGGGTGCAGGGTTGGTAATGAGATGAACCTGAGGCCACGCGGTGCGGACATATTCGCTGCTGCCATCGGCGCCGGTGTTGTCTACCACGGTCACCTGGACGCTGAGATGGGTCGGCATGACTTCGTGCAACTTTGTCAGACAAACTTCCAGATCGGCGCGCGAATTATGGGTAACGATACAGATGACCACGTCCGGACCATTGGCCCCGGAAACCGCTTTTCCATGCGGATGCTCTGAGGCCTTCCCTGGCATCTGACTGGCAGCTCGAGCCGTTGTTTGAGCCTGCATCCTCACCTCGACGAAACCGCGATGATGCGGTCGTAGATATCCTGGATCAGCTGACTGGTCCGCTCCACCCCAAAGTAAGCCACGCAACGGCGTCGACCTGCCATGCCCATCTGGCGGCCCATCTCCGGCGTGGAAAGCAACGCCCTGACACAAGCAGCCAGGGTATCCGGTGCATGGGGAGGCACCAGATAACCGGTCTCCCCATGACAGATCATCTCAGCAGGCCCGCCATGCCCTGTCGCGACCACGGGTTTGCCAGCAGCCATGGCCTCCAACACCACCATACCCCAGGGCTCTGGAATCAGAGACGGATGAACAAGAACGTCCAGGGCAGCCATGACCTGGGGCATATCCTGACGCACCCCGATGAAATGCACCCGCTCGGTCAAATGGAGCTGTTTTACCTGCGCCAACAAAGAATTCTTCCATGCCCGGTCCCGCGCGGTCACGGCGTCCCCGGCCACCAGAAAGTGAATGCCCGGCACCTGGGCCGTCAACTGGGCCGCCATTTCTAAAAACAGCCCATGCCCCTTCCAGGCAGCAATACGCCCGGCCATGCCCACCACCGGCGCCTCGGGGGAGACGCCCAGCTCCCGCCGCACGGGGCTGCCGTCGACCTCAGGCGTAAACTGGGTTAAATCCACACCATCATAGAGTACGCCAACGGACTTACCATCGCTGCCAGAGACGAAGTAATCACGACGAACCGCCTCAGAGACGCAGAGCACATGGTGAGACAGGCCTTGGACCAGATGTCGTATCAGGATGCCAACCGGTCGGGGAGACGGAAAGGGTTCCCGGATGTGCCAGATATGCGGGATGCCGGCCAAGCGGGCCGCGAGCGCGCCGTCAAAGACATGGCTGGTATTGCTGTGTACCAGGCTCACCTGCCTCCTGTTCAGCTCCCTGGCCAATTTGTGCACCGAGCCGGGCAGCTGCCTCCAAAAGCGCAGCCAGTATCCTGGCGCCCATGTTCGGTGCAGGATACTCAGAGGGACCACATGGGTTTCCACACCATGCTCCTCCAACGCATGGCGGAGTGGCCCATCCTCCGGTAACAACACCAGAGGAACATATCGGGACAGATCCAATCGTGTCACCAGGGCATAAAGGGTGCGATCTGAACCATATAGATCGGCTGAGCTGTGGGCATACAACACGGTCCGCGGCCCCATATCACCCTTGTCCTGCCGCCGCCAGCCGAACCACCCCTGCGTAAGCAGCAATAACCTGGCCCGCCTTAACCCGTTCAGATGGGCGGACGACGCACCAGAGAATTATACCTGCCAGACAGCGCAATAAACCGCCCACAGCCAGCAAGAGTCGCGCCAGGATGCTGGCCATGTTTCCCCGATGCTTGGCGTAAAAATACAGCACAAATCGAGCCCACTGTAAGGTCGGGGCCTCACCTTTCCAGTTTCGCCACTCGCGGCCACCACTGCCGTAATGGAGCAAAGAGGCATCCGGCAAGAACCAGACCTGCCATCCAGCCCGATGGGCTCGATAACACCAATCGGTATCCTCTCCATACATAAAGAGTTCCTCGTCCAGAGCACCGATGGTCTCCCAGGCCCGACGAGGAATGAGCAGACAGGCGCCCGAAAGCCAATCCACCGGCCGAGCCCCCGATGGATATAGCCGGTGACCTGGCCGAACAAGGAGGGGACACATCCAACGGCGCAAAAGCGGGATATGGGTCAATCCCAGCATGGTGGCGGCCAGGTTTCCCAAGGTGGGAAAACACCCCCATGAGGCGCGCAGCCGTCGATTGCCATCCAACATGCGTGGCCCTACAGCAGCACATCGCTCATGGCTGCACAAAAACCGGTACATGGTCTCCAGCCCACCCAGAAAACAGGTGTCCACGTTCAGCAACAACAGAAAGCGGCCCCGGGCTACAGCGACGGCCTGGTTGTTGGCCCGCGCAAAACCCAGGTTCGTCTGGTTATACAGGCGGACGACCCCAGGAAAGCGGCGGGCGACAAGCGCCATGCTCTCATCCTGGGAAGCATTATCAATGACGATGATTTCATGCTGAAAGGGCGCCAGCTGAGCAACAAGGGATTCCAGACACGCTTCAATCCAACGGGCTCCGTTATAGTTGACCAAAATCGCTGAAATCTCAGGGCTGTTCCCAGATCCCCAACTTAAATCGTCCTCGGCCATAGCGCTCATTCCAGATAACCCAAAGAACGAAGACGCTCCACGATTTCCGGCGTCTCTGCCAACTGCTCCGGTGGCACTGCCCCATTCTCCCCCCTGGGCGCAGCGGCAGGGCGGTAGATCACAGGTCGTTTCCTGAGCAAGAGTTCCTGCAGGACGCGGCCATCCATATCGTCTGGCACAGGCAAACCGTAAAGATGCAGTAGCGTAGGAGCCAGATCGGTGATGTGCGCACCTTCAATCTGGATCGCACACAGGTCGGGACCTGTGGCCAGTAAAATGCCGTTGAGTCGATGGGTTCCGCTGTGGATGAACTCCGTGGCATCCTCTTGGGGAGCCGGCCCGAAGAGAGCGCCTGCGTTACCCCCCAGGGTGGGATAAACAAAATAGGCGTAATCCCGCCAGACCACTAACAGGTCAGGCGCCAGTTCCCGATAGGGGCCGTCGTACAGTTCATCCCGATGATAGACCGCCTCCACCAGGGGCTGGCCGGTATCCGGATCTCGCAAGGACATAAGCGCCTCTCGGATCTGTGCGACCACAGCCTGGTAATCGTCCGGTGGCACTGTCCCCTGGGCCTCCCGGCCCTCCAGATTGATGTAGATATTGCCAAAGTTGCCGCCAGCGAAGGCTCGGGTACGGGACCAATCGATGGCGGACGTCTGCAGCCAGGATTCCACTCGATTGCGGATGCCCGGGATCTTCTGTTTCAACCAGTCCTTGGCACCCCGTGGCAAAGATTTTTTTAATCGCATCCGAAGCTGGTTCAATCCCTGGGCGATCACACGTTCCACAACAGAATGTTGTTCCGCACGAAACGTGAGAAAACCGGCCTGTTGTAACCATTCATTCAGATAGATGGTTTTGCGAATGGGGCCCGCCCCGTGGTCCGAAATGACCAGAAAATTGACCTGCTCGCCAAAAAGGGCCCACCAATCGCCCAGGGCGGCGTCTACAGCCTGATAGACGCGCAGGATGGTCTCTCGATATGGACTGGCCGGATCTTCCATCTCGGCCCAGAAAAGATGCTGGACCAGATCGGTGGCGTTGACCACCACCATGAACAAGTCCCAGTCATACCGTTCGTGCAGATACCGGGTAGTGGCAAGACGGTTCTGCACTTCTGCGCAAAGCACCTCTTCATACTCGGCCTTCTTGCGGCCCACGGGATACATTTCGTGAAGGAAATAGGTGCCGACGGCTTGCTGAATCTCGCCCAGCAATTCCCGGGGTGACGCGATGGAGCTGTCACAACGGGGGGCATCGAAGCCACTGATCATCAGCCCATTGACCTGTTCTGGCGGATAGGTGAAGGGCACGTTGAGCACAATGACTCGCTTGCCAGCGTCGCTCAAATACTGCCACAGGGAGGTTCCCCGGCGATGTCCACCATGGGTCAGGGCAAAGCGATAACTGCCCGGTGACTTGAGCAGAAAATCGTAGAGTCCATGTTTGCCGGCATTTTTTCCCGTTATGAACGATGACCATGCCTGGGGACTGATGGGATGAATGGTAGAATGGAGGGTTCCCCAGGCACCAGCTGCCATCAATCGGGCGAAGTTGGGCAACAATCCCGCCTCTGCCCAGGGCTGGATCAGATCCAAGGTTGCGCCGTCTAAACCCAAGATGGCGACTCGTGGATGGATCGATTTACTCATTCCAGATATCCTAACCCTCGCATTCGGCTGGTCAACTTGTCAGCCTCTACAGATGTAAAATCCCCCTGGATCCCCGTAGGAGCCGGCGGCAATGCCTTGGTATAGCGAATCGGCCGTTCACGTCGATGGGCGGGCGTAAACACCTCTGCCAGCACCTGACCGTCCAGCCCGGTGGGAATGGGCAGATCCAGCGCGTACAGCACAGTGGGCATCACATCTCGAATGTGTACATCCTGTACGTCCATACCGATACGCACGCCGGGCCCGGCAATGGCAAAGATTCCGGCTCGCTCATGGAACCCCCAGGGAAGATGAGAAACATCTTCCAAAACCTTTCCCCGGAAGGGCCTGTGTGCCACATGATAACCAGGAGTAAATTCCAAAATAATGTCCGGAGCACGCTCCACATAGGGGCCGTGGTAGAGCTCTTCCCGACGGTGGGCAGCCTGGATGACCGGTACACCTGTACGTGGATCCTGCCAGGCCAGCAAACCTGTCATGATCTCATCGCGCAGGCGGTCATATTCCCCAGGTGGCACGATGCCGGCAGGCTCCCGCCCCTGTACATTCAGAAAGATCCCACATTCACTGGGTAAACCTGCATAGGCGACGGTGCAAGACCAATCCAGCGTCTGCAAAACGGGAAACGATGCCCGGGCCCGACGCATCATGCTGGCGGGCAACCAACGCCTGACCAACCGGCCAGCCCGGCGCAGTAATTCGCGGCTGCCCGCCCGGCGACGATCGAAAGTCAACCAGCCCTGAACGGCCAACCAATGATTCAAGTGCACCATGGTGTCGACGGGGCCGAAGCCATGGTCGGAAAGCAGGATTGTATAAGCCTCATCGCTCAACAATGCCAGCAATTGGCCAAGCTCCCGGTCCAGCAGGGTAAAGGCATCCAACAAGCGGTCCCGCATCACATCCGCCATGGGGAAGCCTTCTAACGAATTGGGCAAACAAGCAATATAACGCCAGAGAATATGCTGCAATCGATCTGGCAGTTCAAAGACGGCCACGACCACGTCAAAGGGCTCTCGGTCCAGCAGCCAGCGCAACACTTCTCCCCGGCGCTGGGTTATCCGGCAGGCCTCGTCCAAGAAGCGGACCATTTCAGCCGGGTCCTGCATATCCCGCTCGGTATGCTGGATGTCGATGTCAATTTGGTAGTCCGGGAAGAGAGACAGGAGGGTCTCTCGCAGCGACTCGGGATAAGTAAACGGGGCATCGATCCCAGGCGTTAACAACCCAGACACCATGACGCCATTCAAAGGCTCGGGCGGATAGGTCACCGGCACATTGTAGACGCAGGTCCGCAACCCTTCCTGCCCCAAAATGTGCCACAGCTTTGTGCCTGCAATGGCCCGCCCACTGACCCACGGACGTTCAAAGCGCTCGTTTAGAGGGCCCTGCCAGCTGAGGAGCCCATGACGCCCCGGATCTTTGCCCGTCATAAATGTGGACCACGCCAGGGCCGTGATAGGTGGCACTGTGGATGCCAGTGGCCCCTGGGCTGCTTTTGCCAGTAGGCGTTTCAAATTTGGCATGCATCCTGCAGCCATGAGCGGCGTCAACACCCGAAAGGTGGCACCGTCCAGGCCGATCACCAAAGCTTTCATTCTGCGCTTCTCACCTGGCCATTTGACGCAAAAGTTGCCAGTCTGCCGTCTGAAAGGTCCCCATTGCCAGTAGCAATCCACCGTAGAGCACCGTCGCGCCCGCCAACAGAAGAGGCCAGGGTGCCGAGAATAGCCCCATCAAGGCGACTACCACCACACCAGCAGCCAGGGGTTTCCAGATTGCCTGCGGCAGGGTAGCCAACCCCAGGGTACGGGCGAGAAACAGTTGATTTAAGGCCGTGCCTGTCAGGCCGGCCAACACGGTGGCCAGGGCCGTCCCCACAGGGCCCAGCCAGGTCGTCAGAATGACATAGTAGCTAAAGCCCAACACCAGCTTCACCCCGGCCACGATGACAGAGCTGCGCTGTTGGTTTCCGGCCATCAATCCACTGGACAACAGGGCGTTCCATAGGAAAATCACGACAAAGGGCGCACACCACTGTAAGAGCCGGGCAGACATCACATATTCTTCCCGGTGATATAACAGGCCAATTATAGGTTGTGCTCCAATAGCCAGCCAAATGGCGGCCAGCGCGTTCACGGCCGTTCCGAATCGAAGTGATTGGTACAACAGATCGGCGAACCTTTCCCGTGCTGCTGTGAAGAGATGGGAAAGCAAAGGATAGGCTGCGTTGCTGTAGCTGCTGGACAAAAAATTGACCATCTGGATGATCAGAAAGGCCGCATTGTAGAGGCCGGTCGCCTGTTCGCCGGCCAACTGGGAAAGAATTAACACGTCCAGGCGGGAAAAGAGGACCACCGAGAGGGAGTTGAGAAAAAAGTCAGAGGCATCCCAAAACAAACGTAGTGCCAGGGCCGGCCGGATCTGAAACGACCGCCACAGGAACATGCTGCGTGCCGCCCAGATCTCCATGAAGGCCAGGCAGACCTGCCCGAGGACAATTGTCCAGGCCAGGGCCACAATGCCATGACCACTGAGCAACAACACCACGCTCAACAACAGCTGGAGAGCCGTTGCCACGCCCTGGGCCAGAGGAATCCAGTGCATTTCCTGTCTCCCTTGAAATACCGTCTCCAGGGCAGAGACAACAGCGGCTGGCACAAGGGCCAGAGCCACCACAGCCAGGGCAAGCAGGGTATCCGGTGGATGTTTCAACAGGTTCGCTGTAGCCAGCAGGAGAAAGCCTCCCACCCCGGCCCCGATCAGTTGGTTCACCAATGTCCGTTGAAACCAGAAACGGCTGGCCTCTGGCTCCCGGGCGATGGCCCGGATGACCAGGCGAGGAACACCCAGCGTGGCCACCACCTGGAAGATATTCCAATAAGCTGCCAGGACCGCATATTTGCCCAATCCCGCAGCCCCCAGTTGCCGGGCCACAAAGATGGAGAGGATTGCGTTAAACCCAATCCGCATTACCTGGGCCGCAGAGAGGGCCGCCGTATTCCGAAACAGGCGTCGCGACGACCGCGAGGCGGGCGAGTGGGGAATCAATTCAAGTACCCCAAATTGCGCAGGTGTTCTTCGATGACAGCCGCATCCCGGGAGCTGTAGCCTTCTCCGGAAGCCCCGCCCGCTCCAGTCCTCTCGAAATCTTCCTGAACCGTCTGGAGCGGATGGGTGGCCACATAGGCCGGATCCAACCAGCCCAAGAGAGGGTGTCCATCCATCGTCGTGGGCACCGGTAACCCGTTTAAATACAGAATCGTGGGGGCCAGATCCACAATCTGGGCCTCTGGTTGCTCGCCCGCCGGCACGATATCGGGACCGGCAGCCACCAGAATTCCTTCGGACGTGTGACGGCCCGTATGAGCCAGGGAACGAGCCCCGTAACGGCCTGCCGAAGCCGTCAACCGTCCTTCCTGATGGTCCAGGTTATTACGGACAAAGTAGTCCTCATAAGTTTCCAACAGCAAATCCGGCGCCAGGTGTACATTAGGCCCCTGGTAGACCTCATCCTGTCGGTAGATCCTTCGAACGATAGGAGCACCAGTAACAGGATCTCGTACCGCGAGCATTCCCTGGACAATACGATCGCTAACGGCCCGATAAACGTCTCGGGAAGTGATGCTGCCCTTAGGGAATCGCTCCCGTGCGTTGATGTAGATGCTCCCAAAAGCCCCCACGGCAAAAGCAGCGGTCTCTTCCCAGACTATACGCGCCAGGAAATGCTGCAGACCAGGCTGTGACGCCGGTGGACGTCCCATTAGCCGTCTCAAACGACGGGAAATGGGTCCCAGATAGTCATCCCAGGGCCTCCGCAGCGGCGCCGGGCGCAGCTTCAACAGTCCCTGCTCCATGAGCCAAACATTTGGCTCGAAGATGCGCCCATACGCACAGGCTCCGTGGTCGGACATGACAAAGATTGTCCAATCCTCATCCAGGGCATCCAGGATCTGACCGGTGGCCGCATCACAGGCCCGGTAAACACAACCGATGCCGTCATCTGGGGTCACAGGCCCGGCCAACAGATGGCCCAACGCATGCTGGACCCGGTCGGTTGCGGTAAAGACCACTACGAGGAAGTCCAATTCTGTCTTTTCCGCCAGATACCGGGTCACGTGGCCCTGCTGATGGACACTGGCGCAAAGGCGATCCACGTAGGCGGCCGTGAAGCGGGCGACAGATTGCCAGGGCAAACCGCGCGCCCGTACATCAATCTGATACGGACCAAAGTGGGACTCTATTTCCGTCCGCAGATCGGTCGGATACGTGAAGTCCGTGGCATGAGCCGGTGTATCCATGCCAGCAATCAGGAAGCCATTGACAGCGGCCGGCGGATACGTCATGGGCACGTTTACGACGGCCACCGTTCGACCTGCTTCGCTCAGGCGGGACCACAGGGTCTGCTGGCGAAGGTCACCTCCATTGGTCAATTGAAACGTCCCCCCTTCCCGCAG
>FWPU01006175.1_pt1 | contig 24474 bp, 20 predicted proteins | sample 2228361 | NCBI WGS metagenome assembly FWPU01 (sample SAMEA103939777, study PRJEB20133) | metagenome | reverse complement strand
GTCCAGCCCCCGTCCCTCCCCTCTCCGCGTGCGGGGAGGGGCTGGGGGTGGGGTTAAAAGCGGGGGAAGCAACCGCGTAACTCTTGTACTCGATAGACAGGACGCACAGAGGGCGCGCCATCAAACGCTCGTGCCCGAATCAAGCCTTGCTTGCGGAATCGCCACTGCTGCATAAGGTGGGCGGGAATGACCGTCATCCTCGCGCCCAAACCAGTTTGCCTCGAAAGTGGGCGCGTCGTCATCTATGCCAACGACTTGCCTGCCGTAGACGGCGACCCATCTATTTCTTCTTTACCGTCGTCGTCACCCCTGACGCGCTTCCCGTTGTTGAAACCGCCCTACCACACGTCGGGCAGAACTTCCAGTCTTTGCCTGTCGTCCGTTCGTTCTTCGCGCCGCACTTAGGGCAGAAGAGCCAGTCGAGCTGGAGGGGGTTTTTGCATTTGGAGCAATATGCCACTGACTTATGTGCAGCGAGAGCACGCTGAAGACGTATGGCTTCCCATTCTTTTTCTTTCAGTGACTGCTCACTCTGCTCACCCTTCTTAGGTTGCGCCACGAGATCCGCCAGCGGGCTGGTCACTAAACTGCGTGTGTCATAAAAAGGGATGCCGTAGCCAGAAGACGGCGCGGTGCTCCCCTTGACCTCATCACCGCGCTGGGGCAGATTCAGACGAAGGTCAAGGTTGTAGCCAGAAGACGGCGCGGTGCTCCTCTTGACCTCGATGCGGTTCGGCGGGACGATGACGATGCCTTTGCGATCCTCGCTGGGCACGGCGCGCAAGCCCGCTTGCTGCAACAGCAGATGCAGCGCGTCGGCAAGTGTGACGCCGTACAGCGTCGCGTTCGTTACCTGAATGTCCTTCGACACGGATTCGTGAATCGTCATCGGAATGCCCGTCTGCTGCGACAACTTGTGCAGGATGTCCTCCAACTTTGCGTTCTTCTCCGACAAACTGACCATCTTGCGCAGCGGCTCGGCGGGAACAAGAAGTTGCGACTCGGATACTATCCCCACGCCGGGGAGATGGAAGGGGTTGGCAAGGGATTTTACGAGGTCTAAATGTGCTTCTTGCGCTGCCAGCATGTTGCGCCACTGTTCAGCGCGCGTTTGCGCAAGGGTGAGGGCGATTTTCGTTTTGTCCCGATTTGCTCTGGCTTTGGCGACGGCGGTTTCGGCTTGTCGCACCTCTGCTTGCGATGCTGCTCCAGCTTTGTGTCTTTCCTTCGTCTCACGTAAATTGTCCTCTGCTGCTTTCAGTTCCGCCTCTGCCAATTTCAACGCTCCTTCTGCTTGGGCGAGGTCTGCAAATGCGGCAGTCACGTCGCGCGGCGTCTCGACCTGCAAAGCCTTCGCCTTCGCCCCCTCGTAGAGAAAGTCCAACTCTGCCTGCTGTTGAAGCAGCTGCGCATGGCTGTCCGCGTATTTCTTCTTAATGGCATTCAGTTCCGCCTCCAACTCCGCGATGCGCTTGCGCAGGGCGTCAGCAGAGGCTGGCTCGGAGGATTGAGCAGCAGGCAGTGAAGATCGTGGCTCGATGAAAAAAACGTTGTCAACAACGCGGCACTGCAAACCGAGAGGGTCACATATAGACCTCAAAACCTCATCTAATCTCCTGTCGCGCAGAGTCGCTGTGACCTTTCCTTTGGCTAAATTTCTGTCAAAGATGATTTCTGCCTCCGCTTGGCGCGCCAGTAAACGCAGAACATCGGCAAGAGGTGCATTTGCGACATCCAGCGTTATCAGTGTACTCGCCGTAGTCTTTGTCTTATCCGACTTCCCCGCTGGTTCATCAGCCCAGCCAATACTCCATACCATCAGCGTGCAAAGGATGAATCCAATCGCCAACGTGCAACCATTTCTTCTTAACATGATTTCCAACCTCTTCACTTCTCGGTTTCTCTGTTTCAGAATTCTCCTGTCCCAGACAAACTGACAAGGATTTTACGTCATCTCCCTCCATCACCCGCTCAAATCCGACCACGCTGCGCTCGCCGGTTTCGATGTGCGTGAGTTCGACGTGATACGTTGCAGTGCTGATTTCAACGGTTGGCTCCGGCTCTGGTTCGGGCGCGGAGCGGACGAGGATGATGATGTAGGATTGCGTCTTGTGTGTTGCGTCTTGCGTATTGCGTCTTGCGTGATACGTGATGCGTGATTGGGCAAGGCGCGGTTTGCGCGCGAGGGGTAGGGAACGGACGCTGTGCCGTTCCTTCTTCGGGAAGGGTAGGGAATAACGAACTTCGTGCTGTTTCTTCTCTTCATGAGAAGGTAAGTTGCGAACAAGGCGGGATATTGGCGGGGACGGAGATTCCGTCCGACGCGATTCGCCGTTGGCTGCCAACCTGGGTGGTAAAGGATTCCGCGCCCCACGACTTTGAATCGCCCAACCGCCCAACCACCCAACCACCAGACAAATCGCAGTCGTCCACACCATGCCACGCGCCCAGCCGCGTTGGTGTGCTCGCTCGTGCGCCAGTCGTTGATAAAACTCCTCGCGCAGCGACGGTGGCGTGGCAGTGGGACGCAGAGAGCGAAACGCCTGCATTGCCGCGTCCAATTCCGCAAGTCGACGACGACACGCCGCGCAGCCGTTCAGGTGCGCCTGCACTGGCTCGCGCATGGCAGCAGCGAGTTCGTTCTCCCGGTAGTCAGACAGAAGTTCTCGACAAGAACGACAGGTCATTGGAGTATTGGAGTAATGGAGTAATGGAGTGTTGGAGCGCAGAACGATTCTGCAAACTCCATCACTCCATCACTCCATCACTCCATTGACTCATTGATTCATTGACTCGTTTTTTAGATAGGCTTGACGGAACGCCTCCCGCGCGCGGTGCAGCAGGGCGCGGACACGCTGCGGGGAACTGTTCATTGCTTCGGCGATTTCATCGTAGGACATCTCCTCAAAGTAGCGCAGCGTGAGCGCGGCGCGGTGCGACGGCGAGAGTTGACGCAGCGCGGCGCGGACGTCGTCCATCAGGGCGCGTTGAGCGAGGGCATCCTCCAGCATCGTCGTAGAGGCGGGTGTCCCCGCCAGCCCACAAACCGCGCGTCCCTGCCACTCCTGCATCAGCGCGTCGTCCATTGGCTCCTCGCGGCGGGACTTGCGAAGTTGCTGCAAACACTCATTGATGGCAATGCGGTAAAGCCACGTCCGCAAACTGGCGTCGCCGCGAAACTTGTTGAGCGAGCGGTAAGCGCGAAGAAAAACTTCCTGTGTCGTGTCGTGCGCCCACTCCTCATCCGCGAGCATTCCGACGCAGAGGCGATAGACGTAATCCTGATTCTGTCGAAAGATGCAATCAAACGCCGCCGCGTCGCCTGCGCAAAACCGCGCCACCAACGCGCGCTCGCTGTCCGTCGTCACCGCCGGCTGATGCCGTTTGAGCGAGACCGCTAAACTCAACACGCCGTTCCTCCTGAGCGTTTCTGAAAGTTAGATGCAGCGAAACGCCGCTGGGTTACGGGGTGAACGTGGCAATTTGCAACGAGCGCAGAGGGAGACTGTCTAACAATGCGATTCGATTCAGGAGGGAAAGAACAAGCGATGAGGTTAGTTACGGTTTTGACGATAGGGATCGCCGTCCTGTGGGGTCAAACCATCACCGCAGAGCCATCGGCTTCGCCGCAGGCGGTTGAGTTCTTTGAGAAAAACGTCCGCCCCGTGCTGGCGGAAAAGTGTTTTATGTGTCACGGCGCGACGCTGCAGCAGAGCCAACTGCGCGTGGATTCACGGGAGGCGCTGCTCAAAGGCGGCGCGCACGGCGCAGCGATTGTGCCCGACAAGCCCGAACAGAGTTTGCTCATTAAAGCCATCACGCACGCCGACGAAAAAATAAAGATGCCGCCGACGGGCAAACTGTCTGACAAGGAAATTGAGAACTTGACGGCATGGGTCAAGATGGGCGCGCCGTTTCCCGAAATCCGAAACCCGAAATCCGAAATCCGAAATGCGCAGGGGCATTGGGCATTTCAGCCGGTCAAAAAGCCTCCAGTTCCGACGCTGAAAAACAAGCACCTGCGGGCGCGGGTGAAAACGCCGATTGATGCGTTCGTGCTGGCGAAGTTGGAACAGAAGAAGATGACGCCCGCGCCGTGGGCAGACCGGCGGACGTTGATTCGCCGCGTTTACTTTGACCTCATCGGCTTGCCGCCGACCTACGAAGAAGTCGAGGCGTTCATCGCCGACAAATCGCCGAACGCATGGGAGAAGGTGGTTGACCGCCTGCTTGCCTCGCCGCATTTCGGTGAGCGCTGGGGGCGTTACTGGTTGGATGTAGCGCGTTACGCCGACACGAAAGGCTACGTCTTCACGGAGGACCGCAACTATCCTTACGCCTACACCTACCGCGATTGGGTGATTGAGGCGTTCAACAAGGATTTGCCTTATGACCAGTTTCTGATTTATCAGATAGCAGCCGACCATCTTCCGCTCGGCGACGACAAACGCCCCCTCGCGGCGATGGGGTTTCTGACTTTGGGGCGGCGGTTTTTGAACAATCAGGCAGACATCATTGACGACCGCCTCGACGTGGTGTTTCGCGGCACGCAGGGATTGACCGTGACCTGCGCGCGATGCCATGACCACAAGTATGACCCCATTCCGCAGAAGGATTACTACTCGCTCTATGGTGTGTTTGCCAGTTCCATCGAACCGAAGGATTTGCCGCTGATTGAGGAGCCGAAAAAGACGGAAGCGTATCTCGCGTTTGAGAAGGAGTTGCAGGCGCGCGAGGCAGAGGTCGCCAAGTTCCGCGATGCGAAGCGGGCAGAGTATCTGGCGAACCTGCGCAAGCCCGAAACGATTGCGGCATATCTGTTGTTCGTGCACGACGCGCGCGGGCTGGACATGGAGAAAGCCATCAACCTTGTGCGGGCGCGCGACCTGAACCCGCTGATGGCGCATCGCTGGAAAACGTTTCTCGACGAAACGGCAAAAAGCCATCACGCGATTTTTGCGCCGTGGCACGCCTTCGCCGCACTGCCAGAACAGGAGTTTGCGGAAAGGGCTGTTGAAGTGGCTCAGAGGTTTGCTGCCAACGCCGACCCGCAGAAGCCCATCAACTCGCTGGTTGCGCAAGCGTTCGCGGGCAAAGCGCCGGCGTCACTGCGCGAAGTAGCGGAGCGTTACAGCGAGCTGCTCAGTCGCTTCCAGCAACCCAACGAATTGCCCAACGCCGATGAAGAGGCGCTGCGTCAGGCGTTGAACGCCATCGGCGCGCCGCTGGACGTTCCCCAGAACGAAACGGAGCAACTCTTCAACCGCGCCGACCGCGACAAACTGCGCGCTTTGCAGCGCAAGGTGGACGAGTGGAAGGCGACGAATCCCGCCGCGCCCGCCCGGGCGATGGTGTTGGTGGACGCGCCCCATCCCGTCACGCCGCGCGTGTTTCTGCGCGGCAATCCGAACAATCCCGGCGAAGAAGTGCCACGCCAGTTTCTCGCTGTTCTTACAGGCGAAAACCGCAAGCCGTTCACCAAAGGCAGCGGGCGTCTTGAACTCGCGCAAGCCATCGCCAGTCAGGACAACCCGCTGACCGCACGCGTGTTCGTCAACCGCGTCTGGCTGCATCTGTTCGGCAAAGGACTGGTGAACACGCCCAGCGACTTCGGCGTGCGCTGCGAACCGCCCACGCATCCGGAGTTGCTCGATTGGCTGGCAGCAACCTTTGTGAGTGGGGGAATGGGAGAATGGGAGAATGAGAGAACCACTTCTCCCACTCGTCCACTCACCCATTCTCCCACTCAATACGCCTGCGGTTGGTCGGTCAAAAAACTGCTCCGCCTCATCCTACTGTCCAGCACGTATCAACAATCATCCCTCCTCTCTCCTCCCTCATCCGCTGCCCAAGACCCCGACAACGCGCTGCTGTCACGGATGAACCGCCGCCGATTGGATTTTGAAGCGACCCGCGATGCGCTGCTGTGGGCGTCGGGGCAACTGGACTTGACGATGGGCGGCAAGTCAGAGGACCTCACGAAGCAACCGTTCAGCAAGCGGCGCACGATTTACGGCTTCGTTGACCGACAAAACCTACCGAACCTGTTCCGCACCTTTGACTTCGCCAGCCCGGACACGCACGCCCCGCAGCGGTTCACGACCACCGTGCCGCAGCAGGCGTTGTTCCTGATGAACAGCCCGTTTGTCGTCGAGCAGGCGCGGACGCTGATGAACCGCAAGGAAATCGCGGAAGTCAAAGACCCCGCGCAGCGGATTCAGGCGTTATATCGTCTGCTCTACCAGCGCGCCGCAACGCCTGATGAGGTCGCGCTGGGACTGCGCTTCCTTGAATCCGCAGAATCCGAAGTCAGCACGCAAAAGGCGGCGGATGTGATAGAATCTAAGGCAGACAACAACCCCGCGAAGCCGCTGACCGCGTGGGAGAAATACGCGCAGGTGCTGCTGTTGGCGAATGAGTTTGTGTTCGTGGACTGACGGAGGTGACAAATATGGCTGCTGAATCCACAACTATCGAAACGCCCACGTTGCCGCGTGAGGTTGCGCGGCGAAGCGCAGTGGTCATCGAGGACAAAGTATCCATCCCCGGTTGGGTAGACGACCTCGAATCCTTCCGCCGCTGGGCGCGTTCGGGTGATATGCCGGAGCGCGGGTGGTTTGCTTATCTCCATGGGGAAGTGTGGGTGGATTTAAGCATGGAACAGTTATTTTCTCATAATCGAGTCAAGACGCAATTCACCATCGTGCTGGGAGGATTGGTGGAAACCGAAGACAGAGGTTACTTCTTCTCCGACAACACCTTATTTAGCAACCCCGATGCTGATTTGTCCACCGAACCTGACGCGCTCTTTGTGTCTTACGATGCTGTCAGCAGCGGGCGTGTGCGGTGGGTCGAAGGCACTGAGGAAGGTTATGTCGAGATAGAGGGAACGCCCGACATGGTGCTGGAGATAGTGAGCAAGAGTTCCGTGCGCAAGGACACGGCGACGCTGCGCGAACTTTACAGGCGGGCAGGCATCCGCGAATACTGGCTGGTGGACGCGCGCGGGGAGTCGCCGCAGTTCGACATCTTGCGCCACACGACGGAGGGTTACGTCGCTGCCGAATCAAAAGAGGGCTGGCGGCGGTCAGAGGTGTTTGGTCGGGAGTTTCGATTGACTCAGCAAACGGATCCATTGGGGCATCCGCAATATACGTTGGAAGTGCGGAGCAGCGAAGAATCAAGCCCTGTGAAGCGAACTGCGATGGAATAGACCTCTTACAAAAGTCCTGGTCGGACGCACCGAGATTCTTCGCTCCGCTCAGAATGACACGGAAGCGGCGTGAAAACGTCATTCTGAGCGAAGCGAAGAATCTCAACTCAGGTGATGCGCCGTGTGAACACTGCATGTTGTCGTCGTGCGTGGTATTTTCCACCAGGGGCGCGTTTACCGATAGGGAGGGCACCCATGTCACACCACAAACCAAATCCTGAAGACCTCTTCCTCACCCGCCGTGAGTTTCTCTGCCGCTGCGGGATGGGGATAGGCGCGTTGGCGCTGACGAATTTGATGGCGGAGATGGGTTTTCTGACGCCCGCGCAGGCGGCGGATTCCTTGAATCCGCTCGCGCCGAAGAAGCCGCATTTTCCCGCGAAGGCAAAGCGGGTCATTCACCTGTTTATGAACGGCGGTCCATCGCACGTGGACACCTTCGACCCGAAGCCGATGCTGACGAAATATCACGGCAAGTCGCTGCCCTACGAGAACTTTCGCACGGAGCGTAAAACAGGCGCGGCGTTCGGGTCGCCGTTCAAGTTCCAGAAATACGGGCAGAGCGGCATCGAGGTCAGCGAACTGTTCCACAACGTCGCGCAGAGCATTGACGACATCTGCGTCATTCGCTCGATGCACGCCGACGTGCCCAATCACGAGCCGTCGCTCCTTCTGATGAACTGCGGCGAGGCGCGGTTGATTCGCCCCAGCGTCGGGTCGTGGGTGACCTATGGCTTGGGCAGCGAAAACCAGAACCTGCCCGGCTTCATCGTCATGTGCCCCGGCGGCTACCCGATTCAGGAGTCGCAGAACTGGCAGGCAGGCTTTCTGCCCGGCGTGTATCAGGGCACTTACATCAACACCCAGCACACCGACATCGAGAAACTCATCGAGAACATCAAGAACAACTACATCTCGCTGAAAGAGCAGCGCAAGCAACTCGACCTGCTGCTCGCGCTCAACGAGCAGCACAAGCAGAAGCGACAGCAAGACGCGCAACTGGAGGCGCGGATTCAGTCGTTTGAACTGGCATATCGGATGCAGATGGACGCCGCCGACGCCTTCGATGTGAGCAAAGAACCCCAGTCCATCCGCGAGATGTATGGCCCCCACACGCAGGGGCGGCAGATGCTCATCGCGCGAAAACTCCTCGAAAAAGGCGTGCGCTTCGTGCAGGTCTGGACCGGCGCGGGGCAGCCGTGGGACAACCACGACGATTTGGAAGTCAACCACCGCCGTCTGGCGAAGGACACCGACCAAGCCGTTGGCGCGTTGCTGAAAGACTTGAAGCAGCGCGGCATGTTGGAGGACACGCTCGTAATATGGGGCGGCGAGTTCGGGCGCACGCCGACGGTGGAACTCCCAACGCCCGGCGCGAACGCGGGCAAAATCAACGGGCGCGACCACAACCACTGGGGCTTCTCCATGTGGCTGGCGGGCGGCGGCGTCAAAGGCGGCACAGTTTACGGCGCAACCGACGAATTCGGTTTCAAAGCCGCCGAGAACCCCGTCCACGTTCACGACCTGCACGCGACGATTCTGCACCTGCTCGGCTTCGACCATGAGAAGTTCACCTATCGTTACGCGGGGCGTGATTTTCGGTTGACGGACGTGCAGGGGAAAGTGGTGAAGGAAATCATTGCGTGAGACATTTTGCCTGTGGAGGTGAGAACTATGGCAACACTCACGAAAACGGAAGAACCCAAATCTTTCCGATGGACGCGCAAGGAATACTATCGCATGGCAAGGCTGGGTTTCTTCGATGAACGACGAGTAGAACTGATTGAAGGCGAGGTGCTGGAAATGTCGCCGCCACTGCCGCCGCACAGCATCGCTGTGGCACTCGCAGATGAAGCCGTGCGTGCCGTATTCGGAAAAGATTACTTCATTCGCATCCAAGAGCCTTTGAGTCTTAGCTTAGATTCTGACCCGCAGCCCGATGTAGCGGTGGTGGTAGGTAAGCCGCGCGACTACCTGAAAAGCCATCCTACCTCCGCCCTCTTGGTCGTCGAAGTTGCCGAGACGAGTTTGTCCTACGACCGTGGACGCAAAGCGCGGCTCTACGCGGAGGCGGGGATTGAAGATTACTGGATTGTGAACCTTCGTCAGCGTCAAGTCGAAGTCTATCGCCAGCCCCAGAAGAAACCACGACAGCGGAGGGCAGCCTACACGGAGGTCATTATTTGCAGCGAAAACGACACCGTCGCGCCCCTGGCGGCTCCGCACGCTAAAATCAAGGTGGCGGATTTGCTGCCGTAGTTCTGGACTGAACGAGACATGACGAAACCCATCATCATCGGCATTGCGGGCGGAACGGCAAGCGGAAAATCTACGTTAGCGGGCTTGCTCGCCGATGCGTTGAGCGATTGGCGAGTGGGTGTGGTGCGGATGGACAGTTACTTCAAGCGCGGGGAAAACGTGCCGACGTTTTTCTCGCCGTCGCGCCAGCGCGTCCTGCCCGACCACAACCGCCCTGACACGGCTGACCTGCCAAAACTGTGCGCTGACGTGGACGCCATGCGCGCTTCGGGCGATTACGACGTTCTCATCATTGAGGGCTTGATGACGCTGCACGATGACGAGGTGCGCGAGCGGTGTCACTTGAAGGTGTTCGTTGAAACCGACGACGACGTGCGCGTCGTCCGCCGTATCAAACGCACGCTGGAACGCAACCCCAACGCAAGCCTTGAGGACATCACCGGCTACTACTTCGAGTCCGCGCACCGAGGGCATCACGCGCACGTCGCCCCGTCGCGTCGACACGCTGATATCGTCGTGTTTGGCGGGAAGGATTTTGGGATTGGGGTGTCGCTGTTAGCGGCGTGGACAAGGGAGCGATGCGTTCAAACGTAGCGGCGACATCGCGGGCTGGAAGCCCGCTACGATTTGGTTGGATTCTCGTACCAAATCACTCCCAGATTGCTTCTCTCCTCGCACGTCATCACGTCCAAATCGTCATCGCCGTCAAGGTCAAGCAGTTGGACGAGGTCGAACTTGCTCCCCTCCGCGCCGCTGATGTCGTGCGCGTCCCAGACGTAATCAGTGGGAGACTGACGGTAGGACATCCACATCACGCACGATTTGCCGTCTGAACCTTCGCAGGTAAAAACGATGTCGGGTTTACCGTCAAGGTTGAGGTCGCCGACGTTGACGGCTTTGCCGTTGCCCGCGTGGGATGGCATCTGAATGGGGAAACTTTCCCAAGCGATGGGACTTCTCGACTGGCGCCGCAGGTAAACGAAATCGCCGCCGCGAACAGCCGTTAGCACATCAAGCAATCCGTCACGGTCCAGGTCGGTGAGAACGGCGAACATGACCTCTTGACCAAGCGCGCCGATGGGGTGAACGTTCCATGATACCCCTTGCGGAGTGCGAGCGTTCTCTAACCAATAGCAGCCGCGTCGCGCTCCTTTGCGGTCGGAAGCCACAACGTCAAGGTCGCCATCGCCGTCCACGTCGGACGCCATCAGCGACATCACCCAACCCGCGTCGCAGATGGGATGCCACTTCCACGCCGCGAGGTCCCGCGGATTTGCCGGTGCTTCCAACCAGCCGATTTGCGCGCCCGCATCCTTCGCTCCCGCCACAAGGTCAACGCCGTTCCTGCCGTCCACCTGCATCGGTAGGCAGAACATCCATCGCTTATTGCCCCGCGCTGCTGGAATCGCCTCCGTTTTCCACGCGCTGGAATCGAGATATTTCGATTTATCTTTAGGCGCCCAGTGAACCCACATCGTTTTCGTGTCGCCCTCGCAGCAACTCACCACGTCCACCGCGCCATCGTTGTCGAGGTCAACAAACACCGCGTCTTCAGGGGAGCGCACTGTGCCGACGGTTACGGCTTGCCATTTCTGCTTTGCCTTCGCCGCGCCAGGGTTGAGACAAACCCGAACCTTTCCGCCTTCCTCCCAACCCGTCGCAACGTCCATCAGCCCATCGCCGTTGACGTCCGCCAACCGCACGCCGTCTGCGCCCCGCGAAAAATCATCAATGACGTGGCGCGTCCAGACGGGTTGGGGTCGGCCAGAGAACACAAAGAGAATCAGCAAACACAAAAGCGATTTCATGGGTGTCCGCCCTTCCGCAAGAGTTTGCTGAAGGATTCGCCGCGAGCGGTTGTATTCCTCCTCTTGAGGCACTGTAGGCTGAAATGATGCCTTTGCAAATCCGTCCATCTGTGTTATAGGATGATGTGAGAGAGCGCGAAATTGTGGGGTGATTCTGACGAGCGACAAAGCATGGGTCGTTTATTCTCCTGATTACTACATCAATTTCAAAGCCATTCCCAATCACGTTTTCCCCATTGAGAAATATCGGCTGGTGCACCATCAGTTGACGACGGAGGGAACGTTAAGCGCGGAGGAAGTGGCGGAGCCTTCGCCGGTGACGGACGAGGATGTAATGTTGGTTCATCAGCCGTCTTACGTCGAACGATTGCGGGACGTGGCGCGGCAGGGCTTGGGTTTTCTGACGATTGACACGCCTGTGACGGCGGACATTCTGCGGGCGGTGTGGTTGGGAACGGGCGGGACGATTTTGGCGGGACGGTTGGCATTGCAGCGCGGCATCGGTATCAACCTGTGCGGCGGATTTCACCACGCTTTCCCCGAACATGGCGAGGGGTTCTGCTACCTCAATGATGTGGCGATTGTGATTCGACGGTTGCAGCGCGATGGACTGATCGAACGCGCTGCCGTGATTGACTGCGACCTGCATCAGGGCAACGGCACGGCGTCCATCTTTCACGGCGACCCGACCGTGTTCACTTTTTCGATGCATGAAGAGGGCAACTATCCGCTCGTCAAGCCGCCCAGCGACCTGGACATTGGACTGAACGCGGGCACGGACGATGAGACCTATTTGAACTACCTGCGCCAGCACGCGCCGACCATTCTGGAAAATCATCGCCCTGACTTTGTCGTATACCTTGCGGGTGCAGACCCGTATCATCACGACCAGTTGGGGCGTCTCAGTTTGACGTTTGAGGGACTGAAACAACGCGACGCATTTGTCCTGACCTGCGCCCGCGAAAGAAACGTGCCCGTTTGCATCGTGCTGGCGGGCGGCTATGCTTACGACACGCGCGACGTGGTTGAGATTCACTGCAACACGGTGCGAACGGCGAAACGAATGATTGGAGTGATGGAGTAATGGAGTGTTGGAGTGTTGGAGTGTTGGACAATTGGCTTATTCTCCAATACTCCAACACTCCATTACTCCATTGTCTTATGACCGACGTTGTCGTTGAGGCAACGAAACTGACGAAGAACTACAACTCGTTCCGCGCGCTGGACGGGGTGTCGTTCGTGCTGCGGCGGGGGGAGATTTTGGGTTTGCTGGGTCCGAACGGCGCAGGGAAGACCACGACGCTGCGAATGCTGGTGGACATCATTCGTCCCGACGAAGGGTCTGTGCGTGTCCTGGGGCAGCCGTTGGAGACAATGAAAGACCGCGTCGCCTACCTGCCCGAAGAGCGCGGCTTGTATCCAAAGGGGCGCATCCTCGAAACGCTCGTCTACTTCGCCGAACTCAAAGGCGTCTCGCGCAAGGTCGCCGAACCGAAGGCGCGAGAGTGGCTCGAACGTCTGGGTTTGGGAGCGCACCTCAAATCGAAAGCGGAGCAGTTGTCGAAGGGGATGCAGCAGAAAGTCCAACTCATCGGCGCGATGCTGCACGACCCGGACATTCTGCTGTTGGACGAACCGTTCTCTGGGCTTGACCCGCTCAACACGCAACTCATCGAAGAGGTAATGAAAGATTTGCGCAAGCAAGGCAAAGCCCTGCTGCTGTCCACGCACCTGATGCACCAAGCCGAAGACCTCTGCGACCGCGTTGTCATGCTCAATCACGGCAGGGTGGTTTTGGAAGGAAGCGTCCTCGAGGTCCGCCAGCGGTTCAGCGACCAATCGCTGTTCGTCGAAGGGGACAAACCGTTGAACGGACTGAACGGCGTCGCCGAAGTGCGCCGGCACGAACGTGGCTGTCGGCTGTTCCTCCAACCCAACGTGACACCGCAACAGGTCTTGGCGGAGTTGGTCAATCAAAACATCGCCGTCCGACGGTTTGAAATCTACACGCCGCCGCTGGAAGAGATTTTCATCAAGGTAGCCAGCGAGTCGGTAAGTCAATGAGTCAATGAGTCAATGAGTTCACAGCGTTGACCCATTGACCCATTGACCCATTGACCCATGAACCGCATTTTTGTTGTTGCCCGTCACGAATACCTGACCAACGTGCGTCGTTGGGAGTTTTTGCTGCTGACCTTTGGGTTTCCGTTCATCGGGCTTCTCATCGCTGCGTTGGCGGTCATCCCGACGATGTTTCTGCTGGGCAAGATGCCGCAGAAGGTGCGCGTTGGCGTCGTCGACGAAACGAAGCGGTTTACGTTTCCCAAAGAGGTCGAAGCCATCAAGATTGAGTTACCGAAGAAATTCGGCAAGGCAGCGACCGCTCTCCCCGGATTTCAGTTCCGCATGTTCCCCAATGCCGACAAAGCCAAAGCCGCATTGCAGACGAAAACGCTGGACGCCTTTCTCGTCATTCCACGCGATTACGTCAAGAAAGGCGTGGTGCATTACTACATCTGGCAGGAGAAAGAGGAAAGCCTCTTCGACGAGGGCGAATTCAAAGAGCCTCCGTTGGAGAACATTCTCATCAGAGGACTTCTCAAAGACGAAGTGACGGATGCGGTCGTGCAGCGCGTCCTCAAGCCGTATCGTCTGAAACAGCACGTTCTCGGTCCATACAAGCCGAAGAAGAATGCTTTCGTCAGCCAGTTTCTCATCCCTTACGTTTTCGCGATTATGCTGATGATGGCGATTTTCATATCGTCGGGCTACCTGCTGCGCGGAGTATCCGACGAAAAGGAAGGACGGGTCGCAGAAATCATCCTGTCGTCCGTGACCGCGCAGGACTTGTTTGTCGGCAAAGTGCTGGGATTGGGAGCGGTGGGGCTGACGCAGGTGGGTGTATGGCTGGCGATGGGCGGAATGCCGCTGCTGTTGATGACGCCCATCGCCGATTTCCCCGTGCGCGCTCTTGTCGCCGCGCCGATTCTGTTTCTGTTGGGCTACACCCTATTCGGAGTTCTCTTCGCGGCATTAGGCGCGGTGGGCGGCTCGTGGCGCGAGAGCCAGCAACTCAGCGCGTGGATTTCGATGCTCGCCCTCGTGCCGCTGATATTCACGCTCATTCTGCTTGACCAACCCAACAGCGGATTCAGCATCGCCCTTTCGCTCTTCCCCTTCACCGCGCCGATTACCATGATGATGCGCCTCGCGCTGACCGATGTGCCGTTCTACCAGATTCTCCTCAGCATCGTGAGTATGGTCATCACCGTCGTTCTCATCGTCAAACTGTGCGTGAAGATCTTCCGCACGGGGATGCTGATTTACGGCAAACGTCCCAGCGTGAAGGAGTTGTGGCGGTGGGTCAGAGAGGCGTAAGGAACGGTATGGTTGATGATTGATGGTTAATGGTCAATTGTCGTAGCGACTCCATAGCACACTCCCCGAGCCTCGCGTAACCATTCAAAACAAAGGACGCCCCGACTCGTCGGAGCGTCCTTCCCTTGACCATCAACTATGCCCCATCAACCATCAATGATTGAACATAAACTCCTTTGAATTCATCAGCGCCCACATCAAATCTTCGACTGCCGTTTTGCGCGACGGCTGCGCGGCAATCAGGCGCATCGCATGGCGCATTTCGGTCTCGGTGGGCAGGCGGGAGAAGGTGGAGAGGTAGAGTTCCTCAATGATTTCGCTGTCGGACTTGTTGGCGTTGAGCAACTTCGCCACGCGTCCGTTGGCATCCATCACTTTGCGGTTCACGAGGTCGCCGTTCATCAGGTGCAGCGCCTGACTCATGTTCGGTTCACCCTGACGTTCGCACTCGCAAACGATGTCGCGCAGCGGGCGTCCGAAGGTGTCGAGGAAGTAGGACTGCACGCCGGGGTCGGGGAGTTGCATCGCGCGTGTGCCAGCGGGCAAGCCCTGAAACTTCTCCTGCGTTCCCGTCGCGTCGTTGATGGCATCCAGCAGTTGCTCTGCGCTCAATCGCTTGACGAGGTAGTGCGTGTAAAACATCTCGTCTGCGGCGTTTTGCTTGGTGGCGTTGGCGCTGAGTTGATAGACGCGGGAGTTCATGATGACCGACATCAGGTGTTTCACGTCGAAGTTGTGCGCGATGAAGTCCTTTGCCAGTGCGTCCAAGAGTTCAGGATTAGAAGCGGGGTTGGTGGCGCGCATGTCGTCAATCGGCTCAACCAATCCCTTGCCCATGAAGTACGCCCAGTAACGGTTGACGAGGTTGCGGGCGAACATCATGTTGTCCTTGCTGGTCAGCCAGTTGGCGAGCGCGATGAGTCGCTGGTCGCCGGGCACGTCCGCGACGTCGCCGTCCAGCGGGCGGGGTTTTACGACGTAATTTAACTTGGGGTGCCGCACGTCGCCGCTGTCCGCGACGTAAACGACGGTGTCGCCGCCGAACAACCCGAACTCCTGCGTGCCGCGCGTGCGGAGGGTGGCGAAGAACGCCGCCAGTCCGTAGTAGTCGTCCTGACTCCACTTCTCAAACGGATGGTGGTGGCAGCGCGCGCACTGCATACGGACGCCCAGAAAGACCTGCGAAGTTGTCTCCGCCAAATCGGGCGGGCTGGACACAACGCGGAAGTAGTTCGCCGGACCGTTGCTGAAGATGCTGCCCTGCGCGGTCAACAGTTCGCGGGCAAATCTGTCCATCGGCTTGTTCTGGCGGAAACTTTCGCGCATCCAGCCGTAGAAACTCCACATGCCGTTGTCGTTCAGACGGTTGCGGTTGTTGCGCAGCAGGTCGCCCCACTTGACCGTCCAGAAATCGGCGTACGCGCTTGCATGGTCGGGACTAAGAACGTTGGCGATGAGTTTCTGTCGCTTGTCGGACGAAGGGTCGGCGAGGAACGCTCGCACGGTTTCGGGAGGCGGCAACTTGCCCAGCGCGTCCACATAAACGCGGCGGATGAACTCGCCGTCGCTGCACAGTTCGGACGGCAGCAAGCCCAACTTCTGCCACTTCTCAATCACCAGCGCGTCCACGAAGTTGTTCTGCGCCAACTCAGGATACTTGTCCATCTTCGCGTAGGGAACAGAAATGCGACAGACGTTTGCCTGCCCCTGATAGCGCACCATGATGGCGGTAAAGCCTTTGCCCATCGCTGTTACGACGCCGTTCGGTGAGACAGTGGCGATGCCGTCGTTGTTGGTGCTCAAGAGTGCCTTGTTGGTCACGTCCTCCACGACGCCGCGTTCGTAAGTGGCGCGGACGACGAGTTGCTGCGTGTCGTGCAAGGACATAGTGCGCTCGGCAGGGAACACTTCCAACTTGACGACCTGCGGGTCGGTGGCTTTCGGTCCGGGGCAACCAGCGGCAATCCATTCGCGCAGCACTTGATACTCGCGGGAGTTCTTGTCGAACCGCAGTCCGCCGCCGTGGGGGATTTGCATGGTCGCTTTGCGGAGAATTAAACTCTCATCAGGCAGCGCGCGGTTGACGCGCCGCCCCTCGCTCAGGCGCACGATGGCGTTGTAGTCAACGTCTGGCTCGTAGCCGAGCAGACTGATTTTGAACCCGCCCTTGCCATATTGCGCGCCGTGACATGCGCCCTGATTGCAGCCGGTTTTGGTGAGAATGGGAACGACGTCGTTGGTAAAGTTGACGGGGGTTTTGTGGTCTGCCCTCTGAACGGTGAGTTTGGCTTCCGTCGTTTTGTTGCCCGGCACCCAGACTTTAATGGTCGTCACGCCGTCGCCGACGGGATGGGCGACGTTCTGGTTCATCGTCGCCACCTTTTCGTTGAGGGCGCGGAACTTCGCGGCAGCCGTCAAGTCCTTCTGTGAACCGTCGCTGTAAGCGCCGACGACCACAAACGTTTGCATCCCCCGCGCGCCCATGATGACCGACTCCTTCGGCTCCACCGAAACTGAAACGAGCGTCGGCGTGTGGACGTATGAGCGGATAGATGCGTGAGAACGCTTGGACGAATCAGACCGCGCGGGCAACGCGCTGAACGTCAGAGCAACAATGACAAAACAAAAGCGATGAACCATGACAAAACCTCATTTTTTCGCGTAGGAATTCCCGCCCCGTTAGACAGGGGGAGGCGGGAGAAGTTGCGGGGTCACGACGGAGAAAGAAGAGGAAGGAAGGGGAGGGACGAGGAACGTTAGGAAGATTGCTTTAGTTCCCCTTCCCTTCCCTGCCGTTTTATTTTTCCGCGCAGTCGCTTACTTTCGCCGGAAACGTGCTATAATCGTAGTAACATTTCAAAGACTGTCGTCCGTTGTCGGCGCGCCAAAGGTGACGCCGTGGAGGGATGCATGAGATAAATCCACCGATTTGGCGCTCGCCGAGTGTCGAAGCGGTGGATTTTTTTGTGTGACGCGGCGAGGGGATGAGAAGCGATGAGCGATTGGAAGCAATTATTTGAATGGTACAACCTTATTTACACGCTGCCGTTTGGCATTACGACGTTTTATCTACTCGTCACAGCTGCGTTGGGGTTGACGGGCGACAGTGATCACGATGTGGGATCCGACCATGATGTAGGCGTTGACCATGACGCGGAGGTGGACGCCGACCACGATGTGGAGGTTCACGCGGAACACGATGTAGAGGCGGACGCAGAGCATGATGCTGACCACGAGGCTGACCACGATGGCGACGGTAATCACTCGCACGGTTTCCCCCATGATGTGCTGGCGTTTATGGGTGCGGGGAAGGTTTCCTTTGTGTTGATGCTGCAATTGTTCTTTCTCAGTTGGGGCGTGTTTGGCTGGATTTTCAATGGTGTGTTTCAGCCAATTTTGAAACGTCCGGAGGCGTTTATCGTGCCATCGGTGGGGTTGACCCTTCTGACCAGTGTGTTGTTCACGCGCCTCACGGCGGGGTTGTTCGGTAAAATCGTGCCCAAAGAGGAGAGTTTCGCTTTGAATCGTCAGCAGTTAGTCGGCTTGACCGGGCGGACGATTTTCTCGGTGGACCACGACAGCGGCGCGGCGCACGTGCGCGACCAGTTCGGCACGCTGCATCAGGTCGCCTGCCGCACCATCGGGGGCGGCGAAATTCCACGCGGGCGCGAGGTGCTGCTGGTCAAATACGTCGCCGAGCGTGATTATTACTTGGTGGAGGAAATGCCGGAGGATTACGTTCCGCGTCTCAACCAAACAAAATCGCCCGCGCAGCCGTCGCGCCCCCCGCAGAGTTCGACGGAGATACAGCCCCAGCGGGGGGAACAGAAGAATACGGGCTAATAGCGGCGATAGTTTCCCATGATGAATCACGGGGCTACCCTCAGCCAGTCCCTACGGGACTGGAAAGAGTTGACCCATTTCAGTCCTGTAAGGACGGTTGACGATAGCCCATAAGTTCACCCATGGGCCCCGGAGGAGCAAACAACATGGCTGCCGCGTTTCTCTTCGTAGTCGTCGGGATGGGGTTGCTCATCGCACCGTTTGTCGTCAAAGATTTTCCGATTCCGTCTGTGGTCAGTGTTTTGGGCGGGTTAGTGATGATATACATGGGTGGGCTCATCAATGCGCTGCGGCTCTACGTCAAAACCAGCGCAAACCGCGCCTTTGTGCGCACCGGCGCGGGCGGCGCGAAGGTCGTCCTTGACGGCGGCGCGATGGTTGTGCCCATCGTGCATAACATCATTCCCATCTCGCTGGAAACGATGAAGGTGGAGATGGTGCGCTGTGGCGAAGGGGCTTTCACCACGCAGGACAATTTACCGCTGAATCTCAAAGGCGTGTTTTTCGTAAGAGTGGATAGCAACCCGGACGACATTCTGACGGCGGCGCGGTCGTTGGGCGAACGCGGCACACACCCGGAGACGATGATGCCGCTGATATGCGACAAAATAGAGGCGACCCTGCGTCGTGTGATCACGACGATGGACTTAGCGGAGATTTGTTCCCAGCGCGAAAACTTCACTGCCTACGCGGTCAAGCACGTGCGGGAAGACCTCAAGCACAATGGCGTGATGTTGGAATCGGCGACCATTTCGCTTCTTGAAGAGAGCGAATCGCAGTCGTTGAGGCAGGCGATGCAGGCTGCGTCAACGGCATAGAGACATCGGCAGATGCCGGGGACACTTGAAGGAGGAACAAAATGATTGCAGCGTCGTTTATTTTCATAGTCGTCGGGTTGGGTTTGATTCTGGCGGGGCTGCCGCAGAATCAGGTCCTCCCCGTCCCGGACTTTGTGTGCTATCTGAGCGGACTGGCGTTGATGGTCGTCGGTGCGGTGCTGCTTGCCCTGCGGCTCTACGTCAAGACCAGTGCCAACCGTGCCTTCGTCCGCACGGGAGCGGGGGGGGCAAGACCCATTCTGGACGGTGGCGCGATTGTTGTGCCTATCATGCACAACACCATCCCCGTGTCGCTGGAGACCATGAAGTTGGACGTGGAGCGCACCGGCGAGGATGCGCTCATTACGAAGGACAACCTGCGGGTGGACGTGAGAGGCGAGTTTTACATCAAGGTGGACGCCAACCGCGAGGACATCTTAGCCGCCGCGCGGTCGCTGGGCGAGCGGGGCACGCATCCCGACGCCGTGCAGTCGCTGGTGTTTGAGAAGTTGGTGTCCGCGCTGCGCAGCGTGGCGGCGACGATGGATTTGGTGGACATCCACTCGCGCCGTGAGGATTTCGCCAAAGCGGTGTTTGAAAGCGTGCGCGAAGACCTCAAGCACAACGGGTTGACGCTGGAATCGGTCACGATTTCCAAACTCGACCAGACCGATCCCCGCAGCCTGTCCGATGACAACATCTTCGACGCGCAGGGCAAAAAGAAAATCACCGAAATCACGCAGTCCGCCTTGACCGAGCGCACGCGCCTGGAGCGAGCGGCGGAGGTCGAACGCAACCGCCTGAACCGTGAAGCCGAACGCGCCCAGCAAGAGCAGAATGTGGAGACGCGCAAGCAAATCCTCGAACTGGAACGGTCTCAAGCGGAGGCAGAAGCCACACAGTCCACCGAGGTCGCCAACGTGCGCGCTGCCAAACAGCGCGAGCAGCAGGAGTTCCAGATTGAGCAAGAGCGTGCCGTGCAGGAGGCGAAAATCGCGCAGGAGCAGGCGGTCCGACAGCGGCAGATTGAGCAGGAACGCGCCGTGCAGGAGGCGAAGGTGCTGCAAGAGCAGGCGGTCAAGCAGCGGACGATTGAACAGGAGTTGGCGGTGCAGGCGGCGGCGATTGACCGCGACAAAGCCCTCATCCTCCGCGAGCAGGAAAAACAGCAAGCCGACATCTTGCGCAAGCAGGCGATTGAACAGGCACGGATTGAGCAGGAGCGCGTGGTGGCGGTGTCCGACCGCGAGAAGCAAATCGCGGTGGCGCAAAAGGAAGCCCTGCGGGCGCAAGCCGAGCGCGAGGCGTTGGAAGCGCAAGCCGCAAGGGAACAAGCCGACCAGCAAATTCTGACGGTGATTGCGACCGCCGAAGCCGAACGCGAGGCCGCCGTCAAACTGACGGCGGCGAAGCAGGTCATCGAACAGGACAAAATCAAGCGGCAGACCGATGCGGAGGTTCAGGCATTCACGCAGGTAAAACAAGCCGACGCCGAACAGGAAGCCGCCTCGCGCCGCGCCGCTGCGCAGTTGCAGTTGGCGGAAGCCGAAGCCAAATCGAAGGAGATGGTCGCGCAAGGCGAAACCGCTCTGAAGATGGTCGAGGTCAACGTCGCCAAAGAGCAGGTCAACGTGCAGCGCGCGCAGGTCGAAGTCGAGCGGCAGGCGTTGGAGAACAAGCAGACGTTCGAGCGCGCCGCCATCGAGTTCGAGAAAGCCAAACTCCAAATCGAAGCGGCGAAGGAAATCCAAATCGCCATCGCGCAGGCGTTGGGGCAGTTCATGTCTCGCGGCAACTTCCAGGTCTACGGCGACCCGACGACGATGTCACGGATGTTCGGTCAGTTCACGCAGGGCTTGGGGTTGGGCGCGTGGTCGGAAGGCTTGATGACCGGCACCCCTGATTCCGTCAAGGAAATCGTTAGCAGGTTGGGCGGACATCTCGGCGAAGCCCTCGCCCCGCTGCTGGAAAAAGCCGCCGCCACAAAAACCGGCGATGGGATGACAGATTCCGGCGCGACGATTGCGGAACGCGCCGAAGGGTCGAGGGATGAGAAGTAGAATGGTCGGAGTATTGGAGTATTGGAGTGTTGGAGTGTTGTCCCAACCGCATCACTCCATCTCTCCATCACTCCAACACTCCACTTGGTAGGTTGGAGGTCGTTCCGATGGTCAACTACATCTCAGGGCTTGTGTTCGTGCTATGGCTGCTGGTGGGGGCGGCAGGATTTTATCAGTTCTACCCCTTCTGGCAGACGGGAGGCACAATGGTTACGGGGGGAGGAGCGGCGGTGACGTGGCTCATCGTCGGCGCTATCGTCTCCTCCGCCATTCAGTTGGCGGCGCAGTGGGAGCGGGCGGTGGTGTTCCGTCTTGGCAGGTTCAAAGATATGCGAGGACCGGGGCTGTTCTGGATCATCCCGCTCATTGACCAACTGCGCATGGTGGACACGCGCGTGCGGGCGCTGGATATTCCGCGTCAGCAGGTCATCACCCGCGACAACGTGCCCGTGTCCATCAACGGGGTGCTATTCTTCCGCGTGAACAACGCCGCCGATGCCATCGTGCACGTGCAGGACTACACTTTCGCCATCTCGCAGTATGCCCAGACCGCGCTGCGCGACGTGATTGGGCAGATGACGCTGGACGAACTGCTGGCGGAGCGCGAGCAGATTGGCAGGGCAATTGAGCAAACGGTGGAGAAGGAAACGAAAGGCTGGGGGCTGGACGTGACGGGCATTCGGATTCAGGACGTGGATATGCCCGAAGAGTTGAAGAAGATGATGTCGCGGCAAGCCTCCGCCGAGCGGGAGAAGCGGGCGACAATTACCAAAGCCGAAGGGGACAAGATGGCTGCGCTCAACCTCGCCGAGGCGGCGCGCACTATGGCGCAAAGCCCGGGCGCGATGCAACTGCGCACGCTGCAAACGATTGACGGGTTGGGTCCCACCTCTTCCAACACGGTCGTCTTAGCTGTGCCAGTGGAAATCATGGAGGCGGTTCTCGCGCTGCGCAGCAATCACAGGGCGTCCAGCAATTCGGGGGAGACGGTGACGACGAAGAGCAGTGGGTCAGTGAGTCAATGAGTCAATGGGTTCATGGGTTCATGGAGTCTAACGGGTTCATGAACTCATGAACCCCATGAACTTCATGAACTCGTTCCGCAGCCCCATCGTTTGGCGCGAAGGATTCGCCGACGCGCTGGTTCTCTGCTGCGCGGATGGGCGTTTTGTGCCGCAGTGTGAGGACTTTCTGACCAACAGTTTGAAGGTGACAACGTGCGACCATTTTGTCGTTCCCGGCGGCGCGGGGTGGCTGGTGTTGGACACCTTGACGTTTCATGCTTACGATGTGGCGCGAGAATACATCGGCTTCTTAGTCGAGCGTCATCCGATTCAGCGCGTCATCCTCATCGCGCACGAGGACTGCGGATTTTACCGGCACAAGTTTCCCCATACCGACACGGAAGCCATCTTTGCCGCTCAGGTGAAAGACCTGCGCCAGGCGGCGACGACGCTGAGGGTGTGGTTTCCGCAACTGATGGTGGAGGTGTATTACGCTCGTGTTGAGGGAGAGCAGGTAGAGTTTGAAAGGGTTGAAGGTTGAGGGCTACCGAGTCCAGTCTTCTCCCCGTAAACCTGTGACTTTCTGAAAGTCGCGCACGTTGCGGGTGACTACGGTGGCTTTGTGGCGCAAAGCGATGGCAGCCATGAGAAGGTCGGCACGCTGGTGAGAACTTGCTGAAATCGTCCACCCAGTTGCTCAATCTCGGTGACAACGGTGATAACGACGCTGCCCGCGACCGCCGCTGAGATGCGAGCCGTTATCACTGGATTCTGATGGAATAGCGCTGTCAGGCTATTGGTGTCCAGAATCCACACGGCGTTTCCTCGCAATCTCTTCGATGACTTTGAGTTCGTGTTTAGGGCACATCGGTCGTCCGCGTGTTTCCAGATAAATCTGATTCATGATGAGCATGTACTCCACGTCATCAGTGGTCTACGACCTGAAGCACTGCCTTGAATGTTTCAAGCGACTTAATTTGCCCCTCCGCGGAATCCGTATCGGCGAGGGCGGGGCGCGCAGCGCGTTGTGGCGGCAGATTCAGGCGGACGTGTTCGGTCAACCTGTGCGGTTGATGGAGACCGAAGACGCCTCCGCCGCTGGCGCGGCGTTGATTGCGGGCGTCGGCGTCGGTGTGTGGCGCGACTTTGAAGAGGCGTGCGGACGCGCCATTCGTTTGGGCGAAGTTGTTGCACCCATTTCAGATAACGTGGTAGCATACGAACACGGCTATCGCCTTTACAGCCGCTTCTACCACGACCTGAAAGCGGCGTTTGCGGAGATGGCGCGTTAGGATGGAGGTCATCCCCTCCCTCTTCGCAAACTTTCTGCAACTGCAAGGTTTATTTACCGTCTAATCGAATTGACGGAACGGTGCAGGCGCAACGACAACAGCAAGTCCTTTCCGCCAATTCTCCTTTGGGAGAGGTGATGGATGATGTCACTCGTGGACAGCGAAACCGCCAGACAAATGTGCGAGGACGCCAAGCACGCTTTAGCGCGCGGGGAAGTGGATTCAGCTATTGCGCGCATCCAGCAAGCCCTCATCTTCCACCCGCACAGCGCGGACGCTAAAATGCTGCTGGGCATCGCCTACGCGCAGAAGGGCATGATGGACGAAGCCCTCGACGCGCTCGAAGAAGCCGTCAGCGTGAGCGAAAAAAACGCAGTCGTTCACTTCAATTACGGCGGTATGCTGATGAAGGTCGGGCGCGTGCTGGAAGCCATCACACAGTTCGAAGAGGCGCTGCGCATCAATCCAGGCTACGACAAAGCCAAAGTCGCCCTCGAAACCGCCAAAAAGCAGTGGGGCGAGCAGATGTACATGCACCCATCCACCTCCCGCCCGCCCGTGCCCGCGCCGCACAAAGAAGAAGCCACGAGCGCGAAGCACGGCGGATGGTTCGGGTGGGGGAAGAAAAAGTAGCCCGCCAGCGTCTCACCACTTTCAATGGCGCGAAACGTTCACCACACGAGACGGCGCACAGGTTTCAACCGAACACCGCCCCGAAGGGATAAGTGCGTCTCCCTCGAAAATCGTCGGCATAGGATGCCGAACTGGTCTATCGCCCCCCTGCCCCCGTTGACGGGGG
>FWPU01006171.1_pt1 | contig 24490 bp, 14 predicted proteins | sample 2228361 | NCBI WGS metagenome assembly FWPU01 (sample SAMEA103939777, study PRJEB20133) | metagenome | reverse complement strand
GTTGGGCTGGCGCGCGATCTCGATACGGCCGACGCTGGCGTCCCACCGACGGCAGGCAGCTTCCCGGCGTCGGCCTACTCGATCGGCGCGTACCGAGGAGGGAAGCGTGAGGCGATTGGTTATCTACACAGCAGGCGCTCTGCTGACCATCGTTGTGCTGGTCATCGCCTGCCGACGCGCTAGTGCGCCGGCCCCCGAGCCAGTGCAGGCGCGCGCGCCGACGCTTACGCCACTGACTGCGCCGCGCGAGGAACCTGGCGCGGCGGCTCCTCTTGTCGTCCCTCAGCGGCCGCAGGACACGCCCACCCCGGCCCTCTTGACGCGCCCCCAGCCGATCACGCTCACGTGGCAATTGCCGTTCGCGCCTGCAGGCGACCTGGAGGTCCGCCCGGTGGCGGTTGGCAGCGATGGCGGCGACGTCCTCTTCGTCGTCGATTCCAGCGGCCGGCTGTTGCGCGTCAACGCCATGGACGGCCAGGTCGAGGCGCAGGCCGCCGTATGGTCCGCTGGCCCGCGCGGCGTAGTCCAGGGCGCGCGGGTCGCCCTGACCGGCGATGTCGTCGTAGTGACCGCTGCCGACAGCTATTGGGTGGCGCAGGCCAGACTGCCCTATTTCCGCGCCAAAGCCGCCTTCTTCGACAGCGAGACTCTGGAGCGCCTGTGGGAGCTGCCAGCGCAGATCGGGCGCGACTACCAGATGCTCGTCGGCCACGGCCAGGTCGCGATCACGACCGATGGGGGGACGATCGCCCTGTATGCGGCGCGCAGCGGTCGGGTGATCTGGACCAGGGAAGGCGCCGATCAGCAGTATCGAGCACTGACTGCCAACGATGACACCCTCTTCGTGCGCGCCGTCAGCCTGGCGCCGCCAGCCGAGCGGGGGCGCTATGAGGAACGACAGACGTTTCTGGCGCTGGCCTGGGCGACGGGCGAGGCGCGCTGGGAGGCGCGCCCGTCCCTGACGGACGACGTCAGCGCCGCCCTCGCCGACGGTCAACGCCTCTACCTGTTGACCTCGCTCGGCCAGATGGTCGCCCTCGATGCGGCCACGGGCCAGGAAGTGTGGCGGATCGACGACGGACCGGAGTTCGTCGGCGGCGCGTTGGCGGCGGCAGCGGAGGGGCGCCTGTACGGAGCGCGCTCCTCCGACCTGTTGGCGGCGGCGTGGGACGCGGCCAACGGCCAGGTGGTCTGGCGCACCGCGCTGCCCGGCGTCTGGTCCGTCTCCGCCCTGGCGCTAGATGATGAGCGCCTCTACGTTGTCGAGCTGACCGAGGCGGGGTTACAGATCGAGGCCCTGGACATTCGCGATGGATTGCCGTTGCAGCAGGCGTCTCTGCCGGAGGACGCTGCTGCGGCGCCGGTCGCTGCGCGCGCCGGGGAGCGGCTGGTCATTGCGGGACGCGCCCTCACTGCCTTCGCGCTATCACCGCCGACGGCGGCGCCAGCGCGCCAGCTCGCCTCTGTGCCCGCCCCCGCCTTCGCTGCGAGCGCGCCTCCCGCTGACGAGGTCCTGTACGAGTCGACGGCGGCGGGCAACGGCGACATCTGGGCGCAATCCGCCGACGGATCGCGCGCGCCGCGCGCGGTTGTCGCCGACCCCGCCCATGACTGGGATCCGGCCGGCTCCCCCGACGGCCAGCGCGTCGCCTTCGAGTCGTATCGCAGCGGCGCCAGCAACGTGTGGACGGTGGACCGCGCAGGCGACGATCCCATCGCCGTCACCGACAGCGCGCGCGCCGAGGATTACAACCTGCATCCTACCTGGTCGCCGGACGGCCGGTTCATCGCCTTCGCCAGCGACCGGGTGGAGCGCATGCAGATCTGGATAGCCCCAGCGACGGGCGGCGCAGCGCGGCAGTTGACCAACGAAGGCCGCAACTGGGATCCGGCCTGGTCGCCGGACGGCAGCCTGATCGCCTTCGTCTCCAATCGCCTGGGGACCCCCGACATCTGGGTGATGAACGCCGATGGGACGGATCAGCGCCCGTGGCGCGCCAGCCCGGCGCCCGAGTTCGGCCCGGCGTGGTCGCCAGGATGTGCGCGCGACCTCGACGGCCCCACCTGCGCGATCGCGTACGTACGGGCGGCGGAAGAGGCGGACGAATGGGGGGAGCTGCGGGCGGGCCTTTTCAATGGGAGCCTGGACTGGAGCATCCCCGGCACGTTTTGGGGCAACGATCGGGGGCCAGCGTGGTGGCCAGGGTGCCAGCGCCTGGACAGCAACTGCTGGCTCGTTTGGAGCCGCCGCGTCGACGATCAGACGCAGCTCATCCTCGGCGACCTTGATGGCGGACAGGTTCAGATGTTAGGGACGGGCAAGGACCCAGCCTGGCTGATGCAGCCCACACCTTGACGACAAGGAGTTTGCCATGAAGAAGACCCTCGACCTGCGTCTGCGTGGTGAATCCTCTGCCGTTCCTAGCGCGCCCAGCCAGGCCCGGACCGTTCCGCTTTGCCAAACGGCAGGCTGAACGGTTCCTCGAAGGGGCGGAAGGGCACCATGGCGGCGATCTCGCGGACGCGGTCCAGGACATCGGCAGGCAGGGGTCCCGCTTCGACCGCGCGCACGTTGGCTTCGACCTCCGCGACCGAGCGGGCCCCCATCAACACCGTGGAGATGTCGGGATTGGAGATGACGAAGCGCAGGGCCAGCTCCGGCAGCGCCATCCCGATCTCATCGAGGAAGGCATAGAGCGCCTTATACTGCGCGCGGCGGGGCGAGGAGAGCCAGCGCGCGCCGTGGTTGACCTCGTCGTCGTAGCGGCGGGCCAGCGCCCCTTGTTGCAGCGGCGAGCCGATGATGATCCCCATGCCCTGTTGCTTGGCGGCGGGGATGACCTCGATCAGCGCCTCCTGCCAGAGTAGGCTATAGTTGAAGGCGGTCAACACCACATCATAGCGTCCCGTGGCGATGATGTGAGGCATCTCGTAGGCGGTGGTTCCTCCCAGGCCGGTGAAGCGGATGATCCCCTCTTCTTTCAGCTCGTCCAGCAGATCGCACACGGGGCCGTGGAAATTCTGGTGATCGGTGAACCAGTCGTACTGGCCGGGGCGATCGGGTTCGTGGATCATCAGGATATCGATCGTGTCGCGCTTGAGGAGGCGCAGGCTTTCCTCGACCGAGCGGCGCAAGGCGTCCTTGTCCTGGGGGTTGAAGGGCTGCGGCCGGCCGCCCAGCTTGGTGGAGAGGATGTAGGGCTGTGTGACCCCGTCCAGGGCGTAGCCCAGGACCTCCTCGCTGTTGTGATAGGAAGGCGCCGTATCGATGTAATTCACGCCCAATTCGAGGGCGCGGCGAACGGCGCGACGGGTTTCCTCGCGCTCGGCGGCGAACGAGGCGACGAACAGGCCGCCCATCGACAGCTCGCTCACCTGCAATCCGGTTTTGCCCAGCGTGCGGTAGTTCATGGGTTCCTTGCGCTCCTGATGTTCGAGCCTGCCAGGTTTCAGAATTCCAGGTTCGGAGTTTCAGGTTCAAGTTTACGGAAGAGATGGTAAAATGCCCCTTGAGAGCTGTCAAGCCAGCGCTGGCCTGGAGCGCGCCTCAAATCGAGGAGGAGCCTTCAGGCGGTCTGGCTGCGCGGTTCACGGATCCACGAGTGATCCTGCCATGCGAGGGGCGCGCTGATGCGAGCGTTTGAACCACACAGGGCTTGGTTGTATACTGAGCGACGCATCCTGCCGTGCGAGCTGGTGATCCGCGAGAGCACGGCGCCTTTGAGAACCCGATAAGTCCCAATCACGAGGAGGAACCATGAAAGCGCTCCTGGTCGTTGGCCTGGGAGAGCTGGCGCTGAGGGATCTGCCGATGCCAGAGATCGGCCCCTACGAGGCGCTCGTGCAGATGGAGGCCTGCGGCATCTGCAACAGCACCGACCATAAGTTGATCTTGAACCAGTTTCACCCCGGCCCCTTCCCGACGGCGCTGGGGCACGAATCGGTCGGCCGAATCATTCGCCTGGGCGCCAGGGTGCGCTATTTCCAGGTTGGGCAGCGCGTGTTGCGCCCGGTGTTGCTCGATCACCATGTCCCCGGCGGACGCGCCACCTGGGGCGGCTTCAGCGAATACGGGATCATTGCTGACCGCAGAGCCGTGCAGGAAGACGGCGCCCAGGTCTCCCTGCACTGGTCGGCGATCAAACAACAGGTCGTCCCCGAGTCGATCACGCCCGCCCAGGCCGCGGCCATGATCTCGTTGAAAGAGACGCTGTCGTGCCTGCAGAATCTGGGAGTGACGGCGGGCAGCTCGGTCGCCATCGTGGGCACCGGCCCCGTCGGCCAGATGTTCGCGTATCAGGCCAGGCTATTGGGGGCCAGCCCAGTGGTCGTCTTCGGGCGCCACGAACGGTGGCGAGAGCGCTTCACGGAACTGGGCGTCTCCGATTATGTGGTCGGCGACGACTGGCCAGCCGCTGTTCGCCAGCGCGTGGCGGACGGGGGCTTCGAGTACGTGGTGGAGGCCGTGGGCAGCCGCGCCGCCCTCAGCCGCTGTTTGCAGGTCGCAGGCGTTAGAGGCAAGGTAGGGATCTACGGCATCCCGCCTCAGGATGAGCCGTACGATCCGGCGGAACGCAACGATCCTCGCGTTTCAACGCCGCGCGTCGAAGAGGCCGACACGCACGAGCAGATGTTGCGTTGGGTGAGCGAAGGCAAGATCGACCTCGACGATTGGTATTCGCACGTCCTGCCCTTGACGGAGTTTCGCGAGGGGTTTGAGATCGTCGAGAAGAATCACGCGGCCAAGGTGGTGCTGACGATGTAGGGTTTCATGGTGGAAGGAGAAAGGTCTGTTATCGTTACGCCGGAGATATGGATCCGCAAAGTAGTCATGGTAGAATGGACAAAGTGACATCGAGCAAACTTACCGGATGAATCACCAAAGTCAGGGTGAGAAACATGGTGCGGTCGAATGTGCCCGAACGTGAATGGCTCGACCCATCACTCCGAGAGATGGTTCGTCGGCTTCTAGCTGTCGGCAGTCCTCAGAAGATCATCCTGTTCGGCTCGCGCGCGCGCGGCGATGCGCGACCCGACAGCGACTACGACCTACTGCTGATTGAGCCTTCAGATCTCCCACGCCACCGTCGCGCAGCTCGCTATCGCCGTGCATTGATCGGTCTTGCGCCAGGCAAGGACATCCTGGTCTGGACGCCGCAGGAAGTTGCCGAGTGGAGTGAAGTGCCTAATGCATTCATCACCTGTGCTCTGAAAGAAGGGATTGTCCTGTATGAGCAGTGAAGCCGACCTGGCGCGAGGTTGGTTGGTCAAGGCTGCCAGTGACATTAGCGCAGCACGAGTCGTTATCGACGGTCAAGGGCCATATGACACAGCTTGCTTTCATGCCCAACAGGCTATCGAGAAAGCACTGAAGGGATTTCTAGCATTGCACAAGCAAGCGATACCGCGCACGCATGACCTGGATGAGCTGCAGATCGCATGCCTGAAACTTAAAGCATTGCCGGAACTGGCCCAGCTAGATCTGACAGAGGTCACCGACTATGGCGTCCTGGTACGCTACGACCTGGACTTCTGGCCAGAGCGATCAGCTGCGGCGGACGCCTTGTTGCTGGCAGAGAAGGTCTTCATGATCGTAGCTGCCACCTTGCCGACCACCCATCGCCTGTGCCTGCCCGAGTATGACTGCTGACCTGAGGCTCAACATCCTACAATCAGGAGGCTTCTTGTGTGCCGATCATCCCTGCTCCATGCCGCGGTGATGCCGGCTCCCCGCGCGCCGGTCGAGGTGCGCGCCTACCCACGTCCCACGCTGGAGCCGGGCGCGGTCCTGCTGGAGACAATCTACAGCGAAGTGTGCGGCACCGACGTCCATCTTCATCACGGGCGGCTGGCTGGCGTCCCCTACCCTCTCATCCCCGGCCACGTCAACGTCGGCCGCGTCGTCGAGACGGCAGGCGCAGTGGCCGACGTCGATGGGGAGCCGCTGCAGGCAGGCGAGATCGTCACGTTCCTCGATGTGCACGAGACATGCGGGCGCTGCTGGTACTGCCTGGTGGCCAAGGCCAGCACGCGCTGCCCGCGCCGCCGCGTCTATGGCATCACTTATGGGGCCGACGAAGGGCTGCTCGGCGGCTGGTCGCAGGCGATCTACCTCAAGCCAGGAGTAAAGATCCTCCGTCTGCCGGCCAACGTGTCGCCCGAACGCTTCATCGCTGCTGGTTGTGGCCTGCCGACCGCCGTCCACGCCATCGAGCGCGCGCAGATCCAGTTGGGCGACAGCGTCGTGATCCAGGGAAGCGGGCCGGTAGGACTGACGGCGCTCGTCCTGGCGCAGTTGCAGGGAGCGGGGCAGGTGATCGTCGTCGGCGCGCCCGCGCTGCGCCTGGCGGTCGCGCGCGAGCTGGGGGCCGACGCCGTGATCGACATCACCCAACAGACGCCGGAGGCGCGCGTGGCGCAGGTGCGCGCCCTGACGGGCGGGCGCGGCGCCGACGTCACGATCGAGGCCACTGGCAACCCGGCCGCCGTGCGCGAGGGAATGCTGATGACGCGTGACGCCGGACGGCTCGTCGTCGTCGGACAGTACACCGACAACGGCGAAGTGAGCTTCAATCCTCATCAGGACCTCAACAAAAAACACCTCGACGTGCGCGGCTGTTGGGGCAGCGACTTCAGCCATCTCTACCGCGGCATGCGCGTCCTTGCCCGCTACGGTGACCGCTTCGGCTGGGAGCGCATGATCACGCGCGCCTACAGGCTGGACGAGGCCAACCAGGCGCTGGCCGACGTCGAGGAGCTGCGCGTGGTCAAGGCGCTGATCCGGCCGTGAAGCGCCCCGCGCCCCGCGTCCGACGACGCAGATCCCGTTCCCCCCTCGCGCTGACGCTCCCGCGTCGGCGCGCCCAGACCCCGCCAAGCGCCGCGCGGATCTCTGTCCCACGAGCAGCCGCGGAGCGGCCCGGCGCGCGTCCCCACGCAGGAGCGTGGGGACGAGATAGATGACGGGCAGGAGCGGGGGGACGAGATAGACAATGGGCAGGAGCGGGGGGACGAGGCAGGGGATAAGCAGGGGTATGAGGACGCGACGGCAAATAGCAGGAGCCTGGAGACGCGAAAGGACATTGACAACTGAAAACGATCTGCTATCTTTGGAGTTGCTCGTCCACCTTGCGCCGCCCCCAGGCGATCGAAACCAGGACGAGGACCCTCGCAAAGGAGCGAAGCCGTGTTCCCAAGGACCCAGATCGAGAACCTCTCCGTGTCTCGCCTCATCATCGGCACGAACTGGCTCCTGGGCTACTCGCATACCAGCAAGGCCCAGGACCGCCACATCGTCGAAACGGTGACATCCGACGTCATCGCCGATATCCTGGAGACCGCGGTCGCTGCTGGCGTCGATACCTTCTACGGCGTGCGGCCCGACCCCAAGCTGAACCGGGCCGTGGCCGAGGCCCAACAGCGCACCGGCCGCAAGATCATCCAGATCGCGATCCCCACCTTCCCCACCGAAGGGGACGCGGCCGCCCTCAGCGAGACGGCGCGCATCCTCGACGCTTATCAGGCGATCGGCGTCGACATCTGTATGCCGCACCAGGCCACCACCGACGCTTTCGTGAACCGTCGCACCCGCTCACTAGCCGGCATCGAGCCATACCTGGCCCTCATTCGCGAGCGCGGCATGATCCCCGGCCTCTCCACTCACATGCCTGAGACGCCGATCTACGCTGACGCCACCGGCCTCGATGTGGCCACTTATATCCAGATCTATAACGCCGCAGGCTTCCTCATGCAGATCGAGATCGACTGGGTGCAGCGCATGATCTGGAACGCGCGCAAGCCCGTGATCACGATCAAGCCGCTGGCCGCAGGCCGGCTGCCGCCCCTGGTGGGGCTGGCCTTCTCGTGGGCCACGCTGCGCCCCATCGACATGGTCTGCATCGGCGTCCACACCGCCGACGAGATGGCCGAGGTGATCGAGCTGTCGCTGGCGCTTCTCGAACACCGCCTCCCACGCGTCGAGCTGCAGGAGACGCGCAGCAAAGCCTCGCTGGTAGCGGCCGCGCCAGCTTCCAATCAGTCAAACGACCATGGCAATGACCGCAGCGATGGGGGCAGGTAGGTGGAAAGGGACAGGATAGCTGCCCTCGCCCAGTCAACGCTGCGTCGGTGGACCTTCCTGTACTTTCTCTCGCTCTCCCTCGCCCTCATCGAGATCGTCTGGCTCATCTTCTACCGCCAGGTCAACCTCGATGAGGGCTGGTACCTGGGCGCCAGCCAACTCGTCTACGAGGGGCGCCTCCTCTACCGCGATTTTGCTTTCACCCAGGGGCCGGTCCTGCCTTACGTTTACGGCGCCTGGATGCGCATCGCCGGGCAGAGCCTGTACGCCCACCGCGCCCTGACCGCCGGGCTTTTCCTGGTCGCCGCCTGGCTCAGCGGGCGCGTCGCCCGACGTCTGGGCGGCCCCCCCGCCGCGGCCTTCTGTCTGCTCACCCTCGTCACCAGCCTCTACGCCGTCGCTCACTTCGCCTATGTCGCCACTTACGCCCTGGCCGGTTGCCTGCTGATGGCCGCCGTCGCTCTGATCACCTCGCCGTCGCGGCCGCGCGCCCTCCTGGCGACCCTCTGCCTGTGCCTGGCGATCGGGACGCGCCTCTCGCTCGCGCCGGTCTTGCTCCCCTTCGCCCTCTACCTCATCATCGCCCGCCGCGCCCGCCTCACGACGACGCTGGCCGCAGCCGCCGTCGCGCTCGCGACCCTCGGCCTCGTCTACGGCCCCTTCTGGCTGGCCAGCGGCGAGGTGATGCTCTACGACCTGCTGGGATTCCACACCGACCGCATGAAGCTCGCCTGGCGCCTGACCAGCGCCCTCAAAAGCACGCGAGCGACCCTGATCGACTTCGCGACGCCCATCGGCCTCAGCGTCGGCGTCGTCGCGATCGGCTGGCGCCAGCGCTCGCGCCTTCCCTACGCCGAAATCCTCCTGCTTGGCGCCAGCGCCCTGGCTCTCTTCCTCGCCCACCTGATCCCACGCACGAGCGCCAGCTACTACAACTCCCTGATCATCCCGCTCTTGAGCGCCCTCAGCGGCCTGGCGCTCGCGCGCCTCGCCGGGCCGCGACCAGAAGCGGAAGGATGGCGAGGCCCCCATCCGCCGCTGACGAACAGGGGAGCCGGGATCGTCGGCGCCCTCCTCATCCTCAACCTGTTCCTGCAAACGCGCGCGGTCGTCCAGTACGGCCTGGTGGCCTGGCCGCCGCGTCTGGAGGTCGCGCCGCTTCAGGAGGCGGCCGCTTTCCTGCGACGCTACACGCGGCCGGGGGACCGTATCCTCACGTTCGACGTGCACCTCGCCGTCGAGGCAGGCCGCCGCGTGCTCCCCGGCTTCGAGATGTCGCTCTTCGCCTATCAGCCGACATGGCCGACACCGCGCGCCGCGCGCTTTCGTGTCCTGAACACTGAGCTGCTGTTGGCCGCTCTGGACGCTGGCCCCGCCGCCGTCGCCGTCACTGAGTACGACCTGCAATTGTTGGGCAGCGCGCGCGATCCTTTCCTGAACGCCGTGCACAGCCGCCTGCGTTGGGCCAAGACGACGCCCGGCTTCGGCCCTTTTCGCGACGATCTGCGCATCTATCTGCCTCCCCAATATGACCCATCCCTGCCCACGGTCGCTCTCCTCTATCATCTCGACGACGGGATCGATCTCCTGGGCTTCGACCTCGAGTCGACGCCACGGCGTGGTCGCGAGCCAGTGCGCCTGGCGCTTTACTGGCGGGCGCGCGCCATCCCTTCCGCCGCTTACACGGTCTTCACCCACCTCGTCGACGCCGGCGGCAGCGTCGTCGCCGGCTGGGACAACCCTCCCTGCCGCCACACCTGCCCAACGACCACCTGGCGCGCCCACGAGGTCCTCCGCGACGAGTACACGATCCCGCTGCCGGCGACGCTCCCTGCCGGACGCTATCAGCTCACAACCGGGATGTACGACCCGGCCACGGGGACGCGCCTGCGCGCGTACACGGCGACAGGCCGCGCGCCGCAGGACGAGATCCCCCTGGGCCAGATCGAGATCAAGTAGCCAGCGCCCGCGCCGCAACACAGCTCACGTTGACGCCGCTTCTGCCCCATGCTACAATCTGCCCGCAGCCTTACTGCACGACGAGAAGCAAACGACGGAGACGAGAGGATGCGCGTGGGGAGTCAACGATACCCTGAGACGCAGACAACGGATATCGGCGACGTCTGGAGCGAGCAAGATATCCATGATCTGATCTTGGCGTCACTCGCTTACGCGGCGCAATCTCCTGCGGAGAGATCGGACCTCTCCCGAATCGAGACTGGCATGATGTCCAGCATTGCCTGCTGTCCTCCCTCGCCGTGACGTGACCAGAGAACGACAGTCCCGCCTCAGACAAGGAGCGTCCGCGGCCAACCGGTCGCTCCTTGCGCGTCTACATGAGTCAGCCAATCTGCTCATCGAGGTGAGGTAGGTGTTATCGTCGCGCCGCCAACTGCTGGCTCGCCTGCAGGCGCACTGGCCGGGCATCTTGGTTGTGGCCCTCTACCTGGCCCTGGGACTCACCTACAGCCTGACGACGCCGCCCTTCGAGGCGCCCGACGAGGTCGAACACTTCGAGTACATCCGCACGCTGGTCCACACGGGCGCGCTGCCTGACCTGCGAGCCGCCGACCGTCCCTGGCAACAGGAAGGGGCGCAGCCGCCGCTCGCCTACCTCAGCGCCGCGGTCGCGCTGCGCCTGATCGACCCCCACCTCCCCGACGACGCCATCGCGCTCAACCCCCACGCGCGCATCGGCCTGCCCAACGCGGAAGCCAACAAGAACCGCGTCGCGCCGCCCGCCCCCAACAGTCGCCTGACGCGCAGCGTCCGCCTGGCGCGGCTCGTCTCGGTGGGCTGGGCCACGCTGGGCGTGATCGGCGTCTACGTCCTCGCTCGCCTCGTCCTCGGCGCTGCGGACAGCACCCCCGCGCTGGCCTCCGCCCTGGTCGCCGCCCTGCCCCAGTTCGCCTTCATCGGCGGCGCCGTCAGCAATGACCCGGCGACGATGGCGACGACGACCTGGCTGCTGGTCGTGACCTGGCTGGGCGTGCGACGAGCGCAGCCAACGACCGCCTGGCGGTGGGCGACGCTGGCTGGCCTCTGCGCCGGGCTGGCCGCTTTGAGCAAGTTGAGCGGGCTGCTGGCCGCCGCCTTCGCCGGCGTCACGCTGGTCATCGCCTGGCGCGCCTGGGCGCGGGCCGATCGCCTCCGCTACGGCGGCGCCCTGGCCCTCTATGCTGGCGTGGCCGCCATCGTGGGCGGCTGGTGGTACGCGCGCAACCTGGCCCTCTACGGCGACATCACCGCGCTGCAGCCAATGCTGGACGCCGTCGGCCGCTACGCGACGCCGCTCGCGCTGGCCGAGGTCGCGGCGCAGGCGCAGGGGGTGTGGCGCTCGTTCTGGGGGGTTTTCGGGTGGTTCAATGTCGAACTGCCCACCTGGATCTACGATGTCCTGGCGATCCTCGTTGGGTTGACGATCGCCGCTGGCGCGCGGCGGCTCTGGCGCGCGCGCGCCGACGCGAACCCCGCTGCCCGCCCGGCGCTCGCCTGGCTGGCGTTGTGGGGCGCCTGCGTCGGCGTGGCGCTGCTCCAGTGGATGCGCACGACCCCTGGCGCCCAGGGACGCCTGCTCTTCCCGGCGCTGGCCGCGCTGGCCATCCTGGCCGCGTGGTGCTGGCAGGGGGCGCACGCGCGCTGGGGTGTGCGCGTCGGCTGGGGGCTGGCGGCGCTGCTGGGCGCGCTGTCGGCGCTGACGCCGTTCCTGGTGATCCGCCCCGTCTATCAACGGCCGCCGCTCGCGACCGCCGTCCCCCTCGCGGCCACTCCGTTGTCGGTCGTCTACGGCGACGCCATCCGCCTGCTCGGCTATCAGGCCAGCGCGTCCCAGCTCGCCCCCGGCGCGACGTTGACGGTCACGTTGTGGTGGCAGGCCGACGCCCCGATCGCGACCAACTACAGCGTGTTCGTTCACCTGGTCGGCGAGGACGGCCTGCTCGTCGCCCAGGATGACAGCTTCCCGGCCGGCGGCGCCTGGGCGACCTCCCTGTGGCCCCCTGGCGCGATCGTCGTCGACGCCCACCGCATCCCGATCCCGCCGACCACCTACGCCCCCGACACGCTGACCGTGCACGTCGGGATGTACGAGCATGCCACGCGCGCGCGCCTGCCCGCGTCGCCGCCAGCGGCGGAGGAGAGCGTGGCCGTCGGGACGCTGACGATCGCGCCGCGGCCGGGGGATCTGCCCAACCCCACCTGCATCAACTTCGGCGATCAGATCACGCTGGTCGGCTATGAGCTGAAGAGTCGCACCGTCTCCGCGGGCAAGCGCCTGTCGCTCGATCTCTACTGGCGCGCCGACGATCCTCCCGACAGCCGGTACACGAGCTTCGCGCAGGTGGTCGGCGCCGACGGCCGTGTATGGGGCCAGCTCGATACTCCCTTCCTGCCCGACACCCGCCAGTGGGAGCCAGGAGCGGTCGTCCAGGATCACAAAGGGGTGCGCGTGCGGGCCGAGGCGGCGCCCGGGTTCTACGAGCTGCGCATCGGCCTGTACGATACCGACACCCACGAGCTTCTGCCGACGGCGCCAGGGCCTGGCTGCGTCGCCGCCGATCCTGTCGTCCTCACGCGCGTGCGCGTCCTCCCGCGCGAGGAGCAGTGATCTGGCTATGCGAAGCCCAGCGACGCCCGCGACCGAACGCACCGTGCAGCCGACGCCGATCGCCGCCGCGCTCCTGCTCGCCTTCGCGGCCCTGGCTGCCGTCGCCGCTGCGCGCGACTTCCGCACCGCCGATGAGGCCGCTCATATCATCCGCGGCTACGCGTATCTGATCACTCGCGACGCGCGCCTCGACCCCGACCATCCCCCGCTCGTCAACGCCCTCTCGGCGCTGCCGCTGCTGTGGATCGACGACGACTGGGAAGTGGACCTCAGCGAGCGCAATCCCGCCTGGCAGGCCGCCGACAAGGACGCTGTGCGCCAGCAGCTTCGCCCTTATGTCAATCAACCGCACGCCCTGCGCCTGGCGCGGCTGCCCATCATCGGCCTCGGCCTGCTCCTGGGCGCGCTCGTCTACCGGTGGACGCGCGAGGCGGCTGGCGAGCGCGCCGCCCTGGCCGCTCTCTTCTTCTACGCGCTCTGCCCCAACCTGCTGGCGCACACTCACCTGAGCACGACCGACGCTGGCATGGCGCTGGGCGCGTTCGCGACAACCTACGCGGTCTGGCGATACGCGCGCCGCCCGTCCTGGGCGCGCCTGCTCGCGGTCGCGGCGATCGGCGGCCTGGCGAGCATGACCAAGTACTCGATCCTGATGACGTTCGTCTTCCTGCCGCTGCTGGCCGCGCTGCTGGCTGCCCTGTCCGGCACAGGCGAGTCGCGCGGGCGACGCGCGCTTGCCAGCTTCCTGACGATTGGCCTGGCGCTGATGCTCGGCTGGGGGGCGGCGCTTATGGCCTTCTACGGGACGCAGGCGCGCGTTATTCGCGACCTGGAGCCGTCCGCCGGGCGTTGGATCGAGATCGTGGGCGCGGCCCGGGCCTTCGTCGGCGGCGACGGCTGGCTGGCCGATCAGGTAGACCATGTCCTGAACGAGGTCCCCCTGCCAGCTCCTTACTACGTCCAGGGCATCCTGGTCAACGTGATCCTCCACAACGCGCGCGGCCATTGGACTTACCTGCATGGCCAGGTGCTGTCCCACGGCTCGCCCTGGTATTTCCCGATCGCCATCGCCATCAAGACCCCCCTGGCCGCGCTGATCTTGCTCGCGATCGGGGCCGCGCGCGGCGGACAGGCCCTCTGGCGACGGCTGACCGCCGGACGCGCGCCATCTCCAGCCCTGTCGGCGCCCATCCTCCTGGCCTGGCTGGCGCTGCCGCTGGCCTTCCTGGCCTGGCTCATGCAGAACCAGATCAATCTGGGGCTGCGTCATGCGCTGATGATCTACCCCTTCTTCCAGGCGCTGATCGGGGTCACGGCGGCGCAGTTGTGGCGGACGCGCGCCGGCCGCGCGCTCGTCGCCGCGCTCGCCTTGTGGTATGTTGGGGCCAACGCGTTCATCTTTCCCAACTACCTGGCCTACTTCAACGAGCTGATCGGTGGGCCGCGCAATGGATATCTGTGGCTGGTCGACTCGAACCTCGATTGGGGGCAGGACCGCGGCGAGGTCAAGGCCTACGAGGCCGCGCATGGCATCGACCTCGACGAGAATCCTGGCTGTTCGCCGCGTACAGGCTGGATCGCCGTCAGCGCGCGCGATCTGGTGGGGATGATGGACGGGGATCCTGCCTGCTACGCCTGGACGGAGGGCCATCTGGTTGACCGCATCGGCTACACCTGGTTCGTCTTCTATATCCCGGAGTGAGGACGCTGGCATGAGCCGCCTGCGAGCGCTGTTGGCGCCAGCGTTCGTGATCTTGTGCGTGAGCGCGATCTACGCGCGCCAGGCGCCTCCCTTTCTCGCCGCCAACACCTGGGCCACCGATGACGAAGTGGCCTACCTCGAGTTGGCTGCCGACGCGCGCGCCCTGGGCGGCCCGCTTGGCCTGGCCGGGGCCTTGCTGCGCGGGGAGTTCGAGGAGACGGCGCGCGGGCCTTTGTATATCGGCCTGCTCAGCAGTTTCGTCACGCGCTCGCTGGAGGGATTCGATCGCGCGCGCGCCTTCAATTTCTGGCTGGGGCTGACGATGTTGGCGCTGCTGACCGCGCTGATCGGCCACGCCTACGGATGGCCCGCGGGCCTCTTCGTCGGCCTGGCCATGGCCGCCAATCCTTCGTACCTCTCCCACGTCGCGCTGACCACTGCCGAGGTCCTGTTCGTCCCCCTCATCGGCGTCACGCTGGTCGTCCTGGCGCACGGGCTGGGGGAGCGCGCCCATCGTCCGGGGGGATGGCTGATCGCTGGCTGCGCGCTGATCGGCGCCAGCTACCTGACGAAGAATAACGGCCTCTTCCTCTTGCCCGCCTTCCTGGCCGCGTGGGCGGTCGCCCGCTGGGGCCAGCGCCCTGCCAGCCGCGCGCGCTGGCAATGGCGACATCTGGCGCTCGGCCTGGGCGCGCTGCTACTGATCTGCGCGCCGCTGCTCATCCGCAACTGGCGTCTCTTCGGCAGCCCTCTCTTCAACCGCAACACTCCTCTCCTCTGGCTGAGCGACTACGAGTCGAGCCGTTCTCAGGAGTTCCGCACCTACGGCGCCACCCTGGCCGAGTACCTGAGCGAACACACGCCTGCGGACATGGCCGCCCGCCTGAGCGATGGGACGCGCCGACAACTGGGATTGGTCGCGCAGATGCTGGGCGCCCCCCTGGGCAGCGATCTCGTCGGCTACGGGGCGCTGGCGCTGGCGCTGTTCGGCTTTCTGGCCATCGGCAACCGCGCCCAGCGCATCCTCTATGGGCTGAGCTTCCTCAGCTTCCTGGCCTTCTTCGCGTGGATGACGCCGGTGTGGTTCTCGCCCCACTACATGATGCCGATGTTGCCCACCGCATTCCTGAGCGCCTGGCTGACGGCCGCGGCGGCCTGGCGCTGGGGGCGCACCCATGCGCCGCTGGCTCGCGGACGACAGGCGTCAGCATCGCGGCCGACGACGGCCACGACGCTGGCGCTCGCCGCCGGCACAGCCATCGCCACCGGATCGCTCGTCTGGTCTGCCGTTCACCTCACGCTGCCTCCGGCCCGCGAGAAGCCCGAGGTGGCAACGCTGCGCGCCTGGATCGCCGCCCACCTCGCGCCCGACGATTCGTACATCTTGGGGCCGGAGCGCGACTTCCGCTACGAGTGGTACGCCGATCTGCCCGGCCTGCGACGCTCGGTCCCGGCGATGAACAGCTTCGCCGAGCTGCAGGCGTACATGGACGAACGCGACGTCGACTGGCTGCTGGTGACGCCGCGCCAGTATGCGCGCCGCCAGGCCGTCTTCGAGGATCACATCCTTTATCACGAGCCGTTCCGTTTCGTCTACGCGCGCCCGCTGCCGGGATGGCGCCTGGTCGATTGGGATCGCCAGGGCGACACGGTCGATTATCTCATCTACCGCCGCGATCCCCACGCGCCGCCGGATGTCCACCTGTTCAACGCGCAGACCGGCCGCCGTTTCCTGCTCCCGCCCGCCGCCGAGTTGGGACAGCCCCTGGACGCCAACTTCGGCGATCGCATCGCGCTGCGCGGCTTCGCCGTGGAGCAGACGCAAACGACGCCCGGCGGCGCGTTGGCCGTGCGCCTGACCTGGCAGCGGCTGGCGCGCATGACGACGAGATACACCGCCTTCGTGCACCTGACGCCCGAGGCGCGCCAGCCCATCCTCGGCCAGGAGGATCGTCCGCCGACGCCGCCCACCACCGAATGGCTGCTGGACGAAGTCGTGAGCGAGGAGTATCGTTTCGCCGTGGCCCCTGAGACAGCCCCAGGCCGCTACTGGCTGCAGGTCGGCTGGTACGACCCCATCACCGGCGAGCGGCTGCCGCTCCTGGACAAAAACGGCCAGGTCATCGATAATAGCTTGCCTTTGCCAGTTCCGATCGAGGTTGGGCGGTGAACGGGGGGAGGGAGTCGATCCTGGGCCAACGCTGGGTGACGGCAGCCATCTTTGCGGCAGCGTTGCTCACGCGGTTGGCGCGGCTCGATGTGCCGATCGGGGTCGATGAGACGCTGTGGATCCGGCGTGGGCCGCAGTTCATGGCCGCGCTGCTTAGCGGCGACTGGGCCGGCACCTACGTCCGCCACCATCCGGGAGTCACCAACATGTGGCTGATCGGCGGCGCGCTCAGCCTGCATCACTGGCTGCGTGACCTGGCGCCCGCCAGCGCCGTTGGGGACGCCGACCTCCTCAGCTACTTGCGATCTATCGCCGCCAGCGAGCTGCCGCCGCTCGATCTCTATCTGGCCGCGCGCCCCCTCTATGCCATCGTCACAGCGGCCAGCTTCACGGCGCTGTGGCCGCTCAGCCGACGCTTGCTGGGCGACGCGCCGGCCCTTCTGGCGATGCTGATCCTGCTCGGCGAGCCGTTCTTCCTGGCCTATCAGCGTTCCATCACCACGGATGCGAACCAGGCCAACTTCACCTGGCTGGCGCTGCTGGCCTTCCTGTTGGCCTTGCGCCCCGCGGAGCAGCGCCCACGACGCTGGCTGCTGCTTTCGGGGGCCAGCTTCGGCCTGGCGCTGCTGAGCAAACTGCCAGCCCTGCTCAGCCTGCCGGCCGTCGGCCTGTGGGCGCTGGCGGCTCAGACAGGATACGGCGCGCCAGCCTTCGGGCGTCGCCCCGGGCGAGCGCTCCTCGGCGACCTGGCGACGTGGGCCGCCGCGGTCGTCATCGTCTGCCTGGCGCTCTGGCCAGCGCTATGGGCCGATCCGATTGGCGTTTGGACGCGCCTGGGCAGCGATCTCGATGAGCAGTTGAGCGGCCATAGCCAGTTTTTCTTGGGCCAGCCTACGGACGCCCCAGGTCTGGCGTACTATCCGGTCGTCCTTCTGATGCGTCTTTCGCCGCTATTGGGGATCGGCGCGATCGCAGGGATCGGCCTCACGCTTCGCGAGTTGCTGGTTGGCCGCGGGCGCGCCGAGAGCCTGGCGACAGGTCCCGCCGCAGGAAGCCAGCGCGCCCTCCTCGCGGCGATCCTGCTCGCCGTCGTCATGCAGCTTGCGCTGCTCAGCATCAACGACACGCAGATCGATCGCTACATCGTGCCGGTGTTGCCGGGGCTGGCGTTGCTGGCGGGCGCTGGCCTCTGGCGCGCGGGCGCGCGCCTGCCCCGCCCCGGCCTGATCCTGACGGCAGCCGTCATCGGCGTCCAGATCATCACCGCGGCGCCTCACTACCCTTACTTTCTCACTTATTTCAACCCGCTGGTTGGCGGGGCGCCGCGGGCCGAGCGATGGATCATGGTAGGCAACGGGGAGCTCCTCGACCGCGCGGCGGCCTGGATCGCGGCCCAGCCGGAGGGGCGGACGGCCGTCGTCGCGAGCTGGTACCCGCGCAGCTTCGCGCCGTATTTCCCAGGGACGACGCTGCCGCAGTTCCGTCGGGCGTGGCGCGATGCCCACTACGTTCTGATTTATGTCAACCAATGGCAACGCAATGAGCCGAGCGTCGCTGAGGTCGCCTACTTCGCCGCGCAGCAGCCGCTGCACGTCTGTTCAGCGCAGGGCATCGACTACGCGCGCATTTACGCTGGCCCACAGGTGCGCCCTGTCGAATGGGAAGCGCAGCGCGCGCGCGTGATCGCCGACGACCTGGCCTTCGGCGCGAACGCACGCCTGCTTGGCCACACGGTCGCAAAGGTCGGCGCTGGGGCTGCGAACGGCCGCGCGCCGCAACAGGCATTGGAGATCGCGGCGGGCGAGCAGGTGGCCGTGACCCTATACTGGCAGGCGTTGGCCCCCTTCCCGGCGCCCGACTACGCGATCAGGCTGCGCCTGCGCGCCGGAGATGGCCGGACGGTCGCCGAGGTCACGGAGGCGCCGGTGATCGGCCTGTTGCCGGTCGAGCGCTGGCAGCCCGGGCAGATCATTCGCGACGTGCACGTGCTCGCCGTCCCCGCTGGGGTCCCGCCTGGGCCGTACACGGTCGACCTGGAGTGGACATCCGCCCAGCTCTCACAGTCGCTGCCGCTTCAGGAAACCAACGACGCGCGCGCAACCCTGGCCACGGTAGTCGTTGGGGGTAAACGAGTGACGATTGACGATTGACGATTGACCATTGACCATTAATCGTTAATCGTCAATCGTTAATCGTCAATCTTCACTCATCACTATCCGGAGGAACCTTGTCACGTCGCACCCTTGCAATCTGGATCCTCCTTGCCGTCATCGCTCATATAGCGCTCTTAATCCCAGCGCCGCACTGGCTTCAGGCCGCGGCGGCATTGGCGCTCCTGCAGATCATCCCGGGCGCGCTCGCGGTCGACGCGTTGCTCGGCCGGACCAGCGCGCCGCCAGGAGGATGGGAACGCGCCCTTTACATCGTAGGGGCTGGCATCGGCATCCAGGTGACCGGGCTGATGCTGCTGGCCTACATCCCCGGCCCGCTGACGCGGCCGTTGACCCTGATAAGCTTCGATGCCTTGATTGCGGCGCTGGCGGCGTGGCTGTGGACGCGCCCGCTGCGACCGACGCCGATGGACGACGCGGCCTGGCCTGCGCTCGAACCGACCGTCCGCCGTCCCTGGCTCATCGCCGGCCTGCTCTCGCTGCTGGTGGTGGGCGCGACGTTGCGCCTGCCCAACCTGGGCTACGCCGAGTTCCAGGGGGACGAAGCGCGCGCCGCCCTGCGCGCCGCTGCCGTCATCCAGGGCTACGACGACATCCTGCTCGTCCATCGCAAAGGGCCGACGGAGATCCTGTTGCCCACCGGCGTCTACGTCCTCACCGGCCATCTGACCGAGGCCTCCGCCCGCCTCCCCTTCGCCATCGCCAACCTGATCGGCCTATTCGCCGTCTTCCTGCTGGGTTGGCGGCTGTTCGGTCCCGTGGCGGGATGGTCGGCGGCGATGCTTCTGGCCCTCGACGGCTACCTGATCGCCTTCGCGCGCATCCTCCAGTATCAGAGCGTCGTCTTCCTCACCTCCGTGACGGCAGTGTTGGCGCTGACGCGCCTGACGCGCCAGCCGACGGCGTTGACGCGCTATCTGACGCTGGCTTCGTGGCTGCTCGTCACGGGGCTGTTCTCGCATTACGAGGCGGCGCTGGCCTTCATCCCGATCGCGATCCTGTTGGGGACATTGATCTGGCAGAAGCGCTCCCTGGCTGCGTGGGGGCGCGCGCTGGCCGCGCCGCTGGCGGTGGGAGTCGTCACACTGGCCAGCTTCTACGTGCCCTTCCTCCTCCATCCCAACTTCTACGAGACGTACGTCTACCTCAGCGAGCGGCGCGTAGGGGGAAGCTTCCCCTATAACAACTTCGCCGACTTCTTCGCGCGCACCGTCCTCTACACGCCCGTGTACGCGATCGCCCTGCTGACGTTGTCGGCGCTGGCGACGCTGGCGATCGTCTATCGGCGCGGGCTGGGACGGCGTTGGGGCAGCGCGCTGGCGGCGCTGGCGGCGCTCCTCCTCGCGCTCACCTGTTGGAACGACCAGTTCCTGAACCTCGGCGGCCGCGACTGGCTGATGATCCCCTGGGCGTTGCTGTTGTTGAGCGCCTGCTGCCTGCCGCGCCTGCGCCCATCGGAACGCGCGGTGCTGGTCCAGACCTGTTCAGGCGTCACCTGACAGGTCGGATCTGCCGCGCCTGCGCCCATCGGAACGCGCGGTGCTGGCCTGGTGGGGCGGGGCGGCGGTGGTCGCGCTCTTCCTGATCGCCAAGCCGCGCACGCACGTGTACACGTTCTTCCCGGCCTGGGCGTTGACGGCTGGCTGGGCGATCGAGGAAGGCTGGCGACGCGCCCGCGCCGGTCAGCTCGCCCCCCTCGCGCGGCCCGTCGGCCTGCTGGCGGCGACCAGCCTGATCGCCGTCTGCGGCTATTACGCGTATGCGATGTACATCGACAACCAGCCCGAACGCCTGCGCACGTACGCCGAGAACCGCCTGGCGGGCTACCCCGTCCCCTTCGACCAGCCGCCGATGACGGCCATCTTCGGCTTCCCCCTGGCCAACGGCTGGAAGGCGGTGGGGATGCTGTACGCGCAAGGGCAATTCACTGGCGATTTCCATACTACCAGCGACGATTGGGTGTCGGCCTGGTACACGCGCGGCCAGCGACGCTGCGCGCGCACGGCGTCCTGGTACTTCCTCACGGAGGAGCTGGAGCCGTACAGCTCTGGCGAGGAACGCGAACGAGAGATGTACCTCCAGGACTTCGCGCGCTGGGGCGTCGTGATGGTCAACGCGACGCCGAAGATGACCATCTACCAACGGACAACGGACTCATTGTCCGAACAGGCCATCCCCCTGGACGACCTGGTGCGCCAGTTCGACGCCCAGCTCTCCGGCCCGGACTTTCCGCTGGGCTTCCCCACCATCCCGGCGCGGATCGGCCACCGCCAGCATATCGACCTGGGCGGCAAGTTCTGGTTCGAAGGCTACGACCTGGAGCACCCGACCCCCCTGCGGCCCGGCGATCCTCTACAGGTTCGACTGTACTGGACGGTCCAGGACGCTGTCCTGGAGTCGTACACCGTCTTCGTGCAAGTGCGTCAAGATGACCGCAAGATCGCCCAGATCGACAGCATCCCCCTCTGCGCCAGCCGTCCAACGTTCCGCTGGAAGCGCGGCGAGATCGTCGTCGATCCCTACGATCTGCAGATCAGCGCCGAGGCTCAGCCTGGGACATACACCATCTACGCCGGCATGTACCTGGCCGAAACCGGGGAGAGGCTGGAGGTCCTGGACGCCGCGGGCAATCCGGTGCGCAACGAGATCGCCGTAGCTGAGATCACGATCGAATAAGGGTCGGGCGCCGACGGAGAGGAAGCGACGCGATGTCTGCAACCTATACGGTTCGGGTCCTGGGACTGTTCCTGCTGCTGTTGGCCATCTACCTGGCCATCGCTGGCCTCGTCTACGCGCCGTGGGGCTATTACGGCACGGTAGAGGAGCCGCGCTTCGGCGACCCCTGGCGAGATCGCGCCGACGCCATCCTGAGCGGACGCCTGCTGTACCGGGACGTATTCACTTCGACGCCGCCCCTGACCAACTATCTGCTGCTCGCGCCGTCGCTGGTTGCCCGCGCCTTCGGCGATCGCAACCCGGGGGCCACGCTGGCGTTCATGCTTTACTTCGCCCTCTTCAACCTGCTGACAGCCATCATCCTATGGCGCGGCGCGGCGACGCCCGCGGAGGGGTGGCGCGCGGCCGCCGTCTTCCTGCTCAATCCGCTCACCTTCGGCAACGCCGTCCTGCGCCGCCAGGATGAGGCGATCCTCACCTGCTTCTTCGCGCTCGCCCTGGCGCTGCTCGCGCGACGACGCTGGCTGAGCGGCGCGCTGGCGATGGGGGTCGCGATGTTGGTGAAACTCACCGGCGCGCTCCTCATTCCCGTGGCGTTTCTGCATCGCCGCGATTGGCGGCTGCTGGTCGCTCCGCTGCTGATCTTCACTCTGGTCATGCTCCCCTTCGTCGCTCTGGCCGGCCGCGCTGCCTTCTTCTGGGACCTGCAGACTGACAATGCCGAACACCCCTTCCAGTTCGACGGCGTCAGCCTGGGCAATCTGTGGAACAAGTTCCATCCTCCCGAGCAGGAGCTTTCCGTGACGCTGATGTCGATCGTTTTCCTGCTCGCTGTGGCGGGGATGGCGAGCGCCATCGTGTGGCGGCCTCGTGGGCTATACGAAGATCTGGTCCTGTTGCTGATCCCGATCCTGATCTTCAGCCCCAAACTGCATACAGGCTATTTTTCCTTGCTGGCCGTAGCCGCCGCGCCGCTGCTGGCGCGCTATCGGCTGTACATCCCCTACTTTGCGCTGGGAGTTCTGGTCCTCGTCGCCGACTTCGCCAAATTCCCCCTCCGCGACTACCCACTCGGTCTGGGCGCCATGGCGCTGGCCAGCCTGACCCTCATCGCCATCGCTGTTCGTCTCCTGATAAGCAACCAGAGGGCTGACGCGAGGTCCGCTCTATGTTAAAGGCAACGCGCGACGGGGCAAATTGGATCTGGAGCGTAGCCGTAGCGATTGTTGCCGCGCTCTTTGCCATCTGGGGACTGCGTCACATGGCCGGCTACAGTTGGGGGTTCGACGAATCCACCATCTTGCTGACTGGACGCGAGCTGGCACGCGGGGTGCGCCTGTACGATCCCATGTGGTGGAATTACCCGCCGCTCTTCCTCTGGCAAGTCGGCGCCGTCATGCGCCTGAGCGGCGAGTCGATCATCGCAGCGCGCGCGCTGGCCGTCGCCTGGTCGACGCTCTTCCTGCTCGTCACTGCCGCGCTGGCTGGTCGGATCGCAGGCGGCCCTGCCGCCCTGGCCAGCGCGCTATTGATCCTCCTCTCGCCCCACTTCGTCGAGTTCTCGCGAGCTGTCATGGCGGACATCGCCACGACCACCCTGGCAACGCTGGCGATCTGCATCGCGTTGCAACCTGCAGCGCGCCGCCAGCCCCTATGGGATGCCATGGCTGGCGCCACAGGCGCCCTGGCCGCGCTCTCCAAATTGACCATGTTGCCGCTGGCGCCAGCGCTGGCGGCGGCCTTGCTCATCCACCCCACCTGGCGCGGACGGATCACACGCCTGGCAGTCGCCCTGGCCAGCGGCCTGATCGTCGCCGTCGCCGTCCTCAGCCAGACGCCAATTGGCGCCTTCTTCGAGCAGGTGATCGGTTTCCAGACTAATACCCTGGCCCTCGCCTTCGATCCGATCCACAACGCGCAAGAGATCTGGCACTTTTTTTGCGCCCCACGGGCGGCATGGCCATCTCCTCTGGTGTTGCTCAGCCTGCCAGGGATCGTCTATGCCTGTATCCATCGTCGGACACAGCCCGCTGGACCGATCGCGGGGCTGGCGCTCATCACGGCGATCATAGCCTACTCGCTGTACCATCCGCTCTACGAACATCACCTGCTAATGTTGGCGCCCACCTGGGCGGCCCTGGGAGGAGTCGGCGCTGCCTGGTTGATCAATGGCGTCACCGTTGAGGGCAATCATCGGCAGGAACGACCGCGATGGCCACGACTGGCGCTCGCGCTCACTTTGGGCGTGGCTACCGTCTTTTATTACCAGCCCTGGCACATCTACTCCAAGTTCGCTGCGCCTCACGTCGAGACGCGCGCGCGCCTGGGCCCCCCTCTGGCGGCCGCCTGGCGAGCCACCCTTCCACCAGGATCGCGCATCATGAGCGACGATCCGATGCTCATCCTTCTGAGCGGCCACCAGGCCGTGCCTGGGCTGATCAACCTCTCGAATCAACGTCTGAATGGAGGCCCGGTTCGCGGCCTGGCGACGATCCTGCCCCACCTGGAAAGCTCGCCTCCCGACGTGATCGCCGTCTGGACGAGCCGCCTGCGTCACTTGGAAGGCTTCCTGGAGTGGGTGCAACCTCGCTATATGGTGGTCGCCGCTTATGGCGACGGCGATCGACGCATCTACCAACGCTGGCAGCCGCCGACGCAAGGCCCGATCGCAACCATAGGAGAGTGGATGTATCTTCGTGTGTACGAGCTGAACCCGCCATCACTGCCAGCGGGCAGCACCCTCACCGTGACCGTCGCTTACCAAATCGTGCAGCCACCTCCTGAAGATCTGCTGATCACCGCGCACATCGAACAGGGCGACCAGATCTTCGCCTACAGCGAACAACCGGTGGGCACAACCGAGATGCGCCCTAAGCTCTTGTTGCCCGGAGACCATATCGTACGCACTTTCCAGTTGGCGCTGACGGACGACATTCCGGTCGGCGATTACCGCGTCCGCATCGGCGTTCGTCGTCCTATGACCCCAGAAGACCACAGCATCTTCCTGGCGCAGCATGTACACGTCTTCGGTGGGTCGACAGCGCCCTCGCCGACGACGGAGGCGGGGACAGCCACTGGTTCAGAT
>FWPU01006170.1_pt1 | contig 24490 bp, 20 predicted proteins | sample 2228361 | NCBI WGS metagenome assembly FWPU01 (sample SAMEA103939777, study PRJEB20133) | metagenome | reverse complement strand
GGGGAAGAGGGGTGCAGGGGTGAGGGGAAAGTACTGCGCAAAAGTTCATAACAGCCTCTAGGGGTGAGGTCGAGCGGGGCCGGAGGAGGGCCAACAGCCCCTCACAGCAGAATGCGATCCACGGCGGCGGCCAGTTGGGCCAGGTTGCGCACCTGATATAGCTCGCTGCAATGCGGCGCGTAGACCAGCATATCGCTGTCGCCGGTGCCCCACTGCGCCGGATACTCTGGATTCAGCCAGATCAGGCGGCGCGCGCGGCGGCTCAGGCGACCGAACACATCCAGCGCCGGATCGTTGTAGTTGTTGCGCCCGTCGCCCAGGACAATCAGGGTGGTGCGGTGATCGACTGTGTCCAGGTAACGCGCTTCGAACTGCCGCAGACTGGCTCCCAGGTCGGTGTTGTAGTAGCCGGGAGGCAGTTTGGTCAACACCACGTGAACTGCCTGATCAATGGGATGCGCGGCCAGATCGGGCGTCACGTCTTCCAGGTGATCAATGTAGGCGAAGCTGCGCGTCTTCTGCACCTGATCCTGTAGTTCGTAGAGCAGGCGCAGGAAGAATTCGGCGACCGGCCTCATCGAGGTGCTCACGTCGAGCAAGATCACCAGCTTGGGCTTGAGGCGGCGTTGGCGGAAGCGCATCTCGAACGGCACGCCGCTATAGCGCAGGTTGGCGCGCAGCGTCGCCTTGGGGTCGAGCTTGCCCCGTTTGCCCCGCTTCTGGCGCAGAGCCGCCCGCGTGCGCAGACGGGCCGCCAGGCGGCGCACCTGCTCGCGCAACTGCTCCATTTCCGCCGGCGACAGGCTGCTGAAGGGGCGTTCGAGCAGGTCGCGACGGGGTAGACGACGCTGCGCCTGTTCGATGCGCCGGTCTTCCAGGCGTTGCCCGGCGAAGTCGGTCAATTGCTGTTGCAGGCGGGCCTGGTTTTCGGCCACCTGCTGCCGCAATTGCTCGATGGTTTCCGGGTCCATACCGGCGGCGGCCAGCATCTCCCAGAGCTGTTCCAGCAACTCTTGTAGTTGCTGCCAGTCCAGCAGGGCCAGCAACCGCCGCGCGGCACGCTGCGCCTGACCGGGCGACTGTGGCGAAAGCTGATCCAGCCCGGCCTGTTCGGCCAGCGCTTCCAGGTCTTCCTGCGAGGGCTGCTGACCGTTGAGCAGCCAGTTGAGAAGCTGTTGCAGGTCGCGGGCCAGTTCGCGCAACAGTTCTCGCAGGGCCTGCTGCAACTGCTGTTGTTGCTCCGGCGATAGCCCGCTCTGCGGGTCGAGCAGAGGGGGCGCAAACGCGCCGAAATAGCGCTCGAACAGTTCCTCGAAGGTGGGGAATGCCTCGGCGTCTTTGATCAGCGTCGAGCGCAGGCTCAGGCGGAAGGTATCGCGGTCGCGCACGCCGAGTTGCTCAATGGCCCGCCAGGCATCCTGACTTTCGGCCAGGGAGACGCGCACGCCCGCCGCCCGCAGCGCCGCGACGAACCTAGCGATACGGTCTTCCATTACCACTGCCTCCCTCGCTGCGCCGCAGCATCCGGCGCGCCCGCTCGACATCGGCCTCGTACTTCAACAGCACGGTGAGCGTGTTGTCCAGCACGTCGGGGTCGAGCGACTGTGCGTTGAGGGCCACCAGCGCGCGCGCCCAGTCGAGCGTCTCGCTGACGCTGGGGTTCTTCTTCAGGTCGAGCTGCCGCAGCGACTGCACCACCTCTACCGCCTGTTGTGCTAGGCGGGGGGTCAGTTCGGGCACTTTCAGCCGGACGATCTGCAATTCCTGGGCCGTATTGGGGTAGTCAATGTAGAGATACAGGCAGCGCCGTTTGAGCGCTTCGCTCAACTCGCGGGTGTTGTTGCTGGTGAGGAAGACCGCCGGATACTGGCGCGCGGCGATGGTGCCGATCTCCGGAATGCTCACCTGAAAGTCGCTGAGCACTTCCAGCAAGAAGGCTTCGAACTCGGCATCGGCGCGGTCAATCTCGTCAATCAGCAGGGCGGTCGGGTGCTCGTTCTGGATCGCCCGCAACAGGGGGCGCGACAGCAGGAAGCGGTCGGAGAAGAAGACGTCTTCCTCCTGGGCCAGCCGATCGGCGGCCTCGCCCAGCGAGCCGGCGTCGGCCAGCAGGTCGGCCAGCTTGTCGCGCAGCAACTGCGTATAGAGCATCTGCTTGGCGTATTCCCATTCATAGAGCGCCTTGCTCTCGTCCAGGCCCTCGTAACATTGCAGGCGCACCAGTTCGCGCCCGCTGGCGGCGGCCCAGGCCTTGCTCAGCTCGGTCTTGCCGACGCCGGCAGGGCCTTCGGCCAGGATGGGCTTGCCCAGTTTTTCGGCCAGAAAGACGACCGTGGCGATCTCATCGTTGGCGATGTACTGCTGCCCCGCGAGCGCCTGACGGACTTCCTCTACTGTGGCGAACATGCTGTGTTTTCCCTTCTCATCCAACGACCGTTATGCTCCGTACCCAGGCGTGGCCTCACCGTCAACAGGGGGCAGAGTGTGTGGTACTGCGGTTTACTTCGCTCCCAGCCTCGCTTCGCCCGGCAGCGAGGCGCGTCAGCGCCAAGCGGGGGTGAGGCAACGTTCAAAACAGTCTCCTGTCCCAGATACTCTATGCCTGTCCGCACCTGAACCGCCTGTCGAGAGAGAGCCGGAGGGTGAGGTTTTCGGATAGTCGGCGAGACCCTCGCCCCTATGCTAACAAGACCCCGTGCACCCTCTCAATATTTTACGATATTATTGTGATTTATATCAATTAAGCGTCTGATGAGAGAATAGCAGACGGGGCGAGAGAGCATCTCCCCTCGCCCCAGCCCTGCTGTGTTCTCTGTGTCCAGCGCAGCGGCCCCAGGCATTCCCCTGTGTCCGCCGTGTCAACGAGGCTATACCGCCACGCGCGGGTACATCTTCGCGCCGATCAGGATCAGCCCGACGCTCACCAGCACCAATACGCCGAAGTCTACCAGCAGCCCGGTCGCGCTGCTCTGCCCGATCATCAGGGCGCGCAGCATGTCTACCTCGTAGGACAGCGGGTTGAGGCGCGCCAGCACTTTGAGCCAGCCCGGCATGATGTCAATGGGGTAAATCGCGTTGCTGGCGAAGAACAGCGGCATGGTCAGCACCTGCCCAATGCCCATGAAGCGCTCGCGGGTCTTGACCAGGCAGGCGATGATCAGCGAGAACGTCGAAAACAGGATGGCCCCCAGGATCACTGCCACCAGCACACCGAGCAGCGCCAGCGGGTGCAGGTTGAGGTTGACGCCGAGCAGCAGCGCCAGCAGGTAGATGAAAGTCGCCTGTGTCAGTGCCCGCACGCCCGCCGAAAGCGCCTTGCCGAGCACCAGCGCCGTGCGCGGCGTGGGACTGGCCAGGAACTTGTGCACGATCCCCAGGTCGCGCTCCCAGATGATGGCGATGCCGCTGAAAATGGCGATGAACAGCACGCTTTGGGCCAGAATGCCGGGGGCCATGAAGTCGAGGTAGGGCACGTCGCCCGTGGGGATGGCCCGCGTGCGGGTGAAAACCTGCCCGAAGACCAGCAACCACAGCGCCGGTTGGACTGCCCGCGTGATCAACTCGGTGGGGTCGTGCCGCAGCTTGCGCGCCTCCACTTCGGCGATGACCAGCGTCTTGCGCAGGAAGTTGACGAAGGTGTTCAGACCGGTCAGCGGACGCAGCAGGCGTTGGCTAGCCAAGCCGCCGCGCGGTACGCCGTGCTCTTGCAGCGTCACGGTAAGTCCCTCCGGATTCCAAAGCACTGCCCGCATAGTGAATGAAGACATCGTCCAGCGTCGCGCCCTCTTTGGCCAACGACGCTTTGAGGGCGGCAGGTGTGCCCATCGCCGCCACGTTGCCCAGGTGCATGATCGCCACGTGATCGCACAGCGCGTCGGCCTCTTCCATCAGGTGTGTGGTCAGGAAGATTGTCGTCCCATAGTCGGCGCGGAGCTGCTGCACGTGTTCCCACACCATGCGGCGCGCCGCCGGGTCCAGCCCCACCGTCGGCTCGTCCAGGAACAGCACGACAGGCCGGTGCAACATGGATTGCGCGATCTCCAGCCGCCGGATCATGCCGCCGGAGTAGGTGCGCACCAGGTGATCGGCGGCGTCGGCCAGGCCCATGAAGGCCAGTGCGTCGCGCACGCGCTTTTCGCGCTCGCGGCGCGGGATGTCGTAGAGCTTGGCGAAGATCAACAGGTTCTCGTAGCCGGAAAGCGTGCCGTCGGCGGACACCATCTGCGGTACATAGCCGATCAGCCGCCGCACCTGACTGGCGTGACGGGTCACGCTGTAGCCGGCGATCTGCGCATCACCGGAAGTAGGTGGCAGCAGCGTGGTCATCATCTTGATCGCTGTGCTCTTGCCCGCCCCATTCGGCCCCAGCAACCCGAAGATCTCGCCCTGCTCGATGGACATCGTCAGGCGGTTTACGGCAACCAGCGTCCCGAATTGTCGCGTGAGTTCTCGTGTTTCCAGGATAGGCACTCGGTTCACCTCTCTTGTGGTTCGATGGCCGTGTCCAGCGCGAAGACCCGCTGCAACAGGTGCATGGCGGCGATCACCGTCTCGCATTCCTCAGGCGAAAGCGTCGCCAGGCGCTCCATCAGCCGCGCTCGCGTGGCTCCGGCTGCTGTGTCCAGCACCGTTTGCCCGTCCGGCGTGATCCCCAGGATCATCCGGCGGCGGTCGTCGGGGGCGCTCGCCCGCACGAGCAAACCGCGTTCCACCAGCCGGTTGACCAGTTTGGAGGTCGAGGGGAGCGTCAGGCCGAGATGCTCCGCCACGTCAGAAAGCGAGGCTCCGGCGCGGCGACTCACGTAGAGCAGGGCGCGAAACTGCGGCACCGAGAGATCGGGCGAGCGGTGACTGCGCATCTCGGCGCGGATCAGCCGCATCACCAGGGGGACAGTCTCCATGACCGCCCCGGCACAGTGCTCGGTCATCGGCGGATCACTTTCCTTTTCTAATAGTTGCATAAGCTAAGTATAGGCCATGAGGGAAGAGTTGACCAGGGTGAAAAAGGTGCGTGCAAAGGTTATCGGCGATCTGGGCGTTGACTCACCCCCAGCCTCGCTCCGCCCGGCAACGAGGCACGTCAGCGCCGGGCGAGGGTGAGGCTAACCCGTCACGTTTCCCAAGTCCGAGTGCACCCCGCCAATGTATCCCTCTTGCGCCCGGTTTCGGAAAGACTAGAATTATGGTGACGTTGATCTTGTCCGGGCACGGTCTGCGGCAGCCCGCGTACAGGAGGTGCGCATGTCTACCTCAACGTGGATGGTAGTGGAGGACGAACCCGACCTGTACGCGACCCTGCTGGCGCTGTTTGGGGCATGGAGCATTGACGGGGTTGCCTTCACCAACGGCACGGATGCGGTCAAATGGATTGATGATGTAGACGCTGGCACCGCCGACACCAACATCCCCGAACTGGCGATCCTGGACATCCGCCTGCCGGGCGTCGAAGGCCCGGACATCGGCGCGCGGTTGCGCAAGAGTCCGGTGCTCAAGGAGATCGCCATCGTGCTGGTCACGGCTTTTCATCTGTCGCCACAGCAGGAGAAAGAGGCGATCGCCAAAGCGCAGGCCGACGATCTGATCTACAAGCCGCTGCCCGCCCCGTCAGAATTCCGCGCCATCCTGCAGAAGGCTATCGCCAAACGCCGCGTCACCCCCTCGCCGCTCACTGAGGCCCCGCTTCCGGCGGAGAAGAGCGAGCCAGAGCCGGGCGAGGGCGAGAAATCCACCAACCAGGAAGCCAACCATGCCGCCCATGACACTCCCTGACCTGGTGCGCCGTCGTTTCGTGCACTACACCGCCCGGCGAGGCCTGTCCGCCGCCGAAGTGGTGCGCACCATCGGCCTGCCGCCGGTCGTACTGTGTCATCTGATTGCCGGGCAGAAGCTATCTGCCATCCCGCTGAGCGCATACGCGCACATCGCGGCCTGGCTGCAAATGCCGTTGCGCAATGTGCTGGCTCTGGCGGGGGTCACTCCTTCCCTGGCCGAACTGATGCGCCTGGGTATGGAATGGCGCGGGCTGCGGGCCACTAGCGCCTGCGATCAGGTGCAGGCAGCAGGGGCAGCGGGAGTCAGCGTGGCGGTGTTCCGACGCGCCCTGCACGGCTACGCCGATTTTCGCCCATCGGCGCGCACCTGTGAGCGGCTGGCAGCCTGGCTGGGCTGGACAGGGCTGAACGCCGAAGATATTGCCACGGCTGCCGGTGTGGTGATGTGTTACCGCCCGGACGGGCGGCGCGTGACCGTTGCGCGAGACATGGCGCAGGCGCTCGCGCCCTATCCGTGTGCCTGCGGGCGGCCCGGCTGCCTGGTGCCGGCCCATGTGCCCGCCGGACCCCGCCGCAAGTGGCGCAGCGATGCCTGTCGCATGTGGGCCAAGCGGCGCGGGCAGGGCACACCGTCAGCAGCCCTCCCCCACCCTACCCCGATCGTCCGTTTTATCGTGATAAACGAACGCGCTGTACCCGTGCGATTCTGACCCTTTCCGCTCCCCCTGATGGTGCTGCAAACGGGGTAGGGGTGCTGAACTGCATTGCGGATGGTGAATGGCGAATTGCGAAGTGGCCGATTCACTATTTGTCGTAGGGTCTTCATGGATGACTTATCCCCGCACTTGCAAGCTCACGATAGTGGACCCAGCAAGTCGATCCATGCCCCCCTGCCCTGCTGAGGAAAGATTCAAAGATTCACCTCCCGGCCTCGCCGCGCTCGGCCTTTCCCCTCTTTCCGCCAGCGGTTCAGGAGCGGACAGGCATTAGGGTTGGCCTGTAGACCCTTCACTGGGCCATTTTTCCTGTGCGATCTCGGCATCTCGGCGGTTCAATCTTTGCCACCTGCTATGTTGCCCTGGGGCAACATAGCGCCTCATAGGCTGTCCCCATATGTTGCCCCGGGGCAACATAAATCGCCGGGCTGCGCCGGCGATTCATACTGCTCCCCCTTGCAGACAGGGCCTATTTCTGCACGCGCTGCTCGACAATCTCCAGCAGGCGGCGCAGCGCCGCGATCTGCTGGCGTACCTCGTCCGGCTTCTGCCGCCGCACCCACTGATCCGCCACCAGCGACAGATCGGCCTGCGACACCTGGCGGGCCAGCGTCGGCCAGCGACTGGCCACCCGCTCGGAGACGGTCGCCCGTTCCTCGTCGGTGGACGGCACGGCCCCCCTGAGGATGGCGGGCAACTGCCCTGATTCGACCAACTGCCGCACACGCTCGGCGGAGAGATTGCGCGTCACGATCAGGCGCACCAACTGCACCTGCAACGCCTCGTCGTCCACCTTCAACACGTAGCGCAACCGCTTTTCCTCCAGCCGGTAGCGATCGGCCAGCTCCCAGACCGCGTCGGGCAGGCGCAAAAGGGCCTGAATGCGGTTGAACTGCGCGCGCTGAATGCCCCCCAGAGCGGCGCGCAGCGCATCGCCTTCGCCGCGGGGAACGCGAAATTCCAACGCCTGCCGGTACCAGTCGTTGGGGATGGGGCGAGAGTAATCCGGCCTGATGCCGTACAGGTCGAGCAACAGGCGGGCCAACTGCCGCGCCAGGGCAATCGCCGAAAGCTCCTCGCGGCTGGTGTTCTCCGCCGCCTGTCGCCAGGGGCTGGCTGCGGGCACGACAATGCACTGAATCTGGTCGAAGCCGTTGGACAGCCACATATTGAGCCAGTGATGTGCCCAATAGCGGCGCTCGCCCGTCTCGATGCGGAAATAGCTCCCGTTGTCCATCTCCACCACAGTGATGGGGCTGACCTGCCCGCCGTGACGGATGGTGGCTGCCGTGGCCACGATGGAGCGCAACAGTTCTTCTTCTGGCCCTGGCGTGCCAGGGGGATCGGTCTCGAAAGTCTCGGCATTGCGGTCGTCGGGATTGCGCTCCAGCAGAGCGCGCCAGTCCGGGCGCGGGCGACCAAGGCGCGCGGCCTCTTCGGCGACCAGGGCTTCCCAGCGTTCGAGCGCCTGCCGCGCGTTGAGATGGCCGGCCAGAAATTCACTGCGGATCGGTTCGGGCAACACCCGGCGGGGCTGTGCCGGGTCGGGACGGATGCGATCCAGGACGATATTCACCACGCGCACCCCGCGTCCGGCGATGTCGGGCGCGGTCTCGGCGATGCCTTCCAGGCTGCCCATTTCTTCGAGCAAGGCGCGCGTCCCTTGCGAGCGGCGCTTGGCCATATGTCACGCTCCAGCCGGTTTGAGAACCCGTTCGACCAGTTCGCGCACAAAGGCCATGTAGGCCCGCGCGGCACTGGACTGATCGTCGTACATGAAGATAGATTCGCACGCATCGTGCGCATAGGATACCGCCACATTGATGGGAATGGGCGTGCTGAACAGGCGCGGACCATAGAAGGTGTGCGAGGAGTAGAGTTCCAAGTTCTCGCGCTCCAGCGTGACCCGCTGATCGTACTTCACCGGCAAGATGCCGGTCAGGCGGACGGGGATTTCCCAGGTGTCTTGCACCTCTTTGATCTTCTCGACAATGGCCTGCAGGCCGATCGTCTCCAGGAAGCGCATTTCCACCGGGATGACGATATCGGTGGCGGCAACCATGGCCATCGTCGTCAGGCGCGAGAACGACGGCATGGTGTCAATGACCACCCAGTCGTAGCGATCGGCCACGCTACGCAGCGCATGGCGCAGCCGTACCGCAAAGCCGTGATCTTCGGCCAGCCGCGCGTTGACCCCGTCCAGGCTCGGCGATCCCGGCACCACGTGCAAGTCTTCGTCCCACGTGGAGGGCACGATCAGGCGTTGCAGCGTCGAACCGGCCCGGTCGGGGCGCGCCAGCAACACTTCGCCCAGGCTTTCGGAGCGCCCCCAGTCACGGCGACCGGTGGTCAACAGGGTGGCGTGTGCCTGCGAGTCCGTGTCTACGAGCAGCACCCGCGAGGGCAGGCCGTTGTGACGCAAGAGCAACACCAGGCCATGTGCCAGACTGACCGCCGTAGTGGTCTTGCCCACACCGCCCTTGTTGTTGGTCAAACAGATGCTGCGCATCCGGCTGTCTCCTTCACCCGGCTGAGCGCTGCCACCCCCAGCCTTCGCCCACACACCCCCTCTGGCGACCGTTCTTCTCGCGCGAGAGGTTCACTATTAGTAACAATCTATTTCATAAATTTCTGATGTTAGGTCATCAGAATAGCGCTAAGAGTCCGAGTCTGGCTCGATGCCCGCCAGATACCAGGCCGCCCCCAGCTCCAGCAGACGGTGCACATGAATCGGGCGACGCAGGCTCAACCCAAAGCGCAGGCTGACTTCCAGCAGCGCATCCCACAGCGGCTGATCAATGTAGAGCGTGGTGCGCAGCATCTCGCTCGTCTGAAAATCCAGGTCGCGCAGGGGGGTGAGCACCGGACGATCGATCAGTTCGCGCAGCCCCAGGATGCCGGTCAGGGACACGGCTCCGGCGGGCAGGCGCAGATCGTCGCCCAGCAGCGCGTGCAGATCGCCCACCATCTGCAAGGCCGCCTCGTTGTACAGGTCGGACGTGCTCACGGCGTGATCGGATTGCTGTGAACGGCGGCTGGCGAGCGTCTTCATGCGCTGATGCAGGTGCGCGGCGAAATGCCCCGTCGTCGCCACACGGTGCTTGGGAGGACGGCCAGGTCGGCCCGCCGGCAAGCCCAGTTGCCGGTCTTTGACCATCTCCATCAGGCGGCGAAAGCTGCCATCGTGTTCGGCCACCATGCCACTCCCCATCTCGCCTTTTCAGGCGACCGCTTACTCGATCTCGTCCCGCAGGCGGGCGGCTTCCAGCGCAGCGGCAGTGATGCGATCCATGCCGAACTCGACAATATACCACAACGCGGCCCCGGCCAGCTTCACCGCTTTGCGCGGGTAGCCCTTAGACAAATCATACAACAGGTCGAGCGCGTCGGGCATGAAGAGCGGGATTTTGCAGCCCGCCCGGTTCAGGCGGAAGTTGATCAACTCCGCCGTCTCAGCGGGGGTGAACGGCTCCAGGGTAGAGCGGGCGGCCACGCGGTCGTTGAGATCGGGCGCGTTGTGCAGGTTCAGCCGCAGCTCTTCCTTGCCGATCAGCACTACCTGGATCGGCACCATCCCGCCCGCGTTGAAGTTGAATAGCTCGCGGATGATGTCGAGCTGCCGCCGTACCAACACCTGCGCCTCGTCGATCATCACGATGCAGTTCTGGCCCGACGCGAAGATATCCAGCACCATGGAGCGCAGGTCTTCCATCAGGCCGTCGTTGGTGCGCTTGCCGGTCTTGCCGCCCAGTTCCTGGATGATGCGGCGCTGCAGTTCGCGCGTGCCAGGATGCGGCGGATCGGGGATATAGGCTACCACGGACGGTTCGCGCACATCGCCGGCGGTGTACGAATTGTAGATATAGCGAGCCAGCATGGTCTTGCCCGTGCCGTAGTCACCGATGATCACGCTCAGCCCCTGGCGCTGATCAATGGCGAAAGTCGTTTTGGCCAGCGTGCGCGCCGTCACGCCGGCGACGTAGAGATAATCTGGATTCGGTGACAGCGAGAAGGGGAAGGTATACATCCCAAACATGCGCTGCAAATCTTCCAGGCGGCGCTGAGTCACCGACGGATCGGGCGTATAGGAAGGGCTTGCCAGTCTGGGCTTGAGTTTAGAGGCCATCGCTCACCTCCTGGTTGACAAAACTATACCACATCTTTTCCATTCTGGCGGCAAGTTTGTCGCCCGATGGTCAATGGCCGCCCTTGAGGAAGCGCCCCTCTGTAACACAAACCAGAAAAAAATGCAAAAAATGACCAATTAGCACAGGCTGATTGACTCCGATGACAAATGGTGCTATTATGGCAATCACAGCGTGGCGAAATGAGCGCAAGAGAGCTGTTCCCCGGTCGTGTGAAGCGCTGCGGCGGAGCACCCCTTGTTCACCCCGACCGGGTACGTTTCGGCAACCGCGAGGCGCTCGCCGCCTTCTTTCCCTGGCGAAGGCGGTCTGTCCGGGCCTCAGCAGCGCGAGCGGGGCGCTGCGACCTGAACGGCCAAGAAAAAAAGACCTGTTGGCGAGCCAGTTTTCACCCGGACTGAGCGTATCTTTGCCGTAGAGGGGTTTGCCCTCAGCACCTCGACAGGGAGTGAGACTCATGCCGAAGGCTACGCCGACGGACGGGGACAGCGTGCTGGCGCTGTCCAAAGTCTACACCACCCCCTACAGCGCCGTGATCCGCGACGACGTTGTCATGGGCGTCTCCCGCTACTTCCTGGAACGCTGGCTACCCGCCCTGGGGCCAGACGTGGCCACCGTCATCAACACGCTGCGACAGCTTGATTTCCGCTGCAAAGGAGAGGTGATCACCATCAGCGGCGAGGCGCTGGCCCGCGAAGCGGCCATGTCGCGCCGTCACCTCTACGATTGCCTGGCCGCGCCAGCCCTGGCCGCCTTCGTGCGCGTCGAGGCGGGCGAGCGTCGTCAGGCCCCCGATGGCACCATTGCGCAGCTCCCCAATCGCTATCATGTCCGCATGGACGATCCGCTGGCCCCGGCGGACGCAGAACATTTGTTCTCTCTGCTGCCAACGCTGGCCGCCGCGCCGCTCGATGCCGCCCGACAGGCGCTCGATCTCGACCCGCGTCAGCTTTGGGCCGCCGACCCTCTCGCGCCTGCGCCGCACTTCGTCCCCACCCGCCCCTGGACGGCGCTGGATGTGCTGCGGCGGGCTTTCCCGGACTGGCGCAGCAGAGGTCGCTCGCAGGAGACAGCCCGGCTGGCCGAAGCCCTACACCGCCATATCACCCTGGTGCGCGACGATGGGCGTGCCAGCAAGGTCATCGTGCCGCAATACTTCCGCCGTCGCTGGTGGAATCGGCTGGGGCACGAGCTGGCCTGGGTCTATCTGTGGCTGCGCGGCATGGTCTACGACAACCCCGCCGAAGGGCAGCGCCGCGACACCTGCTGGGTGGAATCCCTCTCGGCGCTGCTGACGCTGATCGGTCGCCCGCGCGAGTGGTGGCGACGCAACGTGGAACATGCCCGTCCCAACGACGAGGGCTGGGCGCTCAGCGACTTCTTCGAGCAGATAGACGCGCGCAAGGGGCGCGATCCGGCCCACCCGCAATGGGTCGCCCGGCAGTTTCGCGTCGCGCTCGAAGTCCCCATCGCCCCCGAAGACCGCGCTCAGTACGCCCTGTTGCTGCGCAGTTGGCCAGCGCAGGGCTTCGCAGCGGAAGCTCAGCCCGCAGGGTCTGCCACATCCGCACACACCGGTTCCCCGGCGGTCTGCCACACCGATGCACACCGGCAAGAAGTGGGTCTGCCACAAACAGACACACCGGTAACGATGGGGTCTGCCACATCCGCGCACACCGGCGATCAGGAGGTCTGCCACATCCGTGCACAGGGGTCTGCCACATCCGCGCACAGGGATTCTGAGTCCTCAAACAAAGCACCAAAAAGCAAACCCCAAGCACTGGCCAGCAGCAGCAAGCACCCGTCGGGGACACACCCGCAAACCCGCACCAATGGCCAGACCAAACGCTCCACGCCCGCTGCTGCTGCTACCTTTAACGGAAAAGCAGAAGAACCTGTGTCTTCTGCTTCAAACAGCAGCGCGGCTGCACAACGCCTGGAAGACTATCTGCACGATGCCTGGGAAACGCAACCAGAAACGCCGCTGTGCGAAGCTGCGCCCCCGGCAATCTGGCTGCGCGACACCTGGTCAACTCCCGTACAGCCACACAGCCCCGCCTGGCAAGGCGTGCAGAGCCAGGACATCAGCCCGCGCGATCTGCTGGCATTGATTCTGGCGGTATGGGCCGATAAGAGCGTCGAACACCCGCCGCGCTATCTAAGCTGGTTGGTGCAACGCTGGCAGAGTATGCCGGACACGCCGCCGGTGAGTCACTGGGAGCGCTGGCAACGGCTGGCGCAATTGCCGCTGCGCGACTGGCCGCGCGAAGGGCGCTCGGAGTGGCGGCGACTGGCCACTCGCACCCCCGATCTGTTGCCCTTCGGCCTGGAGCGCATCTTCGCCGTCAGGCCAGCGAGCGCAGGGCAGGGGGATAAGCAGACCGTCGTCGCCGGGCCTGAGGGCGCGGCAAGGGATGATGGCCTGAACACCATCCCCATCAACTGCACGTTCACCATCCACAACATCTGGTATCTGGTGGAAGGGCAACTGGCCACGCAGCTTCCCCGCTCCACCTATGACGCCTGCCTCAGGGGGGCACAGCCTGTCTCCTATGCCAGAGGGGTGCTGACGGTGCGCGCGCGGGACGCGCGCGCCCGCGATATGCTGGTGCAGCAGTACGGCGCTCAGATCACTCAACTGACGTCCACGCTGGCCCGTCAGCCGATCACGGTGCGGATCATCGCCGACGAAAACGCTGAGGAACTGGCCGGGAGCGAATCGTCTGCGCGGAACAGATAGAAAACCGCCTGAAAATCTCACCCCCGGCCTGTTCGCCATGCGTGGCCGGACCAGCCGGGCGCGGCGAGGCTGGGGGTGAGGTACACCGGCGGAAGCCGCCATGCCTGCCTGAGATCACAGAAAGACCCGGCTTGCTTCGCTCTCGGCGTCCTGGCGGTTCGCTCGTCATCGCCAGCGCGCCGCGTTGACCGGCCCCTCGCCGAGCGCGATCGGCTGCGCTGCACCGTCGGGACGCAGCAGCCATACGCTCGTCGCGCCTGTCGCGTCGCGGAGGGTGATCAGCACGGCGGAACGGCTGGCGTTCCATTCCGCCCGCAACACCTGCCCGCTGAGAGTGCGCGTCACCTGGACGGGCTGTGCGCCTGGCGCGGCGGGCATGACATAGAGCGCCAGCGAGCCGGGCGCGGCGCTGCCCACCAGGGCCAGCCGCCCGTTGGCCAGCAAAACCGCGCTGTGCACCTGAATGCCGCTGAGCGGCTGACTGGTGTATTCGGTGTACGTCTGGAGCGCGTCCAACTCCACCCGCCCTACCACATTGCGCCCGTCCCAGGTATTTCCACTGACGATGAGCGCCCGGCTATCCGCCGTCCAGGTGGCGCTGGCATAGGGGAGCGCCTCCACCCAGTCATTGGCGTCGTGTTCGAGCGGCACGGGCACCGTCGCCAGGCCCAGCGGCGTCTCGACGGCAATCGCCAGGGCCAGACCATGGGGTGCCCAGGTTACTCCTCGCGCCTGCCGTTGCTGGTGAAGCTGCTCGACCTGCCCGGCATATGTGTTGCGGAAGACTTGCCAGGAGCGGTTGGAAGCCGGTTCGTAAATCCAGACGCCGCTGTCTATGGCGCTGACGTGGTTCGGATCGCTGGCATCTACGCGCAGGGCCAGATGCGTCCCGTCTGGCGACCAGGCCAGGTCGCTGATCTGCAGCACCGGTGGCAGGCCGTACTGGCTGGCGGGCGAAATCAGCAGTGGTGCACCGTCCACATAAAGCTGATGATCGGGGGCAACAGCGGCCACCTGTCCGCTCCGGCTGACGGCAAACACGTCACCCTGGGCCAGCGGCGCGGCTGCGCCTGCTCCGGCGGGCAGGGCCACCAGGGGCGCGATCTGCCCCGCGTAGCTGACCACGATCTGATTGATTTCGGGCAGGGCCGGGCCGATCGGGCCGCTCTCTCCTGCTGGGGCGACGGGCAAAGCGCCCTGGCTGGCAGGTGAGGCGTAAGGATCATAGAACGTTCCCTCGCCGGGGGGCGGTGTGAGAGTGGGCGGCGGCGTGGCCGGTAACGCCGGTGTGTCTGTCGGGCCGGGGGGGACGGAGGCCGGAGGCGCGGTCGGGTTGTCCGGAACCGCTGCCACAGGGGTGGTCGGGGTCAGAGTCGGCGGCGGGAACGGTGTGAACGTCTGCGTGGGCGAAAGGGTGACGCTGGGCGTATGCGACGGACTGACGGTGACCGTTGGCGTGCGGCTCGGCGAGGGGGTGACGCTGGGCGTGCGTGACGGACTGACGGTGACTGTTGGCGTGCGGCTCGGCGAAAGGGTGACGCTGGGCGTATGCGACGGACTGACGGTGACCGTTGGCGTGCGGCTCGGCGAGGGGGTGACGCTGGGCGTGTATGTACTTGTCGCCAGGCGCACGACAGCCGTCGGCTGGGCCGAGGGTGACGGGGCCAGAGTAGGCGTCTGTGGCGCGTCAATGTGCAGACTGCAGCCAGTCAGCAGCCATAATGCCCCCAGACAGGCGAGATACCGGCGGAATTGGCGGGTCATATCCTCATTGTACCGGCGGATCGGCCCGGCGTAGGGGGAAAAGCGGCCAGACGAAGAGCGTGCGTCGGCCTGCGATCAACTCTGCGCGAAAGTTTGCCCTCGCCCCACAGAGAAAGTGTAAAGATCGGCTCGCCTGGTTTACCTCACCCCCAACCTCGCTTCGCTCGGCAGCGAGGCGCGTCAGCGCCAAGCGGGGGTGAGGTAAAGGTAAGAGTTCGAGATGCTCTCAATGGCTGTCCGCCCTTGAAGGGTGGGGGGCAGGGGGTAGCGTATCACACACTCTATCCGTAAGTCTGGCGCGGACAGGTCGGCTTTTCCTGCAAGTCTGTCAGCTCGGCGTCGAGCGCTTCCAGGCCCGGCTTCAGGCGGGCGAAGTCCGCGCCCTGCTCCTTGATGGTGATGTAAGCCGCGCCCGCCGCATCTCGCCAGCTCACCACACTGACGATGTTGCCCCCTGCATCGGCCACGATCTGCGCCAGGCGCGCCAGGATGCCTGGCCTGTCGGCGACCTGCACGGTGAAGCGCGCCCCGCTCTGCCCGCCGCCAAGCATGGTCACCAGCGCCCGAAAGATGTCGGTGTCGGTGATGATGCCCACTACCTGTTCGTTTTCGACGACTGGCAGACACCCGATATCCTCGTCCAGCATCAGCCGGGCGGCTTCTTCCAGGGGACAGTTGGGTGAGGTCGTGTGCACCGGGTGACTCATGATCTCCCGCACCTGCAATTTGGAGAGCAGGCCGTGAATTTCGTAGATGCTCAGGGTAGTGGCGGGGGAGGGTTGCGCGGCCAGCAAGTCTTCTTCCACCACAATGCCCACCAGCCTGCCGCTCTTGTCCACCACTGGCAGGTGATGCACTTTGTGCTCGCGCATGAGTTCGGCGGCCTGCCGGTGTGTGGTCTCCGGCAGGATAGTCACAGGGGAATGGGTCATGCAATCTTTGACCAGCATGGGGTTTTCTCCGGTAAATGACGCGATCGTGCGGGCATATTTTGCGCGCCAGCGTCCGGCGCTATGTGATGTCCGGATCGTAGTAAGTCTGCGGCGGACTGTCAACCAGCGGGCGAGTTTACAGCGGCGGGCGATTTCGTGTAAAGTCAGTAACACCGAGCACTTTCCTGTGAGGACACGACCTGCGCCCATGTTACGCCGTCTCGTCTTCGCCACACTCGCCATGTTCTGGGTCATACCCCTGCTGACCGGAGGGGAACGGGCCGCCGCCCAACAGAGCACTGTCCAGGCGCTGGCCCCCTATGCGCTGACCGTCTACGCCAGCCCCGACCGCCAGGCGCATATCGTCGGCGTGCTGACGCCCAAGGCCAAAGTGATGCTGGAAGCGCGCACAGCGGATGCCGCCTGGGTGTTGGGACACAACACCGATGGCAGCGTGCGCGGCTGGATCGAAACACAGCGGCTGGCCCTGCCCTCGGAGACCAGCATCCCCCGCCTGCTGGTGAGCAATGAGACGATCTTCGTCCCCGCGCCCACCAATCTGAGCGCCGTCTACGCCACCGTTGATCTGACGACCTTGCCCATCGTGCCGGTGAACCTGGGCCGCGCCGCGCAGATTTATCAGCAGGGGCGCATTCTGGGCATGGAACCGCACACTGTATCCAAAGTGGGCGACTGCATCTCGGACAATCAGCACTTCCTCAGCCCCTTTGGGTTGGGGCGCTACAACCTGGGGCCGTACACCTACCTGCAGCCGCTGGTCAGTCACTTTGCGGCATCGTGGGCGCTGGATAGCCTGGCCGCCTATGATGGCCTGGTGACCAGCGCCGTGCTCGACCCGGTCTTCGCCAACCCGCTGGCGTGTCTGCCGGGCGAAACGCCCCTGCGCTGTGAATATCGCGTGCACCGCCCCAGCGTGGCTGTGATCATGTTCGGGGCACAGGACTTGCTCTTCACTCCCGCCGAGCAGTTCGACCGCAACCTGCGCCGCATTGTGCACGAGACCATTCAGGCGGGCGTGATTCCCCTGCTGAGCACCTTCCCCGGCAACCTGGAGCACTGGGAACAGTCCGTACACTACAATCAGATCGTGGCGCAGGTGGCCCACGACTACGACGTGCCGCTGATGAACCTGTGGCTGGCGCTGGAAGCGCTGCCCAATCATGGCCTCAACGCGGACGGGCGGCATCTCAGCCTGCCCATCACCGATTCCGGCGACCTGACGCCCGCCAACCTGCAGCGCGGCTACCCGCTGCGCAACCTGGTGACCCTGCAGGCGCTCAACGCCGTGTGGCACGGCGCGATGAAGGAGTAGAGGCGTGCGCACACGCGGGGCAGTGGGGCAGTGGGCGATCGTGCTGGTCACGCTGACCTGGCTCACGCTGATCCTGGGCCTGTACTACTGGGCGCACAAGCCGCTCACGCCGCCGCTGGCTGCCGCAGTGGGCGGCGCGCTGCTCGATAGCGCGGTCGCCTTCGCCCTGCTGACCGTCGGGGCGGGCGTGGGGGGCGCGCTGCTGCGTCGCCTGGAGACAACCTGGCCCAGCCCGGCGCAGGCAGCGATCGTCTCCGTGGCGCTGGGCCTGCCGCTGCTATCGCTGATCCTGCTGGGAGTCGGCGCGCTGGCGCTCACTCGCTGGAGCATGGGCAGCGCGCTGCTGATCCTGGCCGTCCTGACCTGGCGGGACGGGCTGGCCTGGCTGCATCAGGTGATCGCCTGGCTGCGCACACCCCTACCGCGCTCCCCCTGGGAACGCTTCCTGGCCGTCTTCGTCATTGGGCTGGCAGGCCTGGCGCTGACTCTGGCCTGGCTGCCACCCAGCGAATGGGACGCGCTGACTTATCACCTGGCCGGGCCGCAGCAATACGTGCAGGAGGGGCGCTTCTACGCTGCGCCGCACAATCATTTCCTGGGGTTCCCGCAGGTCGTCGAGACGCTCTTCGCCGCGCAACTGGCCCTCACCGGTCGTCTGACGGGCGCGGCAGTCCTGCACTGGGGCATCGGGGCGCTGTTGCTGCTGGCCGTGGGCGAGCGGGCTGCTCGCCTGGGCGGATCGGCGACGGGCTGGCTGGCCGCGGCGATACTGCTCTCCGCCCGCACCGTCTGGACGGAGATGGGCGTCCCCTATGTGGATTTGTTGCCCATGTTACTGGCGGTGGCGGGGCTGAATGTCGTCGAGCGCTGGGACGGGTGGCAGCGGAACATGGGCAGGCCGTTTGCGGCGGCGTATACGAACCGCCGAGACGCAGAGAGCGCAGAAAAACCATCCAGAACATTGAGAACTTCTCTGCGTCCTCTGCGCCTCTGCGGTGAGATACTTCCGGGAAACAGCGACTCCCTGCCAGGGCTGCGGCTGGCAGCCTTGCTGGGGGCGCTGGCGGGCTTCGGCCTGGGGACGAAATACAGCGTCCTGTGGCTGGTGCTGGCTTTCGGCGTCGTGGTGTTGTGGCGCGGGCGGGCGGGCGGTTGGCGGGCGGCGCTGAGCCATGGCACGGCCTACGCGCTGACGGCTTTCATCGTCTTTCTGCCCTGGCTGGTGCGCAATGCCCTGTGGTATCACAACCCGCTCTATCCCTTCGTCTTCGATGCTGCCGAGATGGATAGCATTCGCCAGGACTGGTACAGTCAGCCCGGATCGGGCCTGATCTACGGCGACGACGCCTGGCAATTGCCTCTGCTGCCCCTGGCCGCGACTGTGCTCGGCCTGGAAGAGGCAGGGACGTATGGCGCGGACATTGGCCCGCTGTTCCTGGCCCTGATCCCGCTGTTGGCCCTGGCACGGGGACGCCTGAGCGAGCCGGAGCGGGCCTGGCTGCGCCTGGCCGGGCTGTGGGCCGCGCTGATCCTGGCCGCGTGGTGGCTCAGCGCGGCGTTCGGTTCGTATATCAATCTGCAAACGCGGCTGGTGCTGTATCTCTTCGGTCCGCTGGCGATCGCCGCGGCGTTGACGCTGCGCGCGCTGTGGATGTTGCCCCCCCGACCGATACACCTGGGCTTCGTGGTGCGGGCGTTGGTCGCGCTGGCGCTCGCGCTGACGGCGGTGTTGGCGCTGCGGCTGTGGGGCGAGCGGCGTGTCCCGCTCTATTTTTCCGGCGAGGAGGGATACGAGCGGGCCTATCTGGAACACGCGCTGGGCTGGCACTACGCCACCATGCGCAAGCTGGACACTCTGCCAGCGGGAGTGACAGTGCGTTTTCTGTGGGAGCCGCGCTACCTCTATTGTGACGGCGAGCGCCTGCGCTGCGTACCAGATTCGTTGATGGACGGCTGGTACTACGCCCGCCGGGCGGTGGGAGACGGCAGTCCAGCGGCCATCGCCGCGCAATGGCAGGCAGCGGGCGCGGACTATCTGCTGGTCTATGAGTTTGGCCGCACCTTCGAGCAGGAGCACGCCGCGCTGTACGATCCGGCGGACTGGACGGCGTGGGGGCAATTCGTCGCCGGGCACCTGCAGGAAGTCTGGCGCACCGGCAACCCCGACGACGTGCAATACATCCTCTATGGCTGGCGCGCGCCCTGAGCAGCGGGCGAGGGGAAATTCACCGCAGAGAGACGCCGAGGGCGCACAGGAGTCCTCCGGCAAGTCCTCTGCGTCTCGGCGGTTCAAAATAACCGCCCGTCTCCCCCCTCGCTGCGGTGCACTTCATGTCCCATTCGGCACGCTATGCCAGAAAAAGGTGCTGATTGTTGACAGTGTGGTATAGTCAGCGTACCATAAATACTAACTAAAAGTGTCTGAACAAGTGTGAACGTTTCCACTATGCTTACTGCACCCTGGAGCCGTTCAATTCAGCGGCCCGGCAGGAGATTTTTTTGAATGGCCAGAGTGGGTATTGGAGTGATCGGGTTGGGCCGCATGGGGCAGGTCTATGCCACCCATACGGCGCGTCAGATCGAAGGGGCTGACCTGGTCGCGGTGGCCGATCCCGACGGCGAAGTGCTCGCCCGTTTCGCCGCGCAGCTTCCACAGGTCAAGACTTTCAGCGACTATCACGACCTGCTCGCTGACCCACAGATACAGGGCGTCATCGTCGCCAGCCCCACCAGCACACACCGCGACGTGGTGATCGCTGCCGCTCAGGCGGGCAAGGCCATCTTCTGCGAAAAGCCCCTGGCGCTCACCCTGCAGGCCACCGACGAGATCATCGAGGCAGTGCGCCTGGCGGGCGTGCCCTTGCAGGTGGGCTTCATGCGCCGCTTCGACCGGGGCTATGCCGAAGCGAAGCGCAAGATCGAGGCGGGGGTGATCGGGCAACCGGTGTTGGTGCGCTCCGTCGGGCGCGACCCGCACCGCACCAGCCTGGAATTCGCCAATCCAGCCATCAGCGGGGGCCTGATCGTGGACATGGCCATTCACGACTTCGACTGCCTGCGCTGGCTGATGGACGATGAGATTCAGCGCGTGCATGCCGAAGTAGCGGCGCTGGTCTATCCCGAACTGCTCGAAGTGGGCGACGTGGACAATGCGCAGATCAACGTGCGCTTCAACGGCGGCGGCCTGGGCCATGTCGAGGTCAGTCGCACCGCCATCTACGGCTACGATATCCGCTGCGAAGTAGTGGGGGCCAAAGGGACGATCGAGATCGGCTACCTGCGCGAGACGCCCATTCTGGTGCTGACCAAAGAGGGCGTGACGCACGATGTGGTACCGCACTTCCCACAACGCTTCGGCGCGGCCTATACCGCGCAGCTTGAGCATTTCGTCGAATGCCTGCTGCACGACCGTCAGCCCGCTGTCACCGCTGCCGACGCACGGGCCGCGTTGTTGGCCTGTCTGGCGGCGACCCGTTCGCAGCACGAAGGGCGGGTGGTCTATCTGGACGAAGTGAATGCCGACTGACCGAGAGGCATTGAAGGGCAGTTCTTAACTTTACCTCACCCCCGCTCGGCGCTGACGCGCCTCGTCGCCGAGCGAAGTGAGGCTGGGGGTGAGGTCGAGCGAAATGCTTTGAGGGGCGGGTAGGGGGGTCAGGAAAGGAGGTATGCCACAGAGCCACGATACAGTATCATGTTCTGTAGACCAGTCGCTCTCTTTTCGCCAGCTTTTACAGAAGTTTTGGGAGGTAGGAAATGAAACGCCTGATTACTGTCCTGGTAGTGCTATTGGCAATGGCGGCTTTCGTGGGCAGCGCGGCGGCCCAGGAAGGGATGCGCCCCTATCGCATCGTCGTGGTCACGCACGGACAGGCCGCTGACCCCTTCTGGTCGGTGGTCAAGAACGGCGTGGATCAGGCCGGTAAGGATATGCGTGTGACGGTTGAATACCAGGCCCCCGCAACCTTCGACATGGTCGCCATGTCGCAGTTGATTGATGCGGTGGTGGCTTCCAACCCCGACGGCCTGGTGGTCTCCATCCCCGATCCGGACGCGCTCGGCCCCTCGATCAAGGCGGCGGTAGCTGCTGGTATTCCGGTCATCTCGATCAACTCCGGCAGTGACGTGGCCGAGGAATTCGGCGTGCTGGCCCATATCGGGCAGACCGAGTACGAGGCGGGCTATGGCGGCGGGCAGCGCATGGCTGCCGCTGGCGCGACCAAGGCCCTGTGCGTCAATCACGAGGTGGGCAATGTGGCGCTCGACCTGCGTTGCCAGGGCTTCGCCGATGCCATGGCCGAGGCGGGCGGCACTGTGGAAGTGCTGGCCGTTGACCTGGCCGACCCGACGGGCAGCGCCAACCGCATTGCCGCAGCCCTGACCGCCGATGAGTCCATCAATGCCATGCTGACGCTTGGCCCTGGTAGCGCGCTCCCTGCGTTGCAGGCGTTGCAAGACGAGCAACTGCTCGGCAAGGTGCTGCTGGCGACCTTCGACCTGTCGCCCGAAGTGCTGGAGGCGATCCGCGATGGCAACATGCTGTTCGCCATTGATCAGCAGCAGTATCTGCAGGGCTATCTGCCGATTGTGTACCTGACGCTGTACCTGGAGAACCTCAACACCCCTGGCGCGATCCTGGTGCCGACCGGCCCCGGTTTCGTGACCCAGGAGACCGCGGCGCAGGTCATCGAGTACGCAGCGCGCGGCACCCGCTGATATCCGCTGCAGGGCAGGTAACTCGCCCTGCCTTCGAGCGCATGGTAGGGGCGTATGATCCCATACGCCCCTGCGATCTGCTCTCTTGACCTCGAAGAATCCACCCACACAGGTTACGGAAGGTCGTCATGTCGGTTGAGGTGAAAACCGGAACTCCCCCCGACGAAAGATTGTTGCAGGAGAGTCTGGCCAAGAAATTGTTCCGCCGCCCAGAATTGGGCGCGATCAGCGGGGCTGTGTTGGTATGGGTGCTGTTCGCCCTGATCGCTGGCGATCGCGGCTTTGTCAGCCTGCGGGCAACGGCCAACTTTATGGAAGTGGCCTCGGAGCTGGGCATTCTGGCGGTGGCCGTGGCGCTATTGATGATCGGCGGAGAGTTCGATCTATCCATCGGCTCGATCATCGGCGGAGCGGGCATGACCATCGCCATCCTCAGCGTGGAATATCAGTGGAATCTGTGGGCAGCCATCGGCGTGGCGCTGCTGTTCTCGCTGATCGTGGGGGCCATCAACGGCATTCTGGTGGTGCGCACCAAACTCCCCTCCTTCATCATCACCCTGGGCAGCCTGTTCATCATCCGCGGCATGACTATCGGGCTGACGCGCCTGATCACAGGCCGCACGCAGGTAGGCGGCATCAAGGCGACTACGGCCTACGACTCGGCGTCGAGGTTCTTCGCCAGCGCCATCGAGATCACCGATCCGGCCTCCAAACGCGGCTTGCCAGCGGAATTCCCTGTCTCGATCCTGTGGTGGCTGGGACTGGCGGCTATCGGCACGTATGTGCTCTTGCGCACCCGTCCCGGCAACTGGATTTTCGGCATCGGCGGCGACGCCAACGCCGCTCGCAACGTCGGCGTGCCAGTCAGCCGCATGAAGGTGATCCTGTTCATGGTCACGGCGGTCTCGGCCTGGCTGGTGGGGACAATCCAGGTGCTCTCGGCAGGCGGCGCGGACACCCTCCGCGGCGAGCAGCGCGAATTCTACGCCATCATCGCGGTGGTGATCGGCGGGACGCTGCTCACCGGCGGCTATGGTTCGGTGATCGGCGCGGTCTTCGGCGCGTTGACGGTGGGCATGGTGCAACAGGGGATCATCTATACCGGGGTGGACTCCGACTGGTTCATGGTATTTCTGGGGGCGATGTTGATCGTGGCCGTGCTGGTCAATAACTACATTCGCAGACGGGCAGCGGAGGCCCGGTGACGTGAGCGCTGAGCAGACTCCCATCCTGGAAGTGCGCAACGTCTCCAAGTACTTCGGCGGGGTCGTTGCGCTCAAAGAAGTCTCGATGGACTTGAGGCGCGGCGAGGTGATGTGCCTGCTGGGCGATAACGGCGCGGGCAAGTCCACCCTGATCAAAATCCTGTCCGGCGTGTACCGGCCCGACGAGGGGGAATATCTGCTGGAGGGCAAACCCGCGCACTTCGATTCTCCGCGTGATGCGCTGGAGCGCGGTATTGCCACCGTCTACCAGGACCTGGCCATGATTCCGCTGATGAGCATCACCCGCAATTTCTTCCTCGGCTCGGAGCCGACCAAAGGGCGGGGCATTTTCAAGCGCTTCGACATCCGGCGGGCGGACGCCATCGTCCGCGAAGAACTGCATAGGATCGGCATAGACATCCGCGATCCGGCCCAGCCGGTCGGCACCCTGTCGGGCGGGGAGCGGCAGTCGGTGGCTATCGCGCGGGCGGTTTACTTCGGCGCGAAGGTGCTGATTCTCGACGAGCCGACTTCGGCGCTGGGCGTCAAACAGGCCAGCGTCGTACTGCGCTATGTGGCGCAGGCGCGCGCCAGGGGGGTGGCCGTCATCTTCATCACGCACAACCCCCAACACGCCTATCCCATCGGCGACCGCTTCACCATCCTCAAGCGCGGGCGCTCGCTGGGCACTTTCACCAAAGCCGAACTTTCGCGCAACGACATGATTCAGATGATGTCCGGCGGGGAAGAGCTGGAAGAACTGGAGCGCGAGCTACACGAGTTCCGCCTGCAGACGGGGTAGGGGCGTATGGCCATACGCCCCAGAATATTGAACCGCCGAGACACGGAGGACGCAGAGAAAAAAAGGAGAGCCTGTGTGTTCTTCTCCGCGCTCTCGGCGTCTGTGCGGTGCGAAAACCACAGGCGTCCTCGCTGTGGGGCGTGAGCGAATGGGCAGACAGGGGTACAATGCGGGCCGGGTTTGCCTGTTCGGCCCGAAGTTTGGGATGATCTGTTTTATGAACCGCTGCCAGAGCGGGTGAGAATGATTGAGGAAAGGATCATGACCACACTGACGACTTACAAAAGCCCTCTGCATCAGATGGTCTGCACGACCAAAACCGACTACTGGAACGATTCGTCTTCGGTCGAAGAACTGACTTACGCC
>FWPU01006167.1_pt1 | contig 24491 bp, 22 predicted proteins | sample 2228361 | NCBI WGS metagenome assembly FWPU01 (sample SAMEA103939777, study PRJEB20133) | metagenome | reverse complement strand
GGAGAAACTAGTCAAAATTTCACCGAAAATTGGCTCTGAATGGGAAGAAAATTATTCATGCACCAAAGCCGAGCAATACTATATTGGGACGAAGTATTGCTTCAACCATGATGCGCCAAAGTGCAACGAATGTCCTTTGAGCAATCTGTGCATTGGGCATATATCTTTACCTGAGCTGATACAAAGCTATCGAACATGAGCAACTGGCATCTCCTCGGCCATGAGTGGGCCGTGAACCTGTTGAAGCAGCACCTCTTACAAGGTGCTGTCCGCCATGCCTATCTGTTCAGCGGACCTCCAGGGGTGGGAAGGCGTACCCTGGCGCTGCGCTTCGTCCAGGCTTTGAACTGCTCTCAACCAGTTGCTGCAGATGAGCCATGCGGCACATGCCGCGATTGCCGGCAGATCGAGGCCGGCCAGCATGCGGACCTGTCCCTTGTGCAGGCCGAGAGCGAGGGCGGGGTCTTGAAGGTGGAACAGGTGCGGGAGGTGCGCCGGACGCTGGTTCTCAAGCCCTATCAGGCCCGTTATCGTGTGGCGCTTTTCTTGCGCTTTCAGGAGGCCAACGACTCGGCCTCCAATGCCTTGCTCAAGACGTTGGAGGAGGCCCCTGCCCATGCTATCTTGTTATTGACTGTTGATGCGCCAGAACAGTTGCTGCCCACCGTCGTTTCTCGCTGCGAGATGTTGCGCTTGCGACCATCGAAAGTGGAAGATGTGCAACGAGAATTGGAGAGTAGAGGCCTGGAGAGCAGCCAGGCGCGCTTGATTGCGCATGTCAGCGGTGGGCGGGCGGGGTACGCCTTGCGGTTGGCAGCGGATAAAACCCTCTTGGAGGCGCGACAGGCGCGGCTAGACGATCTACATAGACTCCTATCTGCCTCGCGGGTGGAGAAGTTCGATTATGCCGAAAAACTTTCCAAAGACAAAGAGTCCATGCGGCAGACACTGCTGGTCTGGCTATCTTACTGGCGGGATGTGTTGCTATACACCAGCGGGGCAGACGTTCCACTGGCTAACATAGACCGCCAGACCGAAATCGAGGCTTTGAGCCAGCGCATCTCCCTTTCCCTTGCGCGCCGGCTCGTAGAAGGGATGGAATCGTGCCTCGAGCGGCTGGAGCGCAACGTCAACTCGCGTCTGCTGGCCGAGGTTACCCTGCTGGATTTACCGCATGTATGAGCGCCGGTGCCCTTGTTGCCTCGAGAGGCAGAAGAGCGGTCGAGGCCGGAGGGAGGCAGAGCGAGCGGCAGGCCGTTGCGGGTCCGGCATGAAGCGCCGCCGAGGTAGATCGTGAGACAAATCAGCAGGCGCATCGCGGTCGTCAACGCCGCCGACATTGGGAGGACGGCGCCGGTCAGGGAGACCCTGTGGAGGCTGGCTTTGGCTTCTTGAACTGTTCGGGGGTGGCTTCCATGTGCCTGGCAATGACCAGCAGAAATCGTCCTTGGGTGAACGAATGCAGCCATTGACCGGCCTCTTGTCCTGCCTCCGAGTTGAGGGCGGCTTCGAGCGCCTGACGAGAATCGAAGTACAACTCATGAATTTTTCGGCAGTTCAGGTCCGGCGGGCCGAACACTGTTTCATCTACGTCACTGACCACTTCTTTGCGCAGGCCGGGCATCTGCTCGGCTAACCCTAGAAATTTTTGCCAACCTTGCTCGAATCCTACCCAGGAATGAGGCGGCAGGAAAAAGATTACAAGTTTGTACATATTCGTCTCCTGGCGTGATTATACAAGGCTTTTGTGGTATCATACCGCCGCATAAAGGTTTAGACCATGGAAGATAAAATCACCATCATCGAGGGCCCTCCGCCCATCTTCGAACATGTCCATGACGGTTGGGCCATGGGCCTGTACGAAGGTCCGCGCCATTCTGTGCCTGCGCTTACGCGCCTGCGCACATTCAACGGCCCGGCGCTGGTAGAGCGTTGTTATCGCGCCTGGCATGAGAAGCATCCTATCCATTTGCATTACCGCAACGACCTGGGAATGGAACAAACCGCTCCCATCCTGGCTGCCCGCAATGTGGTGACCGAGGAAGGCCATGTCCTGCTGTTGTGGGTATATCTGGACCGCGAAAAAGTGGAATACGAACTCGACTCCGGCGATGACGCCGAAGACGAGGCGGACCAATAAGAATGTGACCAGGCCTTTTGACCTGGTCATTTACTTTATAATAGGGGCATGACCACGCTTCTCACCGACCTTCGATCTGCTACGCTGACAATTAGCCTGAATCGCCCCGAACGCGCCAACGCCTTCGACTTCGAGATGCTCGCCGAATTGCAAGAGGCGCTCAAGCAGGCCGCCAGGGACTCGCAAGTGCGCTGCCTGGTGTTGACCGGCGCCGGGCGCGCCTTTAGTGCCGGGCATGACGTGACCGAAATGCTGGCCGCGCAGGAACAGAACGTTTCCTATCGGGAGCATCTTCGAAAGACCTACAATCCTCTCATCCTCCAAATCCGCCGCCTGGAGAAGCCTGTGATTGCGGCAATCAACGGGCCGGTGGCCGGCGCCGGGCTAGGCGTGGCGTTGGCCTGCGATCTACGCCTTGCGGCCGATCCGGCCACTTTCACGGTCGGTTTCACCCGCCTGGGATTGGTGCCGGATTCGGCCGTCTCGTTGTTACTGCCTGCCCTGATCGGGCTGGGGCGCGCCACCGAGTTCACCTTCAGCAATCAGCCCATCACGGCTGCGCAGGCACTGGCATGGGGATTGGTCAATCGCGTGACCGCACAGGCCGACCTGGCGGAAGAGACCGCCAGGGTCGCCGCCGCTCTCGCCGCTGGGCCGTTGGGCGCCTACGGACTGACCAAGCGCCTGTTCAACAAGACTGTTTTGCCCAACCTCGAAGAGGCGCTGGACTATGAAGCACACCTGCAAGAGATCGCCCGAACACGCGAAGAGCATACCCAGGGCGTGAGGGTATTCCTGGAGCAACGTGGCGCTAAGTAGAACTTCGAGGGCTGAACAGTTGCCGGAGAACCAGGATGCCATTCGCAGGACTTTCCCAATACCCGCCTGGGCATAGACGTCCCTTGCGCTTCATTTGGGGACTGGCCGCCGCGACCGCGCTCGAGGGACTGGGCGCATTGCTCTGGCTGGCGCTGCAACCCTCCGAAGCCGGGAGCAGGCTGTTCCTGCATTATTCCCCGCAGCGCTGGGCCTTACTGCTTTCGACTTTCCTGCTCCTGCTGGCCATCCTGTCTGTGTTCTGGGTCATCGAACGCAAACCGGCACGGGTCGAAGCCCAACTGGCCTTTTTCGGCCAGCCGCGCTACGCCGCCTGGCTGCTGGCGGCGGTTAGTCTGCTCGTGCTGCTGGGGGGCAGCGCGTTTGCCTGGCTGTCCCACCAGGAAGCGTTGGCAACGTATTTCACGCGCCTGCTCCCGCTCCTGGCATGGATTTTGCTCGCCCTGGCATGGACGAAAGCCTTCCCCGTCGCGCAGGAAAAGCGCGTTTTCCCGGTGGAAACCGGTACGTTCCTGCTGCCGCTCCTTCTGGCAATCACCCTGCTCTACCTAGCCTTGCAAGCGTGGGCCTGTTTCCGCGTGCCGGAGGCCAACCTGTTTGCCGACAGCGAGGACTACCTGTATGGTGCCGGCCTGCCCTTCAGCGATCCGGCTTTCTTTTCGGAACGCCGTCCGTGGGGCATCCTGCTCATCTACAAACTGTTAGGACGCTCGCTGGTTACGATCAACCTCTTCCAGCTTGCCCTCTCAGCCGCCGCCTGGCTGGGGCTGGCCTGGACGCTCATCCACTCCCTGCAAAACCGCTGGGCAAAAATATTGGGTTATATCGCCATCCTGGGTTTCAGTCTGACGCCTACCGTCCAGGTGTGGAACCATGCCGTCTTGAGCGAGTCGCTTTCGATTTCTGGGATGGTCATCTTGCTGGCGCTTTTCCTGCGCCTGGCGCAGCAATGGGAATGGCGCAGTTTCTTTTTCCTGGCTCTGTGTTTCGTCTTGTGGATGAGCGTCCGCGAGGCACACACCTGGCTGGGCTTGCCGGTCGCAGGTGTACTGTTGGCCATCGGTTTCCTGCGCCGGACGTCGCGGGTGTACTGGCTGTTGGTGGCTTGCATCCTGGCTACCTTCTTCGTCAACAACCGCCTGGCTTCCGCCTATCGCCTGCCGCGCTGGGCGTTGCCGATGGCGGAAGTCATCACCATGCGCATCCTGCCGGAGCCGGAATATCTGAACTTCTTCGCTCGCCACGGGATGCCGACTCCGCCCGAACTGCTGGCCTTGAGCGGCAAATGGGCCATCAGCAACGACTTTGCCATCGTCAACGACCTCAAGTTGCGGAAGTTTTCCCGCTGGCTGTTCCATGATTCACAAAAGGTATATGTACGCTTCTTGTTGACACATCCGGCTTATCTTATCCTGACACCCTGGCAGAACATTCAACATTTACTGGCAGCAGATTACTTTCGAGGCATTCCTATCGAAAATTACCGGCCGGCGCTGTCACCGCTGGTGAATGAATTATTGTATCCTCGCGAGTGGTTTTGGCCATACTTTGGGATTTCTCTGCTCATTGCCGGCTTTGTCTTGGTCATGGCGCTTTACCGCAAGCAAGAACAATATACCCTCCCCTTTCTTTTTTTCTTACTCTCCATTCCACATTTGTACCTGGTCTGGCATGGCGACGCGCTGGATGTGGAACGACATGCCGCCCTGGTGAACATTCAATGGCGCTTAGGATTGTCTTTGATCCTGCTGTTGTTTCTCGATAACGTGATGGTATCCAGGCGTACAAAGTGATGGTATCCCGCCCCCGCACGATTCAAATCGTCGTTGCTCTCCTGTGCCTGACAGCCATGGCAGGCTTGTTGGCTATGGCTTCCCTGCTGGCAGAACCCTCGCAGGGCGGCGGTTTCCTGGGCTTCTCGGCGGGACGCTGGGCGGTGCTGCTCGCCAATTCCCTGGCGCTGACGGGCGTGCTGTTCGGCCTGTATCGTGTGTGGACGCAACCGACCGCTAAACTCGAAGCCTGGCTTGCCAGCGAGCGACATTTGTTTGGATTGTTCTTCCTCGCAATTGGGCTTTTCGCCGCCTCGCTCCCCGCCAGCCTGGGCTGGTTGCCGTTCATCCGGCGTTTTGCCTACTTTGGGCGCGCTCAGCCTTCACTGCTGTGGCTGGCCTTTACCAGCGGACAGGTGACCTTGACCCTGCTGGTCGTCCTGCGCCGGTCGATTCTGGCTTGGTTCCGTCAATTCTTTCCATTAGGGGAGGCCCTCCCATCTGCCTCGTTGACGAAGCCGCAGCGGTTGATCGCTGCGGGGCTGACGTTGGGCTACCTGGCGTTGCAACTCAGCAGCCACTTGCAAGTGCGCCAGGCGGCATGGCTACCCGACAGCATTGATTACATTTTCCCCGCCACGACCTACGCCTGGAACGAGGCCGGCTTGTGGATGCACACCAAACCCTGGGGCGCGGCGGCGCTCTATAAATTGACGAGCAGTTCCCCGGTCGCGATTGATGCGGCGCAGACGGCGCTCTCGGCGCTGGCCTGGCTGGCGCTGGCGTGGGTCTTTGGCCGTTCGCTGCGTTCTAACTGGCTGGGCATAGCAGCCTTTGGCCTGTTACTCGGATTCAGCCTGGCGCCGTCGGTGCAAATGTGGAATCACATCATCCAGAGCGAGTCGCTCTCGATTACGCTGATGGCCGTTATCCTGACGGCCTGGTTCGCATTGCTGCGCCAGTGGCGTTGGCCAATGCTGTTCCTGTTGATCTTCCTGCTTGCCTGGTGGATCGGCACGCGCGAAACCAACGTCTATCTCAGTTTGATCGTTGCCGGGATATTGGCGGTTGTAGGATTGTTCTTCAAGCGCCAGCGGTTCTATTGGGCGGTCAGCGCCTTGCTGGTTTGGTTTTGTATTTTCAACATGCACATCTCGGAATCGCTCACCCTGCCGCGTTGGCTCTATCCGCTCACCAATAACATTTTGCATCGCATCTTGCCAAATGAAACTTTCACGGCTTATTTCGAGGCGCGCGGAATGCCGGTCACACCTGAACTGTTAGCCCTGAGCGGCGGGTTTGCAGATAGCGGCGGCTTCGCGGTATTCAACAACAGCGCGCTGGACGAGATGGAACGCTGGCTATACCGGCGCGGTAAACAGGCTTACATCTACTTCTTGCTGGATCACCCGGCCTACACCTTGTTTTCTCCCTGGCAAAATCTTGGCGCGCTGCTTGAGCCAGACGACCTGCAAAGTTATGCGCCGCAAACATATTGTCCGCCCCTGGCCTGGCTGTTTGGCGGCTTGCTCTTTGCTGACTCGCTCGGGCTGGCGGCCATAATGACGCTGGCTGCGCTCCTCGCCGGACTGCTTGGCCAGGCATGGCGCGCCGGTCCCCCTGCCTGGCTAACGCTGGCCTTTCTGGGGCTGTTCTTGCCGCATTTTTACCTGGCCTGGCATGGAGATGCGGCCGAAGTTGGTCGGCACGCTATCCAGGCCAGCATCCAACTACGGTTAGGATTGTGGCTGCTGCTGCTATGGGGAGCGGATTGTTTTTTCGCCGCCGCTTCTACTCGATGAAAATTTCCACGTGTTCGCCGTCTTCTTCGTCCATCACGTCAATGATCTTGCCGCTCACGCCGGAGCGCAGCGCATCCATGACGTTTGACATATCTACCCCCTCCACTTCGGGCGCAAAATGAGCGCCGATCTTCAAGCCGGCATCTACCAGCGCCAGCGGGATTTGCACCGAGGCCTTCGAGCGCCCACTGGCCACATCTGTCACACGAATGCGCAACATACGTCCTGCGCCGGGGCCGTGCGGGGCCGCCGGCCCTGCTGGGCGTCCTTCACTCAAAGCACTCAGTAACCTGGCGCCCTCCTCGGCGCTGATTTTGCCCTCTTCGATCATCTTCAAAATTTTCATGCGCTCTTCGACGCTTGCCATATCGTACCTCCGTTACCCGATGTACACCTGCACGCGCTCCCTGCCTTTTCCCTCGTCCACGTTCACGATGAGCGGTTCATGAAAGTCAGTAGAAGCCAGCAGCGACAACATCTCCTCCACCCGCACCCCTTCCAGGCCGTGCAGGTTGTGTCCGAACTGACACCATGCCCAAGAAGCCAGGCCAAGTGGCAGGGGAAAGCCTAGCGTGATGTGGGCGGGCCATTCCCCTGGCGGCTGTTCCACATGCACATAGAGCCAGCGCGTACGAGAGTTGCTGGCCGAAAGCGCCACCAGCAACACCCCAACAGACAGTGGCAGCCAGGCGCAGACAAACCACAAGCCGTAATTCGACTGCTGCACCAGACGAAACAACCAATACGCAGACAACAGCATAAGGAAGACACCCAGCCACAACGGGATGGCCGCGAAACGCCGCGCCCGCGCCCTGACCTGCTCGAACTCCACCGCGCCTCGCGCCGACCCCGTGCCTGCCTCCGTTTCGACGGCGTCCTTCTCTGCCCCAGGTGACGCCTCGTTCAACGCCTCGAGCAAATGCGCGGCTTCCTCGGCCGTGATCTTACCCTCTGCCACCATCTTCAGAACTTTATGCCGTTCCTCTGAGGACATCAGCGGCCTCCTTCCAGCGCAGAAAGCAGTCTTTCGGCTTCCTCGGCGGTGATTTTTTTCTCTGAGAGCATCTTCAGGATCATCAGGCGCTCTTCTTCGGAAACAGGCTCGGCGGGCTTGGGAGGCCGGCAGGCCGGAACATCCCATTGCCAACGGCCAGGATGCGCCCGCTGACGTCTCTGTCTTTCTACCTGCCTGGCTATGGTCTCTGCCTTGCGCTCTGCGCGCCGCGCCGCCTCCTGGACGCGCTGGGAGATGCGTTCTCCCACACTGCGCCCCAGGCCGCCCCAACGTTCGCCAACGTCGCGCCCCCAGGCATCCCAATCGAACATCATGCCGGCAAAGTTGCCATATTCATCAGCCGATTCGGCCGCATCGGGGCGATTGGTCACGACCACATCGCCGCCGGCATTCAATTCCACGCGCGCGGCGCCATTTCCTAGCGTCACCACACGCGCGCCACCCTCCTGCGGTGGAATGCCGGGCCAGTCTATGGTAGTGGCATCAGCCTGAATGGAAAGCGTGACATTGGCCTCGGTGGGCAAGACCAACAAGATGTCGTCTCCGGCTGTGATTGCATATTCCTGATCAGGGTGCGGCTCCAGGTGGACGATGACGTCCTCGTCTACATCCACCTTCAGCCCGCCGTCCACGCCGCGCACCGACAAATCGTCCGAGACCGAATCGAGGCGCAGGTTGCCTCCCACCTCGCGCAGCGAGGCGTCGCCTCCCACGCTGCGGACGAGGACATCTCCTTTGGCGCCTCGCAGGCTGAGGTCCGATTCGACCGCGCCCAGGGTCACGCTGCCCATGTCGCGCAGGGAAGCGTCACCGTTGACCGTTTCCACGTTCAGTAAGCCGGTCAGGCCGCGCACCGACATGTCCCCTTCCACGGCTTGAATTCGAACGCTGGTATTCTTGGGAACGTTCAGTGAAAGGTCCGCCGAGACAGAGAGTGTCACTGTTTGGTCGTCTTGCTGCCACGTCAAGGCGTCTGCATCGGCTTTGAGCAGGATTTCTTCCGCTTCCCAGCCTACCAGGCGCAAGTCGCCTTGTACTCTTTCGATCTCGATGCGTGGAGAAGCGCCAACGGGTATCCGTATGGGCATGTTAAGCCTCCTCGCCGCGCAGTAAGCGCATGGCTGTTTCAGCGTTGATCTTGCCGGCGTCCAGGTCTTCCAGGATGCGGCTGCGTTCTTCGGGCGTGATTTCCGGCGCTTCATCTCGACCAGGCTCGAATCCAAGCGCGCGGATGACCTCATGCAAACGGTTGCGGATCGTGGGATACGATACCCCCAATTCGTCCTCCATGCGGTTCAACTTGCCCTCGTTGCGGATGAAGGCGACGATGAATTCCAATTGTTCTGCCGTCAGGTTGACGAAATGGCCGGCAGCAAACCGTCCTTCTATGGCGGTGTCGCACGACGGGCAGTGCAGGCGGCTGACTACCAATTCGCCTTTGCAGACCGGGCAGCGGGTAGGTGCAGGATACACTAGAAGCCTCCAGCAGGGGTTCAACAATTTTTTTTGTGAACATTGAATATCTTGATTTGATTATAGTTAAAAAATTAATATTGTCAAGCAAGAATAAATATTATTTCAGATTTTTCTTATAAGACAACTGTAGGACAACTCTTGAAGAGTTGTCCTACAAGCAACATGAACCGCTTTTACTTGCCCATTCCGACAATTCCCCTTACAATCACAGCACATTCGCTGGAAAGGATGATGACATGGCCAATATCGAACTGTTCGGCAAGCAAGTCATCGAGAACCTCGAAAAAGTGGTGGTGGGAAAGCGCCAGTCTATCGAATTGATTGTCATTGGTTTGTTGTGCGAAGGGCATATCTTGATCGAGGATGTTCCAGGTGTAGGAAAGACTATCCTGGCGCGTAGTTTGGCTCTTTCATTGGATTGCACGTTCAACCGCATTCAATTTACGCCTGACATGTTGCCCAGCGATGTGACCGGCGTTTCCATTTTCAATCAACGAAAGCGCGAGTTCGAGTTCCGCGCCGGGCCGATCATGGGGCAGATTGTCCTGGCCGACGAGATCAACCGCGCCACTCCTAAAACCCAGGCGGCCCTTTTGGAGGCCATGGAAGAACGTCAGGTGACGGTAGATGGCGTGACGCACATCCTCCCCAGGCCTTTCATGGTGCTGGCGACGCAAAATCCCATCGAATACGAAGGGACGTTTCCTCTGCCCGAAGCGCAACTGGATCGTTTCCTGATGCGCGTCCGTCTGGGTTATCCGGGCCGCAAAGAAGAAATACGCATCCTGGAAGACCAACAACTGCGGCATCCCATTCAGGATTTACAGGCCGTCGCTACCGCCCAGGAGGCGCTGCAGGCGGCCGAGAGTGTAAGGCAAGTGTTTGTGTCGCCCCTCGTGAAACGCTATATCGTGGATTTGGTCAGCCGCACCCGTCAGAGCGGCGACCTGTACCTGGGCGCCAGTCCGCGCGGCAGTTTGGCGCTGTTCCGAACCGCGCAGGCGCGAGCGGCCCTGTTAGGGCGCGATCATGTCCTGCCCGACGATGTCCAGGCTCTGGCCGTGCCTGTGCTGGCGCATCGTCTCATCGTAGGGCCGGCGGCGCGCTTGCGGGAAGTGAGCGCCGAACGCATCGTGCAGGAAATCATTGAAGATGTGCCTGCCCCCGGCGGCGATTATCGCGCCTCGATGGACAAAAAGGAATGAGAACCGGTCGCATTCTGGCTCTGCTCCTGCTCTTGAGCGGCGCGATGGGCGTGCTGGTGAACGCTGGCGAAATCTATGCGCGGCTTCTCTATTTAGGAGCGTTGCTGCTAGGCGGCTCTTGGCTGTGGGCGCAACTCTCGCTGCGCGGCTTGAACGTGGTGCGTCGCGCCCGGTCCTTGCGCGCTAGCGTGGGCGACGTGTTCGAGGAGCATTTCGAACTAGCTAACGACGCCAGATTGGGCAAACTGTGGATCGAACTGTTCGACGAGACCAACCTGCCCGGCTCGGCCGCCTCCCGCTTGTTGACCCTGGTGGGCGGGCGGCAAAAACGCACCTACATCGCCCGCACCTGGTTGACGCGGCGCGGCGGTTTCAGGCTAGGCCCCACCCGCTTGACCTCCGGCGATCCATTTGGTCTGTTCCGCGTCCAAAAGGTCATCCCCAGCCAGGACGTGCTGGTGGTCTTGCCGATGATCTATGAAATCGCTTCATTCATCTCCCCGCCGGGCTTGTTGCCGGGCGGACAGGTCATTCGCCGCAAGGCGTTGGATGTGACGCCTCACGCTTCGGGCGTGCGCGAGTATGTGCCGGGTGACCCCATGAAGCGCATACACTGGCCCAGCACTGCGCGGCGTGGACAGTTGATTGTCAAAGAGTTCGAGCAAGACCCCCAGGCCGAAGTCTGGCTTTTCCTGGACGCGCAGGCCAGCGTCCATGTCCAAAAACCTTACGAGCCCCCCGTTGCCAGCGGACAGGGATGGATGTTCGGCAAACGCCCACGTTTCGAATTGCCGCCCTCTACGCTGGAATATGCCGTCAGCATCTCGGCCTCGCTGGCACATTACTTCCTGGCGCAGCGGCGCGCAGTAGGCCTGGTGACAGCCGGGCGCGCCTTCACTGTCATCCCGGCCGAACGCAGCGTGCGCCAGGAGGGCAAACTACTCGAGACGTTGGCCTACCTGGAAGCCGAAAGCGACCTGTCCATTGCCGCCTTACTGGCTGCTCAGGCCGGGCAGTTACCCCAGGGCAGCAGCGCCATTTTGATCACGCCTACGACCTACCCCGCCCTGTTGGCCGCCGTGGACGATCTGCAAAGACGCAAGTTGTGGCCGGTGGTCGTTTTGCTGATGGCCGAATCGTTTGGCGGACACGGCGATAGCGAAAGCCTGTACAATTCGTTGTTGGAACGCAACGTGCCGGCTTGCCGTATCTATTGCGGCGCTGACATTTCGGTCGAACTGGCCGGCATATCCGCACATCTCTCGACACAGGGAAAAGTATGGCAAAGACCTCTGTCATCACACTCGATTTGAATTTCCAGGGACGGAAAGGAGCGATTGCCGCCTATGGCCTTCCACACGCCGACGGCATTGCGCTGGTCGAATGCGGACCCGGCTCGACTCTGCCCGCACTTCAGGCTGCTCTGACGGCCCTCGGCTATTCTCTGCGCGACGTGACGCACGTCCTGATGACGCACATTCATCTGGATCACGCCGGGGCTGCCGGCCGACTGGCGCACGAGGGCGCACAAATCATCGTCCACCCGGTCGGCGCGCCACATCTGATGAACCCGGAGAAGTTGCTGTCCAGCGCCGCGCGCATCTACGGGGACATGATGGAGACGCTGTGGGGCGAGTTCCTGCCGGTACCAGAGGCCAATCTCCAAATCGCGCAAGACGCGCAAGAGATTGTCATTGGCAGGCTGCGCATCCTGCCTCTGCATACGCCAGGACACGCCGAACATCACATTGCCTACCTGTTCGAAGATATATGTTTTTCGGGCGACGTCGGCGGCGTGCGCATGCCTGGCTACCGTTATCTGCGCGTCCCCATGCCGCCGCCGGAACTGCACCTGGAACGCTGGCACGAGACCATTGCCCGGCTGCGCGCGTTGCGCTTCGAGCGCATCGCCCCCACCCATTTTGGCCTTTTCGAGGACGCGAAATGGCACCTGGCCGAAGTGGACAAGAACCTGAACGAGGCCTCGCGCTGGCTGGAAACAGTGATGCCGGCCGGCCATGCCATCGAGGATTTACGCCGTTTGTTTACGGAGTGGATGAACGAGCAAGGGCGCGCGATGGGATTGAGCGAGGAGAGCATTACCGCTTTCGACCTGGCGAATCCGTTGGGCATGTCGGCAGATGGGCTATATCGGTATTGGAACAAGGTCCGCATGGTCACCTCGTAGTCACAATTTTAGTCGTGCTTTGAGCGACTGAAGTCGCCACTACATAGCTTGACAGATGAAGAAAGGGACCCCTATGACAGATCGCCCCACGATTTATGCGATTACAGAAGAAGAAATTGACCTGAACGCCTTGCTCGATCAAATTACCCTGCCGTCTACCGGCGCAGCCGCCATCTTTACCGGCATGGTGCGCGGCGTGACCCAACGAGATAACCCGCATGAGACCGTCTTCCTGGAATACGAAGCGTATCGGCCGATGGCGGAACAGAAAATGAAACAGGTCGCTGCCGAAATCCGCGCCCGCTGGGAGACTATCGAGGGGATTGCTATCGTCCAGCGCATTGGACGGCTCTATCCGCGCACGCCGACCGTCCTTGTGGCCTGCACGGCCGCACACCGCGACACAGGCGTATTCGAGGCGGCGCGCTATGGCATAGACCGTTTGAAGGAGATTGTGCCGGTCTGGAAGAAGGAGGTTGGCCCTGGCGGCGAAGAATGGGTAGAAGGAGACTACCTGCCGCAGCCTGGCGAATGACCTGAATTGTCATGTTGTTGTCATTTGTGCTGTTTGCCACATTGCCTTGTGCGGTGTAGAATCCGAACCAAAGTATGGCTGAGTCTGCATCCCCTCCTTTGATCGAGTTGCGCGACGTCGTCAAGACGTACTCCACCATTGCTGGCGATTTTACGGCTTTGAAGGGCGTCAACATGCAGGTGGCCGCCGGCGAATTCTTGGGCGTGTTGGGCAAATCTGGCGCCGGCAAGTCTACCCTGCTCAACATGATTACCGGGGTGGATGATTTGACCAGTGGTGAGGTGATTGTACGCGCCAATGGGAATGCGGTTTCTGTCCACACACTGGATGAAGACGCGTTGTCCTTTTGGCGCGGGCAAACGCTGGGCATTGTCTATCAATCGTTTCAATTGCTGCCCATGCTGACTTTGCTCGAAAACGTGATGTTGCCTATGGATTTGTGCGGGCTGTACCATCCCCGTCGCAGCCGGGAGCGCGCCTTGGAATTGCTCGATATGGTGGAGCTGGCCGAACACGCCAATAAATTGCCGGCTTTCATTTCTGGCGGTCAGCAACAGCGAGTGGCCATTGCCCGCGCGCTGGCAAACGATCCGCCTATCCTGGTGGCTGATGAACCGACCGGCAGCCTGGATTCTGTCACGGCGGATCATATATTCGAGATGTTCGAGTGCCTGGTCAAGGAGGGAGGGAAGACCATTGTCATGGTGACGCACGATAAAACGCTGGCGCCGCGCTTCAGCCGCACTCTGCGCCTGGCAGATGGGCAGTTCGTGGCTGCAGCCGAGGAAACGCTCCAGAGCGCGGAAGCAGACGCAGGGCCCAGGAAGAAGCGGGGGTGGTTATGGTGACTGAAGAAACCCTCATCCAGATGCGCGGCGTAGTCAAGACATTCAGGAATGCCGCTGGTTCCTTCACCGTCCTCAAAGGCATAGATTTGGACATTCAGCGTGGCGAGTTTGTTGCTATCGTTGGCAAGTCGGGTTCGGGAAAGTCTACCTTGCTGAATATGATGACCGGCATCGATCATCCAACTAGCGGGCAGGTGGTCATCGGCGGCGTGGACATTTACCGCATGACCGAGAGCCAGCGTTCGCTGTGGCGGGGGCGCAACCTGGGCATCGTCTTCCAGTTCTTCCAGTTGTTGCCGATGCTCACCCTGCTCGAAAACGTGATGCTGCCGATGGATTATGTGGGGCTGTACGATTTCGACGAGCGCCCGCGCCGCGCTATGCAGTTGCTCGAAATGGTGGGACTGGAAGAGGCGGCCCACAAATTGCCGCTGGCAGTTTCCACCGGTCAACAGCAGGCGGCTGCCATTGCCCGCGCTCTGGCTACCGACCCTCCCTTGCTGGTGGCCGACGAGCCTACTGGCAACTTGGATTCGCGCGCCGCCGAGGCTATCATTGACCTGTTCGAGGAACTGGTAGAAAAAGGTAAGACTATCGTGATGGTGACGCACGATCCGTCGCTCACTGCGCGCCCTTCGCGCACGTTGACCATTTCAGACGGCCTGCTCATCAACGAGATGGTGGCGCGCGCCTTGCCTTTGTTGACGCATCCCCAAATGCTGGCGGTGACACAAAGACTGGAGCGCCGCACGTTTGCCCCCGGCCAAACCATCCTGCACAAGGATGAACATGTAGAATATTTCTTCCTTATCGAGCGCGGCGAAGTCGTGGTGGCCTTACAGGGCCAACGACGCGCAGATACGGTGCTGGCGCGGCTGGGGCCGGGCGATTTCTTCGGAGAAATCGAGTTGGTGCGGGGTGGCAAGTCCATTGCCAGCGTGCGGGCAGCCCCTGAAACGCCCGTAGAACTGCTGGCTCTGGCACGCGCCGATTTCGACCAGATGCTGACCGAATCGCCGCTCACGCAAGAGGCCATGTCTAAATTAGTGCAGGAACGCTTGCGCGAACACAAGATAGCCGACCGGCGCCAGAAATGGAGGTTGTTTGGCTGACGCTGTGACCCAAACCGACCCCCGCCTATTGCCGCGCGTGCTGTACATCGAAGACCAGGAGGAAGCGCGCGCCCTGGTGCGCCGCCTGTTGCAAGGCCGTTACCTGGTTTTGGAGGCCTCCGACCCCTTGGACGGCTTGCAATTGGCCGAAGAGACCCACCCAGGCCTGGTCTTGCTAGACGAAAATTTGCCGCACATGAAAGGCAGCGAAGTGGCTACCCGCTTGCGCACCATCTTGCCAGAGGCGCGCCTGGTCATCCTTTCGGCCGATTCCCAGGGCGCCCGCGAGCGCGCGCTGGCGGCCGGCGCGATTGGTTTTATCACCAAGCCCATCGACGTGGACACCTTCGTCGAGCAAGTCGAATCGTTCTTCAGCGGCAAACGTGAACAACTCGATCAACCCGAACATTACCTGCAAATCTACCAGCAAGAGTTGGTGGAACGCCTGGAAGACAACATCCGCCAACTGACCCGCTCGGTGGAACACAATCAGTACCTTTTACAACAAAACGACCTCATGTTGGCCATGCTCGAGCGGCGCAACAAATTGCTGGAAACGGCCGCCCGCGTTGGACAGGCCGTGACCTCCATTCTCGACCTGGACGAATTGCTCAAGCGCGCCGTAGACATCATTTGCAGCGAGTTCGACCTGTATTATTCCGGCATTTTCCTGGTCTCCTCCGATGGACAATGGGCCGACCTGCGCGCCGGCTATGGGCAGGCAGGCGACCAGATGATGGCCGCAGGCTTCCGCTTGCACGTGGACGAAAAATCCATGATTGGGCAGGCTATCTTGCGTCAGCAAGCGCAAATTGCATTGGACGTAAGCGGAGAAGCCTCGCATTTCCAGAATCCCTATCTGCCTGATACCCGCTCCGAAATTGCCTTGCCCTTGATGGTAGAAAAGCGCGTCTTGGGGGCCCTGACGGTGCAAAGCAGCCAGTTGAACGCTTTTAGCCAGGAAGACATCACCAGCCTGCAAAGCATGGCCGACCAGATTGCCATTGCCATCAACAATGCCCGCCTGATGAAAGAACTGGACGCCGCCAACGCCGAACTGGTGCGCACCAAAACCTTCGAGGCCATTGCCACCGCTACCGGCGAGGCCATCCACTGGGTCGGCAACAAGGCCGCGCCCATTCCGGGCAGCGTCCAGCGCCTGCGCGAGGACCTGGGTAACTTGCTGGCTTTACTGTTCCTGTTTCAACAAACGCCCTCCGACGAAATACAATCAACCGTCCACACCTTGTTCGAACAGGCCGCTGGCCTGGGCCTGCGGCTGGAAGAGTTGGCGGCGGCGCTGAGTTCCTACCCGGCGCGGCGTTTGCAGGCGCTGTTGGACATCGAATCGCTATACGAGGACTTACAAATCATCGAAAACAGCGCCCTCACCATCCTGGACATCAAAGAAGGATTGATCGGCCCGGCCCGTCAACGTCACCCCGCTTCGGTCTCCCTGACCGATTTGCTTGCTTCCACGCTCACGAACATGGGACTCCCCCCCGGCGTGGTCCAGACCGCCTGGCCCTCCGACCTGCCCCCGGTCTTCTGCGACCCGCGCCAGATGGAGCAGGTGTTCAACAACCTCATCAAGAATGCCTGGGAAGCCCTGGAGGGATGGGAAAATCCCACCATCTGGGTCAACGCCCGGCTGGGAGAGGAACCGAACACCGTACTGGTAACGGTCAAAGACAACGGCCCCGGCATCCCCCCCGAAATCCAGGAAAAGGTGTGGGTCTCGTTCTTCACCACCAAAGGCGGGCGCGGCGGCACCGGCCTGGGGTTATCGGCTTGTATGCAAATCGTGGTTCAGAATGGCGGTAGAATCTGGCTGGAGAGCGCCGCCGGACAGGGAGCAACCTTCTTCGTCCTGCTGCCCATTTCGCCGCCCCCTTAGCCCACTGCTCTCTTCTCTACTCTCTTCAGGAGTTTCCCTATGACGACTGTCCTTCTTGTAGACGACGAAAAATTGGTCCTGCGCAGTTTGGAAAAGACCTTGCTGCGCGCCGGTTATGACGTTCTCACAGCGACCGACTGCGCCAGCGGCAGCCAGGTTTTCGCTGAAAACGCTGAACGGATAGACATCGCGGTTTTAGACCTCAACATGCCTGACTTTCAAGGGCAATCTCGGCCCGCCTCCGGCCTCGACCTGCTGGCCGACTTGAAAAAACGACGGTCCACCCTGCCGGTAGTCATTCTCACGGCTTACGACGAGGTCAACAAGGCTAAAGAAGCGGTCACCGGCGGCGCCAGCGCCTTTTTCGTCAAAGGACGCGAACAAGGCCTGGTAGATTTACTTCAATCCATTCTGAAGGAGAAATAACCATGCAAACCGACCTGCAACGCCATACAACTTTGCTCAAAGCTGCCGCCCGCGCTGCCCGTTTGATTACTATGATTTTGGATCCCCAGGAGTTACTGCAACGCACGGTGGATATCATCTGCGATGAATTCGGTTTTTACTATGCCGGCGTGTTCCTGCTCGAACCCAGCGGACGTTATGCGGTATTGCGCGCCGGCCGCGGCGAGGCTGGTCGCACTATGATTGCCGAGGGGCACAAACTGGCCGTCGGCGGCAACTCGATGATTGGCGCTTGCATCCAAAATCGGCAAGGACGCATCGCCCTGGAAGTGGGCGCCGAGGCGGTCTTCTTCGAAAACCCGCACTTGCCGGATACCCGTTCTGAGATGGCGCTGCCCCTCATCGTCGCCGGCGAGCCGATCGGTGCGCTGACCGTACAAAGCACACAGGAAGCGGCCTTCCACGAGGAAGATATTGCCGCTCTGCAAACCATGGCCGATCAGTTGGCCGTGGCGATTCACAACTCCAATTTACACCGCGAAAAGCAAGACCTCCTGCGGCAGGCCGAGCGCCGTTCCCGCCTGTTGCAAGCCGCCAACCGCGTGGGCAAAGAAGCCACCTCTATCCTCGAAATGGAGCGCCTGCTGTCGCAAATTGTTGACATCATCTGTGACGCCTATGGCTTCTATTATGCGGGCGTGTTCCTGGTGGACGAAAGCGGCGAGTGGGCAGTGTTGCGCGCCGGTCACGGCGAAGCCGGCAAGGCCATGCTAGCCGAAGGCCATCGCTTGAAGGTCGGACCCGGCTCGATGATTGGTGCGGCTATCGCTTTTGGCGAGGCGCGCATTGCGTTGGACGTGGGCGAGGAGCGCGTCCATTTCAAGAATCCGCACCTGCCGCACACCCGCTCCGAAATGGCCTTGCCTCTCATCTTTGACAAGCAGGTCTTGGGTGCAGTCACTGTGCAAAGCATGGAAGAGCGCGCCTTCAGCCAGGATGACATCACCACCCTGTTGACTATGGCCGAACACCTGGCGGTGGCCATCAACAATGCCCGCACGCTCGAAGCCCTGGAACAGGCGCACGCCGAAATCTTGCGCACGCGCGTCTTCGAGGCCCTCACCTCGGCCACCACCGAGGCCATTCACTGGATTGGCAACAAGACTCTGCCAATTTCGATGACAGTAGCGCGCTTGCAAGAAGAAATCGCCGCCGACGCCGTGGACCTCGACTCTTTGCAAGAGGACCTGGCGATGATTGCCGAGAGCGCCGAGCAGATTACTCAGGTCAAAGAGCAATTGATCGGCGCCGTGCGCGAACAAGCGCCGCGCCCGTTGCTGCTGGCCGACATCTTGCGCACGGCTATGCTCCAACGCGGACTCGACCTTTCGATGCTGGCAATGGACATCGCGCCTCAAGCGGCTTATGTCATTGCCGACAGCACCCAGTTGGCACGCGCCCTGGGCAACTTGCTGCAAAATGCAGCCGAGGCCGGGGCTCGTTCCATTCGCGTCCAGGCGAGCCCGGCGCAAGAGCGCGGCATGTTGCGCCTCGCCCTGACCGATGATGGCGCTGGCATGTCGGCCGAGCAACTTTCCAAAGTCTGGTCGCCGTTCTACACCACCAAACGCGGACATCATGGGCTGGGCTTGCCGGCTGCCTTGCATGTCGTTTCGCAGGCGCAAGGGCGCATGGACATTTCCAGTCAGGCGGGTCAAGGGACGCAAGTCGAAATCTTCTTGCCGCTTGCCTTTGCCCCTGCTACCTCGCTGGCTTTTGCGGGCAACACGCCGTCGGTGCTGTTGCTAGACGACAATGATGAGTGGGCGCAGGTTTTCGTCCAGGAGGTGAAAAAGGCCGGCGGCAAAATTGCCCGCCAATCCAGGCTGGATTCGTTCCCCGCCGCCGATTTGCTGTTGGTGGACGAACATTCTGCCTCGTTCTCGATGGAGGCGGTGCTGAACGCTGTGACTCGAGCCGGCCTGGCCAACAGGACAGTGGCGCTGACAGCCGCCCTCAACCCTGAGAGCGTCACCCGCTACCTGCGCGCCGGTCTGCGCGACGTGCAACCCAAACCCTACACGCCGCAGGAAATCTTGACTCTGCTGACTCTCTGACTGTCAGCCTCCTCGACTGCCCAACTATCCGACCATTCGACGTAACTGCTCAGGTCAAGACCCTAAAGGTCTCCTTTACAATCGAACATGTATTTCGAGCCTGGTCTTCCTGCAAATTCCGCCTTTCGATTTGCGAGACAGACCTTTAGGGTCTGTATTTGCGGTATTTGCAAAAGTGGCCAAGCAGTTACCATTTGACATCCAACCATTCGACATCCGACTATTCGACTATCTGACTCTATGAGACCTCGCTGGCGTAAAATATTCCTCGACCTGGTCGAAAACAAAGTTCGCACCCTCCTGGTTGTGTTTTCCATAGCGGTAGGCGTCTTCTCGATTGGTGTGATTGCGGGCGCGTATGTCATCATTTCCAATGATATGAGCGCCAGTTACGCCGCCAATCAGCCCGCCAACCTGGAATTGCGCACCGAGGACTTCGGTGAAGATGTCTTGAGCACGGTCCGCAATCTCCATGACGTCGAATCGGCTGAAGGTCGCCGCGTGTTCAACGTGCGCGTCCGCACGCTGAATGGAAAGCAATGGACCAGCCTGGACATCATCGCAGTCGAAGATTTCGAGAAGAACGAGATCAACCTGCTCACGCTTTTGGAAGGCAGCGATCGCCCTCAGAAAAACGAGTTGTTGCTCGAAACAGATGCGTTGGACGAACTGGATGTGTCGGTGGGCCAGGAGTTGGTGCTAGAATTGCACGATGGCAGCACCAAAACCCTACCTGTTGTGGGCATCGTGCAAGACCCCACCACCGGCGCAGACGATTTCCTGGCCCCGCCCTATGGCTATGTGACGATAAGTACCTTAGCCACTTTGCGTCAGCCAGAGTTGTATAACCGCATCTATGCAACGGTCTCTGGCAATCAGGACGACCTGCTGCACATCCGCGCCGTGGGTGGCTCATTGAAGGACAAACTAGAGAAGAATGGCACGGCGGTAACCCGCACGCGCTTTTCCAAAACACACGAGCATCCGCTGGCAGCAACCGTCAACGCCATCCTGGGCATCCTGTTGGCGCTGGGCGTGTTGATCGTCTTCTTGTCCAGTTCACTCATTGCCAATACCCTGAATGCCCTGCTCAACCAGCATCTGCGGCATATCGGCGTCATGAAATTGGTGGGCGGGAGCCAGCGTCAGGTGCTGCGCCTGTATTTGGTGTTGATTCTTTCATTTGGTTTGCTGGCGTTGGGGCTGGCAGTGCCGTTGGGTGGGCGAGGCGCTTACTGGCTGGCAGAATTCATTGCCAACAAGTTGAGTTTCAGTCTGTTGGGTTACCGCCTGGTGCCGATAGCCTTCATCATCCAAATTGCGGTGGGGCTGTTGGTGCCGTTGGCAGCCGGCTTGATGCCGGTAATCAATGGGTCGCGCGTGACGGTGCTGCGCGCTATCAGCGGAGATATCGCACGGGTCGAGAAGCAGGCGGCGGGGAGTCAGCAGCAGTCCGCCTCCTTGCCGGGCGAATCGCGCTGGGAGCGATTCCAGACACAGGCCACGAATGCGCTGGCGCGGCGCGGCATCCACATTCCACGCCCCTTGTTGATTTCGCTGCGGAACACTTTCCGGCGGCGAGGACGGCTTGCTCTGACGTTGTTCACATTGACGATGGGCGGGGCGATTTTCATCGCGGTCTTCAACGTGCGCGTCACGTTGCACGAGTATATCGGCGCGCTGGAGAATTACTTCCTAGCCGATGTAACCGTAGATTTCGACCAGCCATATCGCTTTCGGGAGGTTCAACAGGTTGCCATGCAGGTACCGGGCGTGGTGCAGGTGGAAGGTTGGCAGTTCCTCAGCCCGGAGATTTTGTTCGAGGATGGAACGGTGGCAGGCAACATCAGCCTGCTGGCGCCGCCGGCTGAGAGCCGCCTGGTCGAGCCGATGCTGGTGGAGGGCCGCTGGCTGCGTCCTAGCGATGTGCGCAAGTTGACGGTGAGCGAATCGGCTTTGGAGGATTTCCCTGATTTGAAAGCCGGCGACATCCTGCGCTTGAAGGTCAACGGCCAAGAGGAAGATTGGCAAGTGGTAGGTATCTTCAAGTTTGTAGGACAGGAGGGCATCATTGGGTATGCGCCGTATGAGTATATTTCACGCATGAATACCCTGCCCAACCAGGCCTATTCCTTCCGCATCCTGATGGACCGGCACGACCGCGCTTACCAGGACCAGATGGCTGAAGTGTTCGACCGCCATTTTCGCGACCTGGGCTTCAAGGTGCGCCGATCGCAAGCCGGCAAGGCCTCGATGGATAAGGCCTCGGAAAGTCTGGATATCCTGGTGGCTTTTTTGCTCATCATGGCGCTACTGACAGCTTCGGTGGGCAGCATGGGGCTGACCGGTACGATGAGCATGAACGTGCTGGAACGCACCCGCGAAATCGGTATCATGCGAGCCATTGGCGCGGTAGATACGGCCATCATGCGCACCGTCATCGCCGAGGGGATGGTTGTGGGCATGATTTCATTTGTGCTGGCTATCCCTTTTTCTGTGCTGTTCACTTATTTGCTTTCCGCTATTGTCAGTTTGGCGGTCTTCGAGACGCCCATCGAGGTGGTCTTCACATGGACCGGCTACGGCATTTGGCTGGCGCTGGTGCTGATTTTGTCGGCTTTTGCCAGCATCTTACCGGCGCGCAACGCTGCACGCTTGACGATTCGCGAGGTGCTGGCGTATGAATGAACTCGACTCGAAAATAAGAAAGAGGAAAGAAATGTCGAAAAAATGGACGATTTTCTTGCTCGTGGCGGGATGGGCGATGATACTGGCAGCCTGCGGCGGCAAAACAGACTCGGCCGCTTCTCTCCCGACCCCCCTGCCTGCTGAGGCGGTCGTGGCGGAGGGACACCTGGTCCCGGCCGACGACCTAGCGCTGGCATTCACCGTGCGTGGCAAAGTGGCCGAGATTCTGGTGAAAGAGGGCGACAAAGTGCGTAAAGGAGACGTCCTCCTCCGCCTGGCAGACCGCGAGCAGGCTGAGGCGGCGCTTGCTGCGGCACAATTGGAATTGGTCTCGGCGCAACAGGCTTACGATCAATTCGTCCGCACCGAAGGTCAGGGCCGCGCCGAAGCCTGGCAGGCTTACATGGAGGCGCAAATTGCCCGCGCTGCGGCCGAGAAAAAGTGGGAAAATCTCAATCTGGACAACATCGAGGACGATATCGAAGACGCCAAAGCCGATGTGGAGGACCGTCTGAAGGACTTGCAAGACGCCCAGGAGGAGTTCGACAAGTACAAGGATTTGGAAAAAGACAACGCCAAGCGCAAGACCGCCAAAGACAAATTGGAAAATGCCCAAGAAGACTACAACCAGGCCCTGCGCGATTTGGAGATGGAAATTCGCCGCCGCGATACCATCCGCGCCGCGCTCGACCGCGCCCTGGCTATCGAGGCGGAGGCTAAACACCAGTACGAAATCAGTTTGGACGGTCCCAACAAGGAACAATTGGCACTGCTCGAAGCGCGTTTGAACAACGCCAAAGCGCAGGTCGCTGCCGCCGAGAATGCCCTGGCAAACTATGAACTCAAGGCGCCCTTCGATGGCATGGTCATGGACATCGACGTTTCGGTCAACGAATGGGTGGGGCCCGAGAAATGGGCCGTCATCGTGGCCGACACCAGCCGTTGGTACGTTGAGACCAGCGACCTGACCGAGCTGGAAGTAGTCAAGGTGGCAGTAGGTCAACAGGCCAGCATTGTCCCTGATGCACTGCCAGAGGTCGAGATGACCGGTGTGGTGGAAGAAATCAGCCGCGCATACAAGTTGCAAGGCGGCGATATTCTCTACACGGTTCGCCTGGCGGTGAAAGACGTGGACACGCGCCTGCGCTGGGGCATGACCGTTGAGGTGACGTTCGAGCCGTTGGAATAGGGTGGGTTCTCGATTTCGCTATCACCATTCACCTGTGGCGCGTTACCGACGCACAACCGGTCGTTCTCCTTTGCCCTCAGGTATAATCGCGCTATGAACCAACCCCGCCCCTCGACAAGAGCAGGACAGCATCCGCTCGACCCCGAAGCCAAACCCGACGACCGAGTAGACAATGCCCTGCGCCCCCAAAAACTGGCCGACCTGATCGGCCAGGAGCAGGTAAAGGAAAACCTATCTATCCTGATTCAGGCTGCCCGCCAGCGCGGCGAGGCCCTCGACCACGTCTTGTTCTACGGGCCGCCAGGGTTGGGCAAGACCACGCTGGCGCACGTAGTCGCCAACGAGATGGGCGTCAACGTCAAAGTGACAGCCGGGCCGGCCATCGAGCGCGCCGGGGACCTGGCTGCCATCCTCACCAACCTGCGCGCGGGCGATGTGCTGTTCATTGACGAGGTGCATCGCCTGGGCCGGGCAGTGGAGGAAGTGTTGTATCCGGCCATGGAAGATTTCGCGCTCGACATCGTCATTGGCAAGGGGCCTTCGGCGCGCTCCATCCGCTTGAAATTACCCCATTTCACCGTTGTGGGCGCAACGACCCGCCTGGCGCTGGTCACAGCGCCGCTGCGGGCGCGCTTTGGCGCAGTCTATCGCCTGGATTACTATGACCGCGAGGCCATGCAAGCCATCGTCAAGCGCGCGGCGGGGATGTTGAACGTCGAAGTGACCGAGGACGGCGTGGCAGAGATCGCCCGCCGGGCGCGCGGTACGCCCCGTGTGGCTTTACGCCTCTTGCGGCGGGTGCGCGACTTCGCCCAGGTGCGCGCAGATGGCAGAATCAGCCAGCGGGTGGCGCAAGAAGCGCTCGATCTCCTCCAAATGGATCCGCTTGGCCTGGACGACGTAGATCGTCGCGTGCTGAAGACCATCATCGAGAAATACAACGGCGGGCCGGTTGGGCTGAATACCATCGCCGCCTCCATTAGTGAGGAACAGGACACCATCATGGACGTGGTCGAGCCGTACCTGCTGCAACTGGGCTTCCTCGACCGCACCCCACAGGGACGAGTAGCCACACGATCCGCCTACGAGCATTTGGGGGTGGAATGGAAGGAAGAGGGGCAGCCGAGGTTGCTGTGAAGGGGTAACTACCTCGCCCGATTCATCCACCGATTTAGTAACTGCCTACCCTCTCCAACAAGTCGAATTAGGATGCACAGGATTGCCTTTCCATCGAGACAAAGAGCATCCTTCCATCCTTTGCATCC
>FWPU01004186.1_pt1 | contig 24497 bp, 23 predicted proteins | sample 2228361 | NCBI WGS metagenome assembly FWPU01 (sample SAMEA103939777, study PRJEB20133) | metagenome | reverse complement strand
CGGCAGAACTCGAATCTGCAACCTTTTGCTCCGCAAGCAAACGCTCTGTCCAATTGAGCTACGAGGGCGTGTTGTTAATATACCGCGCCACTCCAAAATCGTCAAGTGTTGCACTTGTGCCGAACCGCAAATTTTTACCTTCGCTTTATATTGTATTTATCCCTTTTTTATTCAAATGCTGGTCAATTTGTTTTACGCTGGGTGTACCACCTTCTTTATCGGGGTGGAAAATATTTTGTGTCGTAAGGAGAGGACGATGATAAAAATCAAGAGGCTGAACCTGAATTTTGGCAAGAACCAAACCAGCCTGCAGTTTCGGCTGGCAACTGCCTTTGTGCTGCTGGCTTTGGGGAGTATCTTGCTGGTTGGTTTGATCGCTTACTTTCAGAGCCAGGCCGCACTGGAAGCCGCCATCACACAGCGTATCGAGTCGAGTGCCGAATATGCTGAATTATATGTGAACGAATGGATGCACCAGCGCACGGTAGAATTGAAAATGTTGGCTGGACTGAATCGGATCCTTTCGCTTGATCCTGTGACTGCCCAGGATGCGATTACTCAGTACGCCGGACAATGGCCGTGGTACGAAACGCTCTTTGTGACCGGTATTGATGGCGATGCAGTTGCCCATTCCAGCGACAATTCTTCTCTGAATGTCAGTGATCGTTCTTACTTTATGGCAGCCATGCAGGGGCAAACGGTCATCTCGGAGCCGCTTGTTTCCAAAACAACCGGAAATGTGATTATGGTGGTGGCTGTGCCTCTCTTTGATCCAGCAAATTCAACGAAAGTCATTGGCATGGTAGCCGGGTCATTGCCGACTTCGGCTTTTCAAGGCGTGCTGGAAAATGCCTGGCTGGGCAATACCGGTGATGCCTATCTGGTCAACAAAGCGGGTTACAGGATCACCCCGCCGCGTTTTGCGGAGGATTTGAAAAAGGCCGGCTTATTCCAGGAGCGCCCGGAGCTGGAAGTCAAAGTGGATACAGTTGCCGGGGAGCGAGTGCTGCGCGGCGAACACGGTTTTGACCGTTATCCAAATTACCGCGGAGTGCCAGTTTTTGGGGCGTATATGACTCTCCAAAACGGTTGGGGGTTAATTGTCGAGCAGGATGTCGCTGAAGCCAATGCGCCGGTCAATCTGCTCCGCAACATCGTCATGCTGGTGGGTGTGGGGGTGCTGGCATTGGCGGTGGTCATCGGTATAGTGCTGGCACGCAACATTGCCAAACCGATCAAGGCGATGGCGCAGACCGCCAGCGGGCTGGCGCTGGGCGATATTGATCAGGAAGTCACCTACACCAGCCGCGACGAGGTGGGAATTCTGGCCGATTCGTTCCGCGCATTGATCGGTTACCAGCGCGAGATGGCCAAAGCGGCCGAACGCATCTCCGAAGGTGATTTGACGGTTCAGGTTCAACCGGTTTCGGAAAAAGATGTGCTGGGGCAGTTCTTTGCGAAAATGATTACGAAACTGCGCCAGCAGGTAGATCAACTGCAAACCAGCGCGCTCAGTCTGAAAGCAGCAGCCAGTCAGTTGGCGGCAGCCTCCAGCCAGGCCGGCCAGGCTACCTCGCAAATAGCCGCAACCGTGCAACAGGTGGCTGCCGGCGTGGGGCAGCAAAGCGAATCGGTCAGCCGCACGGCCAATGTCATGGATCAGATGGCGCATACGATTGATGGGGTGGCCCGCGGCGCACAAGAACAGGCTCAGGCAGCGGCACGGGCAACTCAACTTTCTGCCCAATTGCATCAAGCCATTCAACAGGTGGCTGCCATTGCCCGTTCCGTTTCGGAGGGAGCCGCGGCTGCCTCTCAGGTGGCTGCGCATGGCCAGGAAACCGTACGTCACACAATCGAGGGCATGCAGTCCATTCGTGAAAAAGTGGATCTATCGGCGGAAAAAATTGCTGAAATGAGCAACCGCTCCAATCAAATTGGGGTGATAGTCGAGACCATTGAGGACATTGCTTCGCAGACCAATTTGCTGGCTCTAAATGCCGCCATCGAAGCCGCGCGTGCCGGTGAGCATGGCAAAGGATTCGCCGTAGTGGCAGACGAGGTGCGCAAACTGGCTGAACGCTCCGCCAACGCCACCCGCGAGATCGGCGGACTGATCAAGGCCATCCAGACTTCGGTCAGTGAGACGGTCAACGCCATGCTGCAAAGCGCACAGGAAGTCGAAAAGGGCGTTGAGTCGGCCGGTGAGGCGGGTAATGCCCTCCAGCAAATTCTGCAAACGGTCGAGCAGGTCAACCAACAGGCTCAACAGGCGGCTCGTGCCGCAGTTGAAATGGAAAAAGCCGCCAATGAGATGATTGCGGCGGTCGACTCGGTCTCGGCGGTCATTGAAGAAAACACGGCCGCCACAGAGCAGATGTCAGCCAGTTCCTCGGAAGTGACCATGTCCATCGAGACGATTGCCAGCGTCAGCGAGCAGAACAGCGCCGCCATCGAGGAAGTTTCCGCCTCGGCGGAAGAGATGAGCGCCCAGGTGGAAGAAGTATCGGCTTCGGCACATTCTCTTTCGGAGATGGCAGAATTATTGGAAAAGGTTGTGGTGCAGTTTAAGGTGTAGGCAGCAGCCGTGCCAAACAAAGTAGAGCGGGGTGGAGTACTCTCCACCCCGCTGTCTTTATTGAATGAGCGGGTTCTTCAACTGCCCAATCGGGCGATGCCTTCATAGAGCGTGTTCAACTCGCGAATTAATTCTGCCTGTCGCTGTGCCATGTACTGATACAGGGTCAGGCGGCTGTTTTCATCCAAAGCACTGATCAACACGCCCAGGCGATAGCGGTTTGCTCCCAATTCGGGACGCAGGTTACGGATGATGCCGCGCAGGTTCAGAGGCCCGGAAGCGGCGGTGGGGGCTAACGAACCGGTCATTTTCTGCGGCTGTTCGCCCTGAGGCAGACCGCGTATGTTTTCTCGGCTGAATCGCTCCTCGATCAGGTTGGATGTCGTCAGCGGAGCCGTGAGGCCCGTCCTGCCTTTGTTCTTTACCGGCAGGCTGAAACGGAGTTGAATCTCGCCGCCAATCGGGTACAGACGCGGATGATAGAGGCTGCGGTCGAGATAAATTCCCAAACCCTGTGTGGAAAGATCTTTGATGGCAGCGTGGACTTCCTGATAGCCAGCTTTGGCGCGCAGAAAAACCTGCACGGGCACTTCCGGTTCAACCCGGATTTGCGCGCGGTGGATGAATGGCCGTGGAACCGGTTGAAAATCGCCCAGCAAAGCCTTGCGGCTGGCCAGCTGGATGCCGATCACACGCGCCGAAAGGATTAATTGCAGTGCTTCCAGCTCAATAATGGTAGTGTGGCTCAGGTACAGGCAGGCAATCTGGTTTTTATGGGTGCTGATCAGGATGCCGTCGTCATCGGTGCGTTCAATCCAACCCTCGTTGACCACCGGCATCCCGCGATAGTGGTTGAGCAGCCGGATGGGTATCTGACGGTTGGCGTACTCCCAAAAAACAGGGTTGAGGTTGTGGGGAGGCAGGTTCATGACACATCCTCTGCCAGCAGAAAATCTCATTTACCAGCGCGGTGGACGGTTGAGAGTCAAATCCGTTGGATCAATGGCTTTTTGGTTGATCCGAATTTCGTAATGGAGATGCGGCCCGGTGGAGTTGCCGGTATTACCTGAAAGGCCAATCACCGTCCCCGCACGAACCTGTTGACCGACGCTGACCGGAATGCTGGAGAGATGAGCGTAATATGTACGGTATGGTCCGTTTTCCACAATCACCAGATTCCCATAGCCCTGGTCGTTCCAACCGGCGTACACTACCCGTCCGTCCATGGTCGAGCGTACTGGTGTGCCAACCGGTATGCCAAAATCGAGCCCGTTATGATGGGTATGGAAGGCCTGAGTCAGACGCCCGCCCACCGGTCGCCCCCAGGGAAGCGGCGAGGGTTCACCCGTCTCCATCGGCGTGAATACTCCCCCCGGCAGGGATGGGCTGGCGGCAGCGCCGCTGGAAGGGCTTTGTTCGGTTTGACGGGCAATCAGCTGCTCCAGCAATACCAACAAGAGAGGGGTGAGTAAATCACTGCCGGTTGCCGGGCTGCTGCCCAGTCCCCCGCCGGAAGCCAGCAAGACTGACAGCAAATTCTGAAAATCGCTGCCGGGAGATGAGGATACCGGTTGAGTAAGAGCAGGACTTTGGGGTGTCCTGCCGGCCGAATAAACCGGTAAGAGCGGTGAAAACGGAGAATCGCTCATGACGCGTTCAGTTTAACCGATTGACGCGATTTCGTCTGTAAAAGGGGCGTGAAAAATGAGCCATCACCGCGTAAAAATGACCCGATGATCGCGATGGCTTCCCTTTATCCGTTCTTTACGGGATTTTCAGCAAGCTTTTATTGGCAAGAGAGCGGTTGAGGATTAAGATGAGTATGCAGATTAATGTGCCAGATGATTGGCTATGGATGTGAGGAAAGGTTCAGGAGACGAGATGGTGGATTCTCTGCCTGTGGTCAGCGCCCCGGATTTGAAGATCCGCAAAACACTGGGGCGTTCCTATTTAGACGAGAATCGCGTGGAAGAAGCCGCGCAATTGTTCAGCGCGATTCTGCAAGATTACCCCGATGATGTCGATTCGCTGGTGGCGATGGGGAATCTCTATCTGGCAGCCGGCGAAGGCGAACAGGCCCGCCGCTTTTATGAACGCGCTTTGTGGCTGGACCCTCACAACGACGATTTGCGCCGTCAGATTGAAAAGGCGTGGAGCGAGTCATGGAATCTGCAATCCCAGCCTTTGCCGAACGACCCGGCTTCGGTGGGGCGGTTGCTTCAGCGGCTGACTGGTCGGCAAAAAGAAATTAGCGAAGAGGAACTGAACCGCGCCGCCGGTCTCTTGTATCGCATCCTTCATGCCGAAAATCCCGCCAGAGAAATTGCCGAGCGGCTGGACGAAATGGATGAGATTTTGCCGGCGCTGCTCGAAATCAACATCCGGCAGGCACAGGCCGATGGGAATACCGAAATTGAACAGGCATTACGTTCCTTGCAATCTGCCATTCAAACCCGAATGAATGAAAGGGATGAATCAACCACGCAAGCGGAGGAGGATAAACAACCGTTTTCCTTTGCGGAATGGAAAGTTCTGCTTTTAGAAAGCCAGCCTTTCGGACGGGCGAATCGGGTGGCATTGTTGGAATCTGCCCTTCAACAAGCCGGGGCGGTGGTGGAGCGCAGCCTTAACCACTGCTTGCAGGAGGGTCAATTGCCGGACTTGATCATTGCGCCCAACCCGCACCTAAAGCCCGAAAATCTGGAAGGTATTGTCCGCCTGACCGGTTTGGGCGTACCTTTACTGGTTGATCTGGAAACGGATTTTGAACAACTGCCGGTCAATCATCCGGCTTATGCGGAATTTGGGCTGGGAACACCGGCGCGTGGTAAAGCGTATGCCTCGGCGTTGTTGCTGGCGGACTGTATTACCGTGCCGTCGCCGTTGCAGGCTGATTCGCTGTGCAGCGCCGGGCGACCAGCCGTCTATGTGCCGGATGGCTGGATGCGCACCAATTTTCTCTGGCTGCAGGAGGGCGAACCGCGCGAGACCATTCATCTCGGCTGGGTTGCCGGCCCCAGTCAAAGCGAGGACCTCGCCTCGATTCGCCGCGCCGTAGTGCGGGTGATGCGTGAATTCCCGCAAACCCGTCTGGTGGTGATTGGAGACTATCAGGCGTACCACCTTTTCGACATCCTGCCCGAAAACCGGCGCATGTATCTGCCAATGACTGGCGTAGAGGAATTTCCCTATTTGCTCGAGCAGGTAGATATTCTGATGATTCCACTGCGCAATCACCCCTATAATGATTCGATCTCGGATCAAATTTTGGTGGAAGCAGGCATCAAAGCTATACCATGGGTGGGCAGCCCGGTAGTACCGCTCAGCCGTTGGATGGCTGGCGGGCGGCTGGCCGGTTCGATTGACGAATGGCATCTTCACCTGCGGGAACTGGTCATGGACAGAGATCACCGCCAGGGGATGGGGTTGATGGGACGAAAGATCGCACTCAGCCGCGAGTCGAGCGAGGTAACCCTGCTGTGGTTACGCACGCTGGAAAAGACCATCCGTTCAGCCAGGGGGAGTTTTTCGGCAGAAACGGGGAGGACGTTGGCGTGAAAATCATTTTTGTCCACTCCACCCTGCCGGAAGATCAATATCGTGTCCATGTCCGTTGCCATAATCCGGCATCGGCTTTGCAAGCCAGTGGGCGCCATACGATTCATTTGCTCCCACTTGAAGAGTTTATTCACAACAGCCCCGCAGCCGTTGAGGTGTGCTTTGCGGCTGATGTGATTGTGGTGCATCGTTACCTGTTTGAAAACACCCTGGCGGCGGTTGCCCGCTGGCGGGCGCGCGGCAAAAAACTGCTGGTGGATATTGACCTGAGCGTTGAGCATCTCGAACCCGATCGGGAAGGCTACTCGTTCTGGCAAAAGGGCATCCTGCCGCCGCCTTATCAGAACGGCTCACGTCCGGTTTATCCTCCGCCTGCCGAACAATTGAAGTGGTTGTTCAAGATGGTGGACGGCGTCCTTGTGCCTACCCCGCAACTGGCGCGGGATTATTTTGCGTTTGGGCGGGTGCAGTTGCTGGCGGATTATTTGAACATCAATGAATTTCTGGTTGTGCCACCTCAAAAACAGGACGACCGATTGTGGCTTGGGCTGAATTTCAGCGGTCAGGCTTTCAGTTCATTGAAACTCAGCGGCGTGCTGGAAGGTGTGGAGCAGGTTTTTCAGCAATCGGAGCGTTTGGGTTTGCTGTTGGTAGGGGCAGATTCTTCTGCTGCCCACTGGTTGAGCCGTCTTCCAGCCGAACGGGTGGAGGTCGTACCGGCCTTGTCGGTGGAAGGGCTGCCCGCTGTGTTGAGCAAGGCGGATATTGGTCTGCTGCCGGCTTTTGGAGAGTTTGCGGCACGTCAGAGTCCGCTGCCGGCCCTGGAATATATGGCGATGAAAATTCCGTGGATTGCCAGCAATCAGCCGGGCTTTCAGGGGCTGGCGGAGTACGGCCATCTGGTGGAAAATTCGGCTTCCGAGTGGACGAGAGCCATTTTGGAGATGGTTGATCATCTCGATTCAGCCCGTCGGCGGGCGGCAGGCTCCCCCTATCTTTACGCTCTCGGTCAGGATGCGGCTGAAAATATCGAAAAAATTGAGCGAACCTTTCGAGCGTTCGAGGAGGCAGGCTAATGGCAGCGCAGCATTCACTTCCAAAAGATCAAAATTGGGCAAAGGCGGCTGCCAACCGCGTGCGGCTGCCAATCATGATTCCGATTCCGGCGGGCGAGTTCTTAATGGGCACCAGCGACGAGGATATCAAACGCCTGCAAGTAAAGGAATCGGACTGGGCATATGAGTGGTACGACAATGATCTGTTCGATGCAGAACAACCCCAGCACGTGGTCTGGCTGGATGCGTATGAGATTGCCCAATACCCGGTAACGAACATGGAGTATCACCTGTTCATTCAGGATACCGGTTATCGTCTGCCGAAGGGTTGGAATGGTTTTCGTTACCCCCTGGAGCAGGCGCTTCACCCGATTGTGGGAGTTTCAAAACTGGATGCCATGGCTTATATCGAATGGTTGAATAAGTTGACCGGTTCAAATTACCGCCTGCCGACTGAAGCCGAATGGGAACGCGCTGCGCGTGGAGAGGACGGGCGCATTTATCCATGGGGCAACACCTTTGACCCATGGCGCTGCAATACAGCTGAAAGTGCCAAAAAAGGGACTACCCCGGTGGGTTCATATTCGCCGGGCGGCGATAGCCCTTGCGGTGCGGCGGACATGGTGGGAAATGTGTGGGAGTGGACCAGCACCCTTTACATGCCATACCCGTATGATCCAACCGATGGCCGTGAAGAACAACACCCGGAGGGGCGCTACGTGATTCGCGGCGGGGCGTGGTATTACACGCGCAAACTGGCGCGCTGTTCGGCGCGGGAAGGCATGGCGGCAACGCATGTCTCACCGCTAATCGGCTTTCGGCTGGCGCGCAGCCTGTAACAGGTTAACCGCGCGGAATATCCGGCAGGGTGATGGTAATTTTAACGCCCTGTCCGAGCTGACTCTCGATGCGGATATCCCCCTGATGTTCCTTGATAACTCGCTGGGTGATGGCCAGTCCTAACCCGGTGCCGCGCCCGGCTGCTTTGGTGGTGAAGAAGGGTTCGAAGATGCGCGAAAGATATTCCTGTGGAATGCCCTTGCCATTATCTTCGAAGATGATTGTAAAGTTGCGCTCGGCATAGCGGGTGGTGATGGAAATCCGCCCGTTTTCTTTATTAATTGCGTCCATGCTGTTGACCAGCAGATTGATCCAGATACTTTGCAGGTGAGTCTTGCTGGCAATTAAGGAAGGCATGTCCTCCTGCAAGTCGGTAACCACTTCGATCGAACGGCGTACAAGGTCATGATGCACCAATGCCAACGCGGCGCGGATGCTTTCGTTGAGTGAGAGCGGTTCAAATTCGTATTTGTTTTCTTTGCGGGAAATGCCCAGCAGCCCGCTGACCACATTAGCAGCCCGCAGGCTGGCGGTCTCGATGAGTTGCAGGGTTTCCATGAAGTCGGCGGAGTCGTTGAGCAGTTCCCGCTTCAATAATTGGGTATTGGCGATGATGGCTGCCAGGGGGTTGTTGATTTCATGGGCAATGCCGGCAGCCAGCTGCCCAACGGCGGCCATCTTCTCGGATTGGATCAGGTTGGCTTCCAGACTGCGTTTTTCAGTGACATCCTGCTCGAAGATGATGACCTGGTGAGGCAGGTTGTTTTTCTCCTGAATCGGGTAGGTGGTAATTTCCCAATCCACAAAGCGATCGTCTTCCATCCACTCATGCAATGCACGGGTTGTCGTGACTGCCTGGGTAAGCGTTTCCATTACCCGGCATTCGGGGCAAATTTCGCTGCGCCCGTAAAGTGCTTCGTAGCAGCGCCGCCCCACCAGCTGGCGCGGTTCACTGCGGGCGCGCCGGCTGCGCGGCTGATTGATGGCAACGATGCGGTATGAACGATCAATAATATAGATAGATGAAGGGATGCTGTCAAACAGGGTGCGCAGCGTGTTGCGTGATTTGGTGATTTCCCACAAACGGGCTTCCATTTCGGCGCTGGTAATTTTGAGGCGGGTTGCCTGCTGTTCTTTGGCCATCCACGAGGCGAGCGAATTGATCAATAAAAGAAACGCCGAGTGAAGCAGGGGGTTCTTAAGGTCACGTTGGGGGTTGATGATTTGCATCACGCCGAGACTCATCTCATCGGCCAGCAAGGGAGCGCAGATCAGAATCTCAACCGGCAAATCCGGCAGGCGGTCAATCTCAGGGTGGAACGATGAATAGCCATTGTCTTTGGTTTGCAGAATCTGGCGGCTTTCGAGGGCGCGGCGGGTCAGGCTTTCTTCCAGCCGCAGGCTGGTCTGTCCGCTCCAAATTTTGCCCAATCCAAGTCGGCGCTTAATGGCGAGTGTTGGATTGCTGTGATCGGTGAGGATCAAAGCGGCGTCGTCGGCATTCAACAAATCCCGAGCCGCGGCGGTAAATTGCGCCGTGATTTGCTGAATATCGGAGGCTGGGGAGTTGAGGTGGATTTCATTGAGAAATTGGTGAACCTGTAAAATCCATTGCTCAGCCTCGCCCGGGTTTTGCTGGCGTTCACTGGCCAGGATGCGCGCAAAAGGTTGAATTTGCTCCTTCCAGAGAACAATTTCCTCGCTATTCAACTCAGGGGCGGTCAGGATCAATACGCCAAATACTTCCTTTTCCCATTCAATGGGCAATAACGCGCCAATTTCGTTGTCTGTGGGCTGCAGGATTGCCTCTCCATCCCGCATAATTTTCTGAATCAGGAAAGGCAGCGTGCCTCTTTGTAGATGAACCTGCTGATTCCACGCTGGGGGGCAGCGCAAACTGAACCACAGCTGTTCGGGTTCTTCCAGCCAGATGGCCGCACCTCGCTGGTGGCGATGGATGAGAATTTCAAGCCCCTGCCTCAGTCGTTCTTCCAGCGGAGCAGAGCCGCTCAGCGCTTCATAGACCCTGGCGATGGTCTCCCAGCCCGCAAATTCAACCGATAAGTGTTCCGGCTGCATAAGTAATGCTATTCCTCGTTATCCTTCTTCTGGTAATGGGATGGTATAGCCGTATCCCGGTACAGTTTGAATGAAGACCGGATTTTTCGGATCGAGTTCAATGCGTTCGCGCAGATTCTTGATGTGTACCCGCACCAGATCAGGGCTGCCGGCATCGCTGGGGTAGTCCCACACTTCATCCAGCAGGCGGTTGGGCGAGAAAATTTCGCCCGGATGGGTCATCAGGTGATAGAGCAGATCGTACTGCACCGGTGTTAGACGGAATTTGCCGGTTTGTGGGCTGTAAAACTCAAAGGTGCGGGTGTTGAGGGTGTACTCGCCAATGCGGATGATTCGTTCCGGTGGTTCTTTCGAGAGACTGGTCTCTGTGGTTGGCTCGCTCGGCTGGGCGCTTTCCTGTTTCATGCGTTGGGTGCGGCGCAAGATGGCCTTGATGCGCAGGAGTAATTCATCCACATTGAACGGCTTGCCAAGATAATCATCCGCGCCGGCCGCAAGGCCGGTGATCTTATCATCATCTTTGGTTTTGGCAGTCAGGAAGAGAATGGGCACCTCGGCGAGCAGGGCATCTTTGCGCATTTCTTTGCAAACGGTGTAACCGTCCATACCGGGCATGATCACATCCAGAATGACCAGATCGGGTACCTCCCGTCGGGCGGCTTGCAACCCCTCGACACCGCTGCTGGCAATGGTGACACGGTATTCTCCCCCGCGCAGGCAGCGTTCAATGGTGCGGGCTACTATGTCATCATCTTCAATTATTAAAATCTTCTTCCCGTCCATTTCCGTCCACTCCTGAAGGCAAGCAAATTGTGAAGACCGTCCTTCCCTCTTGATGGCTGACTCGAATTGATCCCTCGTGCTGACGCACAATCTCCCGGCACAGGCTTAACTCAATTCCGTTGCCTCTTCCCGTACCGCGCGGGATTAATTGAGGCTCAAACAGCGATTCCATTTCCTGGGGGGATAAGGGCTTGCCATCGTCGCTGATGGTCACCAGAATGTCCCCCTCCACGTTGCGCGATTCAATCCAAATGTTGCGGGGTGATTGATCGGCATCTGCGGGGTGTTCCGCGAGAAGCAAATTAACCCACAGATCCACCAGCCGTTGTTCGTAACCTAAAATCAAGGGCGATGGTTCGGCGAGGTGAAGGTGCAGATCAATTTGTGCGGAACGTAAATGAGAGCCCGCCAGTAAAATTGCTTTACTAATTGTATCATTAATCGGCACTATCTGTCTTCGGCTGCTGGAAGGCTGCGAAAATTTCATTAAGAGGTCAATCACCTCTTGCATGCGCCAGCCGGCCGAAAGCATGGCTTTTAACGAATCCGTCCGCTCATCATCTTGCGGCAGGCTGCGCAGCAACAGTTGGGAATCGGCAATAATGGTGGTCAGGGGATTGCTGATCTGATGGGCGACGCTGGCTGCCAGTTGACCAATGGCCGCCATGCGTGCGGTCTGAGTGACATAAACCTGAGAGGCGCTCAGTTTTTCTTCCATCTCTTTGCGCGCGGTAATGTCCTCGCAGATACCGATGATTTCAACCGGGGTGCCCACTCCGTCCAGTGAAAAAATGGTTTCTACGTTGCGCAGCCAGCGCCACCGACCGGCTGCGTCCTTCAGGCGGTATTCAATGATGGATGCCTGCAAGGGCGGCTGTTTCAGGTAGTTTTTGTAATGCTGGCGGATGCGCTCGCCATCTTCAGGATGTACACAGTCTAGGATTTGATGAAATGGGGTGGATTCGGCTTCTTCAATGGAATACCCCAGCAAGTCTTTGACTTTTGGACTGATGTAACGCAGTTGATTTTCACGCAGATGAACGATGTAGATGATGTGCGGGATGGTTTCGAGAATACGCTTGATGAAGTGCTGGCTTTGAGCCAGTGATTCCTGTTCCTGCTTGGTGAGGGTGATGTCGCGCACCACATCCATGGTGCCGATCAATTGTTTGCCATCAGTGCCGCCGTACAGCCGGCTGATCTGTGAACTGACCCAGATGATGCCGCGCTGGGGGTGGCGAAATCGTCGTTCACCCAGCAGGGTTATATTTTCATCAGCGGCACTGCGGCGCTGGGGCTGCTCGAACAGGGAAAAATAGGCCTCAAAAACGGGTTTGCCCAGCATATACTCGGCTGAAAAGCCGAACAATCGTTCGGCTGCCTGATTCCAGTAGGTAATGATGTTGTTCAGATCCCAGCTGATGATGGCATCGCGGGCATTATTCAGCAGCATGGCCTGATATTCTACTTTTTGGCGGGCTTCTTGAATGGCCTGTTGAATGGCGCGGCGCTGAACGGCTTTTTCAATCAGGGCTGGCAGCATTTCGAACGATAATTCGGTCTTGACCAGATAGTCCATTGCACCAGCCTGTATGGCACGGGCTGCCACTTTCTCACTGCCTTCTCCGGTCATCATGATGACCGGCAGGTCATGGTAGGCAGGGTTCTGGTAAAGCCTTTCCAGAATTTCGATGCCGTTACTGCCGGGAAGTTTGTAATCCAGAAACAGCACGTCAAAATTCGTGCTTTCCAGGGTTCCCCATAAATCATCCGGATGATCAAGATGAACGACTTCACACTGACAGGCATGCGTGATGAAATCACGCAGCATGGCACCCAGCGCGCCGTCATCATCCAGAATTAAGACCCGTTTATCAGGATACGGCATGGATGTTTTATTTTTGTTCCTCCTGCATGAGTATTATACATGCGGAGGGGCAACCTTCACAATGCAACTTGATTAATGAAACTGAAAGGTGGCTGGGATTTTTTAGACGTTCTTTACAGGGCTTTCACGGCGTCTTTATGTCCTTGAAAAGGGGGATATGTTAGATTCTTGCGTGGGAGAAGTGGTTACCGACTTTTCGATTGCAAATTTTTGAAAAGGGATTTGGCGTGATTCTGCTGACGCGGCTCAATGGAACGGAATTTTACCTCAACCCGGAGTTGATTCAAACGGTGGAAAAAACTCCGGATACGGTAATTACACTGTTAAATGAAAAAAAACTGGTGGTGCGCGAATCACCGGAAGCCATTCGTGAACGCTACATTGAATACCGGCAGCAGATTTCGCGGCCTTTTTTCACCCAACCGGAAAAATAGTGAGGTAATGCAATGGATCTGGCAACAATCATTGGTTTGATCGGTGCAGTTATCGTGGTGGTGACCGTCATGATTTTGGATGGCGGTACACCGGCAGAACTTTTTGCCCACCCCTCGGCCATCATGATTACAGCGTTGGGTGCCATAATGGCAACGACCATTACCACATCGCTCAAGACGGTCACAAAATTGCCCGTTTTGATCAGCAAAGCCATCATGGGCGCCAAGCATGATGAACATGAGCTGATCGAATTGCTGGTGAAAATGGCCGACCGCGCTCGCCGGGATGGCTTGCTGGCCTTGGAAGAGGACAGCAAGAAAATCACCGATAAATTTTTGCAAAAAGGCATCATGATGGTGGTGGACGGTGTGGATCCAGCCCAGGTGCGCTCGATCATGGAAATCAATATCCAGCAAATGCAGGCGCGTCATCGCGCCGGTTATAGCTTCTTCACCGCTGCCGGCGGTTTTGCCCCGACTTTCGGTATCATCGGTACGGTGATGGGGCTGATCTCGGTGCTGCAATCCCTGGATGACCCCAACAAACTGGCAAAATCCATCGCCGGCGCATTTCTGGCGACCCTGTGGGGCTTGTTGAGCGCTAACCTGATCTTCCTGCCAATAGGTGCCAAACTCAAAGCCAAGAGCGATGAAGAGGCTCACCTGCGCTACATGCTGCTGGAGGGCATTTTGTCCATTCAGGCTGGTGAAAACCCGCGCATTGTGCGTGAGAAGTTGAACGCCTACCTGCCGCCTTCGGCAGTCAAGGGCGAAGATGAGAAAGGGGCTGAAAAGCCCGCCAAGAAAGCGGCTGCAGCCGCAAAAGAGGCAGGAGCGTAAGCCATGGCACACGGTGGTGGCGGCGAAGGTGGCGAAAACAGCGAACGCTGGCTGGTCAGTTATGCGGACTTCATCACATTGTTGATGGTGTTGTTCGTCGTGCTGTACTCAATGGGGCAGATTGATGTGGAAAAGTACAAGCGTCTGGCCGAGAGTATGCGGGCAGCCTTTTCGTTGGGCGGGGCGGCGCGTGTGGTGGACGTGCAGATCAACCAGAGCGGCGGCACGATTGAAAACGGTCAACCCAAACCCATTGTCGTGCCGGGTATCCCCGAAGCCCCTCCCAAGTCCGAAGAAGTGGCCGGGCAATTGACCCGTATGTTATCCGGCACCCAGTTCGGCAACGAAGTCAGTGTCCAGACAAATATCGAGGGAGTTTTGATTTCGTTGAGCGAAAAACTGGTGTTTGCGCCGGGACGTGCAGAACTTTCTCCCACGGCGTTGGAAGTGCTGCATACCATTGTGGAGATGGTGCGTCCAATTGATAACCCCATCCGCCTTGTGGGGCATACCGATGACTCCCTACCGCCCGATTCGCCTTACCGCAACAACTGGGAACTTTCACTGGCACGGGCAATGAGCGTTGCCGACTTCTTGATGCAGAACGGAATTGCCCCCAATCGTCTGATTATCACAGGCAGGGCGGAGTATGACCCTATCTTTCCAAACGATACCCCTGCTCACCGTGCTTTGAACAGCCGGGTGGATATCATCATCGTTTACCCAGTTGAGAACAGTGTCATCGGGGTTGAAAACCTCAATGTTGCCCCCAATGTCCCGCTACCTTAATGAAGGAGCAAGAGCAATGAGTAAAGTCCTGAATATCCTCAATATCGTTACGAAGGTGATGACTTTTCTGGTGGTGACGGCAATTGCTGCGATTTCATTGGCGACTGCCTACATCATGTTTGCGCGATCTGATTTCCCCAAACCCTTCCATCTGGTTTACGATTATTCGCGCAGTACCATGCCATTGGGTTCGGTGGAAGCCGCCGTAGAGCCAACTCCCACCCCGCATGTGTATCAGCCGGGTGAGGGGGTGATGGTCAACATGTCCACCAAAATCATCAATCTGGCCGATCCCAGCGGACGCAAGTACATCCGTCTGACAGTGGTGCTGGAATTTGCACCGGAAGAAGCCTCTGCGGATGAACAAGCGGCGAAATCATCGGATGGTCATGGTTCAGGCGAGGCCGCCGCGACCGGTACCGATTTCGAAACCCGTATTCAGTCGCGCATGCCGGTGATGGATGATGTGGTCATCACCCTGCTTTCTACCAAGACCTTTGAGGAACTTTATACCGCTGAGGGCAAAGAACGCCTGCGGCAGGAATTGATGCAGGCCATTCAACAGCGCCTGCCGGAATTTCACCTGCTTTCGGTCTACTTTACTGAATTTGTGGTGCAGTGAGCCATGTTATCCCAGTCTGAAATTGACGCATTACTCAAAGGCGCCATTGAGGTTGACCAGAAAGACGGTCAGGAAAGCGTCAATCTCGCTGAGCTGATCAATCAGGGCGGCGAGCAGCGCGGGCGCTCCGAAACAGAAGGTGGTAAGAAGGTCACAGCTTACAACTTCTGGTCACCGGACCGCTTCTCCAAGGAGCAAATGCGCGCTGTGGAACTGGTGCATGAAGACCTGACCGAACGGTTGACCACCTCGCTGCCGACCTTTTTGCGTACCAATCTGCGCCCGCGTCTGGTGCATACCGAACAGGGGCGTTTTCACGATTTTCTCAAAGACTTTCCGCCCAATTCGCTCTTTCACATGATCAATCTGGCTCCTTTGCCAAGTCAGGTAGTGATTACGATGAGCCCCAACATCAGTTACCTGATTCTGGAGCAGCGCTTGGGGGGAAAGATCGAGGGGCGTTACCAGGACCGCCCGTTGACCGAGATTGACCAGTCCTTGCTGCGCGGCCTGGTGGAGCACATGCTGGGCGATATAAAAGCTGCCTGGAGCAAGGTGGTTTCGGTAGAACCGACTCTGGAAGATTCGACCACCAATCAGCACTGGGTGCAGATGATCATGGGAAATGAGCGGGTGATGCTGCTCACCTTTGAGTTGAACATTCAAGGCACTACCGGCACAATGAGCATCTTCATTCCCTTTAACACGCTCAAACCGATTGCCAATGTGTTGAATCCACATATCTGGATTGCCGGGCGTAAGGAGCAGCAACAGGACCACTCTACTCGCGAGAAGGTTCTGCAAAACATGCAGCGGGTGACTCTTCCTATCCGGGTACCGCTGGGAGAGGCCGAACTACGCCTGCGTGAAATTCTCAATCTGGCCGTGGGGGATGTCATTCAACTGAATACCTCCATCCGAGAACCCCTGGTGGTGGAAGTTGCCCGCCGCAAAAGGTTCACAGGCCGGGTTGGGCGTAGCGGCCGAAACATTGCCATTCAAATCAGCGGGGTCATTCGAGAACCGGTTGATCCTGCCGATGAGATTGAGAGGTGAACAATGAACGAGAATAATCCGATTGAAGTTGAAAATTCTTCCACACCAGTCCGCACTGCATCTACCAACACCGTCAAAACTGCCACGCGGGAAAGTGCCAGCATTGACCTGTTTATGGACGTGATGTTGAAAGTGACGGTGGAGTTAGGACGCACCCGCATGACCTTACAGCAGGTTTTGGACCTGCAAAACGGTTCGGTGGTCGAACTCGACCGCCTGGCAGGTGATCCCGTAGATGTGTTTGTCAACGACCTGCTGATTGCACGCGGCGAAGTGGTGGTGGTGGACGACAAATTCGGTGTGCGCATCACCGAGGTGATCAGCCCCGAAAACCGGAAAGGTAATTTGGGATGAGCACCTGGTTAAGCCGCTTGAGCCGGTGGTACGCAGCTGCCAGCCGAAAACAGAAGGTGCAGGCTGTGCTGCTGGTAGTGGGAATTCTGGCCAGTCTTGGATTGGTCATCAGCGGCGGTGCTGCGCCTCAGCAGCCAGCCGATGAACCTTCGACCCTCTACTTTGTGGGTGTGGTGGTGAAACTGATTGGCATTTTACTGCTGATTGTCGGTTGCGGAGTGCTGGCCATGCGCTGGGCGCGCAATCCGCGCCGGTTGACTCGAGGTGGTCAGATGATGGTGGTGGAGTCCGTCCGGCTTTCCCCCAAACAGGCTTTGCATCTGGTGCGGGTTGGCGGTCAGCAATTTTTAGTTGGGGCCACCGATCAGAACATTTCGCTGATTTCACAGGTTGAACTGGCCATTCCGGCGGATGAGGAACAACCCATCCCCATCGGGCAGGATTTTAACCGATTGTTGCAGGGTTTTTTGCAGGTCAGGTCCAATGGAAAGGATTAATTTCGCCATGAAAATCAACGCATGGTTGGCTGGTCTTTCCCACCGCCAAAAGATGCTGATGATTCTGGCCGCGCTGCTGCTGGTTTCGCTACTGTTGAGCGGATGTGTGGGCGATCCCAATCTCAGCGCACCGGGGGTCACCCTGACGATTGAACCTGATGGACAACCAAAGCAGGTGACCAGCGGAGTGCAACTGCTGGTTTTGCTGACCGTGCTTTCGCTTGCGCCGGCCATTCTGATTCTGGCAACTTCGTTTACCCGCATTGTGATTGTGCTTTCCATGCTGCGCAGCGCCATCGGCTCGCCGACCATCCCGCCAAATCAGGTGGTGATTGGCCTCTCCTTGCTGTTGACTTTTTTCATCATGTCCCCGGTGTATCAGCAGGTGGACCAAACCGCCATACAACCTTACTTGAAGGAGGAAATTGATCAGGAAACAGCCTTCAAACGAGCGGTTGAACCGGTGCGGGCTTTCATGTTCAACCATACACGCGAAAAAGATATCCAGCTGTTTCTGGATTTAAGCGGCGAACCGCAGCCGCAAACTTTGGAGGACATTCCAACAGTTGCCCTGTTTCCCGCTTTTGTCATCAGCGAATTGCGCACAGCGTTCACCATGGGGTTTGTCATCTTCATTCCCTTTCTGATCATTGATCTGGTGGTTTCGAGTGTGCTGCTTTCGATGGGCATGATCATGCTGCCGCCCTCGCTGGTGGCCTTGCCGTTCAAGCTGCTGTTGTTTGTGATGGTAGATGGCTGGTATCTGGTGGTGCGCAGTCTGGCGTTGAGTTTTTTGCAATGAGGAGGATGCGGTGACCGAAGCCTTTGTTATGACTCTGGCTCAAAAAGCCATCACCATGGCGCTGATCCTGGCCGGACCGGTCATGCTGGTCAGTTTGCTGGTAGGTAGTCTGATCAGTCTGGTTCAGGCGGCTACGCAGATCAATGAGCCGACCCTTTCGTTAGTTCCCAAGATGATCGGCATTATCATTGTGCTGGTGGTCTTGGGTTCGTGGATGCTGCAACAAATTCTGGTCTTTACAAGTGAGTTATTCAATTCTCTGCCGACTTTGACACCCTGATTCATTCTCAACGGAGTGCCGCAATGCTGACTCAACGTGTACAGGCCATTCTTCAATCGGTTAATCACCTTCGCCCAATTCCCTCGAACGTTACCCGCGTGCTGAAAGAATTGGAAAATCCCAAGGTCAGCCTTGGGATGATTGCCGAGTATATAGGCCTGGATCAGGCTTTGGCGGCATTGGTGTTGCAAATGGCCAATTCAGCCGCGCTGGGATACGGGCGTACCTGCTCATCGTTGAACGATGCAGTGGTGCGCATCGGTATCAAGCGCTTGAAATCCTTGCTGCTGGCTTCGGTGGCGGTTGATTCGATGAACCGGCAGTTAAACGGCTATCGGCTGGGGGCTGGCGAGTTGTGGAACCACTCGGTTGGAACGGCTGTAACCGCTGAATGGGCTGCGCGGGCACTTTCGTACCCCGATCCGGAAGAAGCCTATGCCGCCGGTTTGCTGCATGATATTGGCAAACTGCTGCTGGATCAATATGTGATGTCTGATTACAGTCAGATCATCCTGTATGTGAAGAAGTACAATCAGCCGCTATGGCAGGTGGAGGAAAAACTGATTGGGATTGACCACGCCCGTGTGGGTGGTCTGATTGCTCAACGCTGGGGCTTCCCGCCGGCGTTGATGGATGCCATTTCATTTCATCATTACCCGTCATCGGCTCGTTCCAATCCTGTTTTGCCGGCAATTGTCAACCTGGCCAATTACCTGACCATCAAGGTGCAGGGCAGCCAGCAGGGTTTATTTTGCGATGTACTTCATCCGGATACGTTCACCATTCTTTCCATGGATGAAGTGCGGTTGGAACGTTTCCAACAGCGCGTCGCGGACGTGTTAGGGGTTTCCGCATTGTGAGTACAAAATTATGGAAAAGCAGCGCAAGCGGATTGTATTGTTGATACCGGATGCCCTGCAACGAGACCTGGCCGGGCTGGCGTTGCAACGCGGCGGATTTGAGGTGGTGACGGCGCGGGAAGCAGGGGATTTGCCCGAATTGCTCGTCCGCCATCAACCCTGTGCGTTACTGTTGGATTTGTTCCTGCCCGGTGCCAATGGCCTGGATGTGTTGGAGCAATTGCAGGCCGAGCAGGTGCTGGGGGAAACGGTTGTGTTCGTAGTTTCGCGGCTGGCATTTCCCGAAGTGGTGCTGCGTGCCAGAGAATTGGGGGTGGCCGATTTCTTCGTCAAGCCGTTAGATGCCGATGCATTGACGGCACGCATTGAGCGCGCATTACAAAAATAAATTTTTTACGCCGTATTTAGACAGGCTTCACTTCGCCTTTACGGAAATTTTCCCCAAATTCCATTATCCTGAAACTAAGTTCTGCCGTGGGAGAGAACGATTGTGATTGTTTCAGTCGCGCAGGCTCAGTACTTTTTTCTTGCCCTGACTCGCATTCTGGCGATGATGATCGCCGTGCCGGTCTTGGGCGGGCAGTCCATTCCCGTTCAGGTGCGGATCGGTTTGGGTTTGATTCTGGCGGCCGTTTTGCTGCCCTGGCAGCCTCTACCACCGCAGGCAGAGTGGATGGACGGGCTGGCTTTTGCAGTGATGATTGCGCGGGAATTATTGATTGGAACGCTGGCCGGGTTTGCTGCCCGCCTGACCTTTGGCGCGCTGCAAATTGCCGGGGAAGCGATGGGTTTGGGTAGCGGCTTTGCTTCCAGCCGGCTGTTCAACCCGGCAATTGCCGAAAGTTCCACTGCATTGGATCAATTCTTCATGATGGTGGTAATGCTCTATTTTCTGGTAATTGATGGGCATCACCTGTTTTTGATCGGTGTCAAAAAGACATTTGACATTTTACCGTTGATGGCACCGCTTCCGCTTGACCGTATAGACGCACTCATGCAGACCACCGCCCAGTTGATTCTGGCGGGGGTTCATCTTGCCCTGCCGGTAATGGCCGCCCTGTTTCTCACCGACCTGACCCTGGGACTGCTGGCGCGGGTTGCCCCTCAGGTACAGGTTTATTTTCTCGGCCTGCCGCTCAAAATTGGCGTTTCGTTGATTGCGATGGGCATGGTCATTCTGGTTGGTCTGCCGCTGATTGGCAACCTGTATCGTGAAATTGCTCCGCGCATGGTGGCGTTGATTGGGAACTGAGCGATGAGTAACAAGACCGAAGCCCCAACCCCACGAAGGATAGAGGAAGCGCGCAAGGAAGGTCAGGTTGCGCGAAGCCAGGAACTGAACACGGCTGTACTTCTGCTGGCGGCGGCGTTTCTGCTGCGCGGGCCGGGCAAAGAAATCAATACTTCCTTTATCACCCTCATCACCCAATCACTGACGCAAATCCCCACTGCCGAAATGGGTGAAAAATGGCTGCTCCAATTGATCTATTCGATCGGTGTACAGGTATTACCGCCGTTGGGGTTGATGCTATTTGCTTTGATGTTCACCGCCATTGCTGTGACCATGGGACAAACCCGCTTTTTATGGACGAGTAAAAATATCGGTTTCAATTTCAAACGGCTTAATCCCCTCAATGGTTTCAAGCGCATCTTTTCCCTACGTGGATTGGTGGAAATACTCCGCGCTCTGCTCAAAATCGTGGTAGTGGGCTGGGTGGCATATACCTACCTGCGCGGTCACATTGAGGACATGGCCGTTTTGCTGCAAACCGATTTTCGCAGCGCGCTGAATTTGTTTGCCGATCTGGCGGTCAACCTGATGCTGCGCGTGGGGGCGGTTTATCTGGTGCTGGCCGCTGCCGATTATGGCTATCAGCGTTGGGATTGGCTGCGCAGTCTGCGCATGACCAAAGAAGAAATCAAAGAGGAATACAAACGCTCGGAAGGCGATCCTTTCTTGAAGAGCCGCATTCGCGCTCAACAGCGGCGGATTGCTCGCAATCGCATGATGGCTAAGGTCCCCAAGGCAACCGTCGTGGTAACCAACCCGACCCATCTGGCGATTGCGATTGAGTATCACGAAGGGATGAACGCTCCGCGGGTGATTGCCAAAGGTGCTTTGCGCGTAGCCGAAAAAATTGTGGCGATTGCCCGTGAACACAACATTCCCATTGTACAAAATATTCCGCTGGCGCGGGCAATGTACAAAACCATCGAGATTGATCAGGAAATTTCGCCGGATTTGTATCTGGCTATGGCGGAAGTGCTGGCGTATGTGTACCGCCTGCGCAGTCAGCGCACGGCTCAACCGCAGAGTGTGGGAGGATGAAGATAAAAGATGACCACCGCAACGCGTACTTCTAACCCGATGCTCCAGTCCTTGCAAAGTTTGCTGCGCTCAAAAGATATTGTCATGGCATTCACCCTGGTGGTGATCGTCGGGCTGATGCTGGTACCACTGCCGCCGCTGCTGGTGGATTTACTCATAGCATTCAGCATCGCGGTTTCCATTGGTATCATGCTGCTGACGATGTATATCCGCCAGCCCATGGAGTTTTCGGCTTTCCCAACCGTTTTACTACTGGTCACCTTGCTGCGGATGGGCATTAACATTTCGGTCAGCCGGCTGATTTTACTCAACGGCGAGGCGGGGGCGATTGTGGCCACCTTTGGCAATCTGATTGTGGGCGGCAATTACGTGGTCGGTTTTGTCATCTTCCTGATCCTGATGATCATCCAATTCGTGGTGATCAACAGTGGTGCAGGGCGGGTTGCGGAAGTAGCGGCGCGCTTTACCTTGGATGCCATGCCCGGCAAACAACTGGCCATTGATGCTGACCTGAATGCCGGCTTAATTGACGAAAGCGAAGCCCGCCAGCGCCGCAAGGCCATCGAAGCCGAGGCCGATTTTTACGGTGCAATGGACGGCGCCAGCAAATTTGTGCGCGGCGATGCCATTGCTGCCATCATCATCATGTTGGTTAACATCATCGGCGGGTTTGTGATTGGGGTGGTGCAGCGCGGTTTACCGCTGGCAGATGCCCTGCAGACCTACGTGCTGTTGACTATTGGTGCAGGTCTGGCGGTGCAGGTGCCAGCGCTGTTGGTTTCGGCGGCAGCCGGTCTAATTGTGACCCGTTCCACCTCCGAGTCCTCGCTGGGCAACGAACTGTTCGGTCAGATTTCCAATTTCAATGTGCTGGCGGTGGGCTCCATTCTGGTGGCTTTGATGATGCTGGTGCCGGGGCTACCCAAATTGCCATTTGCCTTGATCAGCGTTGGATTTGGAGTAGGGGCTTATTTTGTCAATAAAGCACGCCTCGCAGAACAGGCTGCTCAGGTGATGACGGCTGCCGCACCGACGGTTGCCGAGCCGGAAACCCCCGAGCAGATGCTGGAAATGGTGGTGGTTGATCCGATTGAACTGGAAATTGGTTACGGTCTGGTACCGTTGATTGAGGAAGACGCTCAGGATAATCTCCTGCGGCGGATTACCAGCATCCGCCGCCAGTTAATGGCTGAACTGGGATTGGTGCTGCCGGTAGTGCGTATCCGCGATAACCTGCGCCTTGCCCCCAATGCCTATCGCATCAAGATTCGCGGGCAGGAAGTTTCGAGCGGTGAATTGATGATTGACCGCATGCTGGCGATCCCTGGTTCGAGCGTGGATGGGGAGTTGCAGGGTATTGAAACCATCGAACCGGCGTTTGGCCTGCCGGCGGTTTGGATCAGTGAAGCCGAGCAGAATCAGGCTGAATTGAAGGGCTACACCGTTGTTTCGCCGCTTTCGGTGTTAAGCACGCACCTTACCGAAACCGTGCGAAACCACGCCCCGGATCTGCTCAGCCGTCAACTGGTGCAGGAAATGATCAACCAATTGCGCCAGAAGTCCCCTGCTTCGGTGGAGGGGGTGGTGCCCGATTTATTGACGCTGGGCGAGGTGCAGAGTGTGCTGCGCAATCTGCTGCGGGAACGCGTCCCAATCCGCGATCTGAGCGGGATTTTGGAGGTGTTAGCCAATCATGCCAACGTGACCCGTGATCCAAACATTCTGGCTGAGGCGGTTCGTCAGACTATGGCAAACACCATTTCAGCTCAGTACCGTGACGAGAATAACACCCTGCATGTGTTCACTCTCTCACCGCAGGTCGAGTCACTGCTGCGCAGCGCATTGGTTTCCACCGAAAACGGGCCGGCGCTCTCTCTGGATGCCGGGCTGGCGCAGACCCTGTTGATGAAAACCGGCGAACAAATGGAAGCACTGGCACAACTGGGGTATTACCCCATTCTGTTATGCCCGCGAGAGTTGCGGTTGGCGTTCCGGCGGCTGGCGGCTCAGTCGCTGCCCAATCTGGTGGTGCTGGCCTTTTCCGAAGTCAGCCCCGGCACACGGGTCAAAGCCCACGGTATGCTGGATTTAGGTGCTGTACTGGGCAACGGCCATGGTTAAAGGAAGCGGAGGGTGATTGATGGAAACGCGTAAATACCAATGCGAAACGATGTTGGAGGCTCTCCAGCGCATTCAGGCCGAACTGGGGCCGGATGCCATTGTCCTCTCGGCGCGCGAAATACCCATGGGGCCGGTCTGGAACGTTTGGCGCAAAAAAGGGGTTGAGGTGGTGGCGGCGCCGCCGTTGAATACCGTGGCACCTCAGGCCAATCCATCCAAAACCGTCCTGCGGCGCAGCGCCGATGGTGCGCAGGTTGAGTTTGAGGAAAAGCAGCCCGAAATTGAATGGGTGGGCGGACAGCCGGCATTCCCGCCGGGCGAAAAGACCACCACTTCCCAACCGCAGCGCTGGTCACCGCCGCATCTCACCCGTGCAGAGATTCGGGCTGCCCAAAAGCCCGCTGATCAACCGCTTGCCGCCGAACCGCACAAAAAACCCGAAAGTGTGCCGGCCGATCAGCCGCCAGCGGCAATTTCGGCAGGGGGGCAGCTGCTCCCGCCGAGTTTGGAGCGCATTCAACAACGGCTGCTGGAACAAGGCGTTGAGGCAGACTTTGTGAGGCGAACCCTTGGGCGATTGAACCAGACCCTTGGTGCAGCCATGCTAAAAGAGGAAAGTCTGTGTGTGCGTTATGTCCAGGAAGTGCTGGCTGCCGAACTGCACTTGCCGGCGCCGGGGGCATTGCGCCTGCCGGGGCGCTGGGTATGTCTGGTGGGCGCCAGTGGCAGTGG
>FWPU01006165.1_pt1 | contig 24498 bp, 17 predicted proteins | sample 2228361 | NCBI WGS metagenome assembly FWPU01 (sample SAMEA103939777, study PRJEB20133) | metagenome | reverse complement strand
GCCTCCGCGCCCGGACGCCGCGCGAGGATGTCGCCCAGCAGCCGCAGCGCCCACGCCTCGTGCGCCCGCTCGCCCTGCCGGCGGAAACGCTCCAGGGCCGCCGTGGCGGCCTCCTCGGCCTGGGCTGAGCGCCCGGCCAGCAGACAGACCTCGCCCAGCAGCAGCAGCACCTGCGAGTAGCTCGCCGCCTGGCCCCGGCGGTGCGCCTCCTCGGCCGCATGCTCGACCATCGGCACCGCGTCGGCGGCGCGGCCTCCGAGGGCCACGGCCAGGGCCAGCTCGGCCCCCACGCGGGGCCCGTAGACCGGCATGTCGTGCGCCTGGCAGAGCCGGTAGGCGCGCTCGAAGGCCGCGGTGGCGAGCTCCACCGCCCCCGACGCCAGGTGGTGGACCCCGGCGCCGTGGTACGCCCACAGCAGCGTGTCGGGGTGGTTGCGCGCCTCGGCCAGGGCGACCGCCTCCTGCACGCAGCGCGCGCTGTCCGCGAAGCGGCCGAGCTCCACCAGACACTCGACCAGGTGACTGCGCGCGAACACGGACGGCAGGACGGGGAGCCCGAGATGCTCGCGCGCGCGTTCGCCGGCGAGCGCGTCGACGACTCCCTGGAAGATGGCGATGGCCTCGGTGAACTCGCCGCGGAACAGGTGGGCCCGGCCGAGGTAGAGGTCGGCGGCCGTGCGCAGCCCGAGGTCCCCCCGCTGGTCGGCGATGGCGCGGGCGCGCCGCCCGGCCGCGATCGCCTCCTCGTGCCGTCCCAGCAGCAGCAGCGCGTTGGCCGCGAAGGAGACCGCGCGTCCGAGGCGCGCCCGGTCGCCGATCTGCTCGGCCAGGGACTCGGCCCGGCGCACATGCTCGAGCGTCCGCTCGTGCTCGCCGAGCAGCGTCAGGGCGTTCCGCAGCCCCAGGTGGACGTCGATGGCCTCCGCCCGGGTCTCGGCCGTGTCGGGCAGCCGCCCCAGCACCTCCAGCGCCTGCTCGAACCAGGTGACGGCTTCCCGGTTGGCGGAATGCGCGAAGGCCTTGGCTCCAGCCTGGCGGAGGTACCGGGCCGCCCGGTCCCAGAGGCCGCCCCGGTGGGCGTGCTCGGCGAGGCGCTCGACGTGCTCGACGAGCCGGTCGGCAAACCGGCGCTCGATGTAGTCCACGATGCGGGCGTGCAGGGCCTGGCGGCGTCCCTGGAGCAGGGAGTGGTAGGCGACCTGCCGGGTGAGCCCGTGCGAGAAGACGTATTCCGGCTCGGGGAACGTGCGGCGCTCGGCGAGGAGCTCCCGGGCCGCCAGGCGGTCCAGCGCCTCCCGGACCTCGCCGGGGGCGGTCTCGGCGATCGCCTGCAGCAGCGCGAGGGGGACGTGCTCGCCGATGACCGACGCGCACTGCAGGAGCCGCTTGTCGCCCTCGGCCAGCCGATCGATTCGCGCCGCCAGCACGGCGTGGACGGTGGAGGGCACGTCGACGGCCTCCACCGGGCGGGCCAGCCGGCAGTCGCCGCGCTCCCCGGTGAGGGCGCCCTGCTCGACCAGCATCCGGACGCTCTCCTCCAGGAAGAAGGGGTTGCCGTCCGTGCGCTGGACCAGCAGCCGCTTGAGCGGCGCCAGCTCCGGGCGATCCCCGACCAGGGCGCCGAGCAAGGCCTGCGCATGCTCCGGACCGAGCGCGTCGACGCGGAGCTGGGTGTAGCAGCTCCGGCTGCCCCAGTCGTGGGTGAACTCGGGACGGTAGTTCAGGAGCAGGAGGAGCCGGGCGCCCGGCAGGGCGTCGATCAGGCCGTCGAGGAGGGCGTGCGTCTCGGAGTCGATCCAGTGCAGGTCTTCCAGCACCACGCACGTGGGCCGGTCGGCGCTCTCGCGCAGGAGCAGGCGCCGCACGGCCTCCTGCAGCTGCTGGCGGCGCTGGCGGCGGTCGAGCGCCTCCCAGGCGGGGTCGGCGGCACCGGGCTGCAGGAGCGCGACCAGCGCCGGCAGGACCGTCCCCAACGCCGGATCGAGGGCGTCCAGCCGGGCCCGCACGATCGCCGCCACGTCGGACGCCTCCTCCTTGTCGGCGAGGCCGAAGTAGCCCTTGAGCAGCTCGATCACGGGCCGGTAGGGCGTGGCCTTGCCGTAGGAGGCGGCGCTGGCGTGAAGCAGGCGCCACCCCTCCCGGGCGCGGGAGGCCGTGAACTCGTACAGGAGACGCGACTTGCCCACGCCGGGCTCGCCGACGATGCCCACGACCTGTCCGCGCCCGCGAGCCGCCAGCGCCAGCGCGCGGTCCAGATGCGCGAGCTCCGTCTCGCGGCCGACGAACCGCGTGAGCCCGCGCGCGAGCGCCGCCTGGATCGGGGAGCCGGCCCGGGCGGTTCCGGTGATCGCGTACGTCTCGACGGGGGTGGCCAGGCCCCTGACCACGGTCCGGCCCAGGCTCGACGCCTCGACGTAGCCCTCGGCGAGCCGGACGGTCTCGCCGGTCGCCAGGATCAGCCCGGGCTCGGCCAGCTGCTCCAGGCGGGCGGCCACGTGCGTCGTCTGGCCGACGGCGCTGTAGTCCATGCGCAGGTCGCTGCCGATGGCGCGCACGACGACCTCGCCGGAGTTGAGGCCGATCCGGATCTCGACGCCGACCCCGTGGAGCCGCCGCAGCCGGTCCCCGTGGACCCGGACGCGCTCCTGCATGCGCAGCGCGGCGTAGCACGCCCGCACGGCGTGATCCTCGTGGGCCAGCGGGGCGCCGAAGAGCGCCATGATCCCGTCGCCCATCACCTGGTTGACGGTGCCCTCGTACTCGTGGACCGCCTCCATCATGAGGTCGAGGACCGGATCCAGGATCCTGCGCGCCTCTTCCGGATCGCGATCGGCCAGCAGCTCCATCGAGCCCTTGATGTCGGCGAAGAGGACCGTCACCTGCTTGCGCTCGCCCTCCAGGGCGCCCCGGGACGTCAGGATGGTCTCGGCGGGCTGGGCGGGCGCGGCGCCGCGGCCCACGTCCGGGGCCGCGCCGGCTCCGGCCAGCCGCCGGCCGCAGCTCTTGCAGAACTTGGCGCCGGGCTGGTTGGCGGTGCCGCAGCCCGGGCAGGCAGCGTCGAGCCGCGACCCGCACTGCTCGCAGAAGAGGGCGTCAGCGGCGTTCTCGTGCTGGCACTGGAGGCACTTCATGGCGACGGCCTCCCGCCGGCGGACCGGGGAACGGGTCGGGACGAGGCGACCTTAGCGCCCGGGGTGGGCGGCGTCAAGGCGCGCCGGCCGCGGCGCTCCCGCGGGTCAGGCGGGCTGGCTGCGCAGGAAGGCGGTGACGGCGGCGTTGTAGGCCTGGGGCACGATCTGGGGCGCGAAGTGCCCGCCGCCGTCCAGCACGACCAGCTCGGCGCCCGGGATCCGCTCGGCCAGGTCCACCGAGTAGACGCGCGGCGTGACCATGTCGTCGGCGGCGACGATGACCAGCGTGGGCGTCCGGATCTCGCCCAGCCGGGCGCGCCGGTCGAAGCGGACGATGGCGTCGATCCGGCTGGCGATCACCTCGGGCGGCGGCGCCGTCTCGAGCTGGGCCCGGTGCGCGGCGGCGATGGCCTGGTCGTGCGCGCTGACCCACCAGGGCGGGACCAGGAACAGGAGCGAGGCGCGCAGGTAGGCCTCGACGCCCAGCGCCAGCAGCACCTCCTTGCGGCTCTCGAACAGGCGCCGGAACCACGGGTCCGGGCCCGACCAGGTGGCGCTGAGCACCAGGCTGCGCAGGCGGCGGGGATGGTCCTGCGCGATGACCTGCCCGATGGCGCCGCCCGTGGAGTGCCCGACCAGGTGGACCGCGTCCAGGCCCAGGGCGTCCATCAGGCGCAGGACGTCGCCGGCCATCTGCTCCACCGAGTAGCGGATGCGGGAGTGGGTGCTGCGGCCGGCGCCCCGGTGGTCGTGCGTGATGACCCGGAAGTCGAGGGCCAGCTCCTTGACCTGCTCGGACCAGAAGGACCCGAGCCCGCTCAGCCCCGGCACCAGCAGCACCGGCGGGCCCTGGCCGACCTCCTCGTAGTACAGGTCGGCGTCGCCGATGGGGGCGGTGGGCATCGCCCTCAGGCCCGCGTGTCGTTCATGCCCAGGGACCGCTCGATGGCCACCACGTCGTCGGGGCGCGCGAAGGGCGGGGGCGCCGGCTCGCCGGGCGTCCGCGGCCGCCCGATGGCCGGGAAGAAGCGCTCGAGGCCGGGGGGCGTGATCACCCACAGCATCACCAGCTCCTCGTCGCCCTCGTTCACGATCTCGTGCTTGACGTCGTGGCCGAGGAAGCAGGCGGTGCCGGGCACCAGCGGGTGGCTCGTCCCGTCCACGATGACCCGGCCCCGGCCGCGGAAGCAGATCTGCAGCTCGACCTGGGCGCCGTGCGAGTGCTCGCGGACGCGCCCGCCGGGGGCGATCGTCTGGTACCCCATGGAGAGGCCGTCGAACCGGGTGACGGCGGGGACCAGCGTGGGATCGGCGTGCCCGCCGGCCGGCACGGGCTGCCAGTAGGACGGCGCCTCTCCCGGCTGAACGACCACCGCGTGCCCCCTGACCTCGGCGGCTCCCATGGCATCCTCCTCTCGCGCCGGCCCGGCGCCAGCGCTATCTTACGGGACGACCAGGAGGCGCGCATGCTCTTCCGCCCGTCGCCGACGCGCCCCCGCATCCCCTGCGGGGAGCTGCTGACCCCTCCCGTCCGCCTTCTCCCCGAGCGCGAGGAGCGGCGGCGCCGGCGTCCCGGCCCGGCCTGATCGCCGTGCGCGGCATCGTCGCCTACGGCAGCCACGTCCCCGGCTGGCGCCTGGAGCGCCGGGCGATCGCGGAGGCGCTCGGGACGCCCGCCGGCAGCGGCACCCGGTCGGTGGCCGCCTACGACGAGGACACCACGTCCATGGCGGTCGAGGCCGGCCGGGCCGCCCTCCGCGCCGGGACGGCGCCGGTGCCCGGGGCCCTCTACTTCGCCACCGCCGACCCGGCGTACCTGGACAAGACCAACGCCACCGTGATCCACGCCGCGCTGGACCTGCCGGCCGGCACCATGGCCGTGGACATGCTGGGCGCGGTGCGCTCGGCGGCGGGCGCCCTGGGGGCGGCGCTGGCCGCGCGGGTGCCCGTGCTGGCCGTCGCCAGCGACATCCGGACCGGGATGCCGGGCGGCGCCGACGAGCGCGAGGGGGGCGATGCGGCGGTGGCCTTCGTCTGCGCCGACCACGCCGCCGGGCATCCGGTGCTGGCCGAGCCGCTGGGCCTGGCCTCGGCCACCGCCGAGTTTCTCGACCGCTGGCGGGTGCCGGGCGAGCGCGCCTCGCGCCAGTGGGAGGAGCGCTTCGGCGAGGCGGCGTACGTGCCGCTCGGCCAGGCGGCGCTGGCCGAGGCGCTGGCGCAGGCGGGCGTGAAGGCCGAGGCCATCACGCGGCTGGTCGTGGCCGGGCCCCACGGCCGGGCCGTCAGGCGCCTGGCGGCCGCGGCGGGCGTGCGGCCCGAGGCGCTGAGCGCCGACCTGACCGGCGTCATCGGCAACACCGGCGCCGCGCACCCCGGGCTGCTCCTGGCCGACGCGCTGGACCGGGCCGGGCCTGACGAGCTGATCGCTCACGTCACCCTGGCCGACGGCGCCGATGCGATCGTCTGGCGCACGACCGGGGCGGTGGCCGCGGCCCGGCCCCCGCGCACCGTGGCCCGGCAGATCGAGGCGGCGACGGGCCGCGTGAGCTACCCGACCTACCTGACGTGGCGGGGCTGGCTCCAGCGCGAGCCGCCCCGGCGGCCCGACCCGCAGCCGCCGGAGGCGCCCCCGGCCTGGCGCCACGAGGCCTGGAAGTTCGCCTTCACCGGCAGCCGCTGCCAGGCCTGCGGCACCCGGCACCTGCCGCCGCAGCGCGTCTGCGTGACGTGCCATGCCGCCGACCGCATGGCCCCGGAGCGGCTGGCGGACGTGCCGGCCACCATCGCGACGTTCACGGTGGACCGGCTGGCCTTCTCGCCCTCGCCGCCCATGGTCGTCGCCGTGCTCGACTTCGACGGCGGGGGGCGCTTCCAGTCGGAGATGACCGACGTGGATCCGGGCCGGGTGAAGATCGGCGACCGGGTCGAGATGACGTTCCGCCGCCTGCTCACCGCGGGCGGCATCCACAACTACTTCTGGAAGGCGCGCCCGGCCCGCGGCTGAGCCGCGCCGGGGCGCGGGCTGCAGTATCATTCGAGGCGGAGGCGCGCGCCATGGCGAGCAACGGCATCCGCGACCGGGTGGCGATCGTGGGGATGGGCTGCACCGCGTTCGGGGAGCACTGGGACCGGGGTCCCGGCGACCTGCTGGTGGACGCCGCCCAGGAGGCGCTGGCCTCGGCCGGGCTCGAGCTGGGGCAGGTGGACGCCTTCTGGCTCGGCACGCTCTTCACCGGCGCCAGCGGGCTGACCCTCTCGCGCCCGCTCAAGATCGACTACAAGCCGGTCAGCCGGGTGGAGAACTTCTGCGCCACCGGCTCCGAGGCCTTCCGCAACGCCTGCTACGCGGTGGCCGCCGGCGCCTACGACGTGGTCATGGCCATCGGGGTCGAGAAGCTGAAGGACTCCGGCTACTCGGGATTGCCGGACATCGGCCGGGCCGGTGACGGCACCCAGGCGCCGCTCACCGCCCCCGCCATGTTCAGCCTGCTGGCCCCGGCCTACGCCCGCAAGTACGGGCTGAGCGACGAGCAGCTCAAGGAGGTCATGACCCGCATCGCGTGGAAGAACCACCGGAACGGCGCCCTCAACCCCCGGGCCCAGTTCCGGAAGGAGGTCCCGAAGGCCACCATCGCCTGCTCGCCGCTGGTGGCCGGCTCCCTCGGCATCTTCGACTGCTCGGGGGTGAGCGACGGCGCGGCCGCCGCCATCATCGTCCGGTCCGAGGACGCGCACCGCTACGCGGACCGGCCGCTGTGGGTGAAGGCGCTGTCCTTCGTCGCCGGGCCCGCCGCCGGGCCGCTGGACCCCGGCTACGACTACACGACCTTTCCCGAGGTCGTCGCCTCGGCCGCCGACGCCTACGCGCAGGCCGGCATCAAGGATCCCCGGCAGGAGCTGGCCATGGCCGAGGTCCACGACTGCTTCACGCCGACCGAGCTGGTGCTGATGGAGGACCTCGGCTTCTCCGCGCGCGGCACGGCCTGGAAGGACGTCCTGGCCGGCGTGTTCGACCGCGAGGGTGAGCTGGCGGTCAATCCCGACGGCGGCCTGAAGTCGTTCGGCCACCCCATCGGGGCCTCCGGGCTGCGCATGCTCTTCGAGTGCTGGCTGCAGCTGCGCGGCGAGGCCGGCCCCCGGCAGGTCGCCTCGGTGGGCCGGGGCCGCCGGCTGGCCCTCACCCACAACCTCGGCGGCGCGCCGGGGGAGTGCGTGTCCTTCGTCAGCGTGGTGGGCTCCGAGCCCAGCGCGTGACGGACGCCGCCGGGCCGGCGCCGTCGTACCCGTTGCAGCGGACCGGGGAGGAGATGGCGCGCCTGCGCATGCAGGCCGCGGCCCTGGCCCCCGACGCCGAGGCCCTCCTGGACGCCATCGGCGTCCGTCCCGGCTGGCACTGCCTGGATCTCGGCTGCGGGGTGGGCGGCATCATGGATCTGCTGAGCCGTCGCGCCGGTCCCGGCGGGCGCGTGGTGGGCGTGGACAACGACCCCGACAAGCTGGCGGCCGCGGCGCAGTGGGCGGGCGCCGAGCGCCTGCAGGGCCTGGAGCTCGTCGAGGCGGACATCTACGGGACGGGCCTGCCCGGCGGCGCCTTCGACCTCGTCCACCTGCGCTTCGTGTTCACGACGATCGGACGGCACGATGCGCTGCTCGCGGAAGCCCTGCGACTCGCGCGGCCCGGCGGCGTGCTGGCCGTCCAGGAGGCCGACACCACCATGCTGGCCTGTCACCCGCCGCACCCGGCGTGGGACCGTCTCAAGGACGCCGTCACCGGGACGTTCGCCGTCCTGGGCGCCGACACCCGGGTGGGCCGGCGCATGTTCGCCACGCTCCACCGCAGCGGCCTGACCGATCTGAGGCTCCGGGTCTGCCTGCTCGGCTTCACCCGCGAGCATCCCATGGCCGACTTCCTGCCTGCCACCGCGCTGTCGATGCGGGGCGCCATCGTGGGCGCCGGGCTGCTGAGCGCCGGCGACCTGGACGAGTGCGTGCGGGCCTGCCGCCGGCACCTGGCCGATCCGGCCACGACGTCCACCTCCTACGCCGTGTTCCAGGTGTGGGGGCGCGCGCCCCGCTGAGCGGGAACCCCGGTCACGCGCCCGGCGCCACCGCCCGCAGGGCCTCGCGGATCACCGCCCGCTTGCGCTCCCGGTCCTGCGCGCTGGTCTGCAGCGACAGGAACGCGGTGTCGATCCCCGCCTCCAGGTACTGCCGCACGCGGGCCCGGATCCGGGCAGGCGAGCCGCGCAGCAGCAGGTCGTCGAGGACGCGCGCGGGGATGGCCGCCACGGCGCCCTTGCGGTCGCCCTGGCTCCAGGCCTCCCACATGGCCCCGAGCGCGGGAGCGCGGCCCAGCCACTCGTGGAAGGCCCGGTAGACGGGGACGTTGAGGTAGGCCGCGACGTGCCGGCGGGCGGCGGCGTCGGCCTCGGGCGACGGCGGGTCCACGTGGACGAAGAGGCGGCAGGCGATCTCGAGGGCCGCCGGATCGCGCCCGGCCGCGCGGGCGGCGTCACGGACCACGGCCACGCAGCGCGGCACGTCCTCGGGCGCCAGCCAGTTCAGGATCACCCCGTCACCGACCTGGCCGGCCACGCGCAGCATCCCCTCCCGCAGCGCGGCCACGTAGATGGGCACCGGGGCGGCGGGGGGCCGGGCCAGGCGGAAGCCGTCCACGCTGAGGGTCTCGCCCTTGAACACGACCCGCTCGCCGGCCAGGGCCTGGCGCAGGAAGCGCGCCATCTCCCGCACCCGCGTGGCCGGCTTCCGGAACACGCCGCCGTTCCAGCCCTCGACGATCACGTTGGAGCCGGCGCCGATCCCGAGGATGAAGCGCCCGGGGGCGATCTCGGCCAGGCCGGCCGCGCACTGGGCCAGCGTGGCGGGCCCCCGGGTGAAGACGTTGACGATGGCCGTGCCCAGCCGGAGCCCGCTCGACAGGCCGGCCACCGCCAGCGGGCTGAAGGCGTCCAGGCCGTCGGCCTCCCAGGACCAGACATCGCGGTAGCCGAGCCGCTCGGCGTCCCGCACCAGCTCGGCGTGCTCGGCCAGCGTGAAGCCGTCGAGCGGCATCGTGATCGCCACGCGCTTGTCCACGGTCGCTCCCCCGGAGATGGCGTCGAGTCGCCGTTCTCGATAGCACGCGCCGCCGGCCCGGCGCAAGCCCGCGGCCGGGCAGTTCGTGTATCATCGGGCGCGCTGCGGGAGACGGTCGCGGGTCACGACGGGCCCGGAGCCGGGGCTCCGGAGCGAGGGAGGGAGACATGGGGATCGGACACCGGCTGGCGGTTCGACTCGCCCTGCTCGCGCTGGCCGTCCTGGCCGCCGCGCCGCCGGCGGCGGCCCAGGCGCGCGGCGGCACGCTGCGCATCGGCATGGACGCCGACAACACGACCATGGACCCTCACCGCTCGACGGCGGCCGTGGACCGCCAGGTCTACAACAACATCTACGGCAAGCTGGTGGACATCGACGCCCGGTTCGGCATCGTGCCCCAGCTGGCCCAGTCCTGGGAGATCAGGAACGGCGGGCTGACCTACGTCTTCAAGCTGCGCCGGGGCGTGAAGTTCCACGACGGCACCGACTTCAACGCGGACATCGTCAAGTGGAACTTCGACCGCATGCGGGACCCCGCCCTGGCCTCGCCGCGCCGGAGCGAGATCGCGCCCGTGAAGGAGGTCAAGGTCGTCGACCCCTTCACGGTGGAGATCACGCTGACCGCCCCGTTCACGCCGTTCCTCAGCGTGCTCACCGACCGGGCCGGGATGATGGTGTCGAGGGCGGCCGTCGAGAAGTACGGCGACGACTTCGCGCGCAACCCGGTCGGCACCGGCCCCTTCCGGTTCGTGGAGTGGGTGAAGGACGATCACCTCACCCTCCGGCGGTTCGAGGGCTACTGGGAGCCGGACCGGCCCTACCTGGACGAGATCATCTACCGCCCGATCCCCGACGCCGCGGTGCGCTTCACCGCCATGCGCACCGGGCAGATCGACTTCATGCACCAGATCCACCCCAAGGACGTGGCGGCGGCCCGGCAGGAGCGCGGCCTGACGGTGTCGGAGATCCCGAGCCTCTGGTGGCAGGGCATCCACCTCAACACCCAGGTGGCGCCGTTCAGCACCAGGGCCCTGCGCCAGGCGATCTGGTACGCGGTGGACCGGACGGTCATCCAGCGGGTCGTCTACCACAACCTGGGCGCGCCGGCCTGGGGCCCGTTCCCGCCCAGCATGTGGGCCCAGGACCGCGACTTCACCGCCTGGCGGCGCGACCTGGCCCGGGCCCGGGCCAAGCTGGCCGAGGGCGGGATGCCGAACGGCTTCGCCTTCACCATCAAGGGCTGGAACCAGCCCACCCACGTCCAGGAGCTGCAGATCATCCAGGCCCAGCTCAAGGAGATCGGGGTCGAGATGAAGATCGAGCTGCTGGAGTTCGGCAAGCTGCTGGCCGACCTCAACGGCCACAACTTCGTGGCCCTGCGCATCGGCTGGTCCGGACGGCCCGACCCCGACGGCAACGCCCACCTGTTCCTGCACTCGAAGGGCGGCCTCAACCGGGTGCGCTACAGCAACCCGAAGATGGACGAGCTGCTGGACCGGGCCCGCAGCGAGGGGGACCAGGACCGGCGCCGGGCGCTCTACGCCGAGGTCACCCGGCTGGCGGCCGAGGACGCGCCGTACATCTGGCTGCACCACGACCCCGAGATCAAGGTGTGGGGCCAGCACGTGAAGGGCTTCGAGCACATCGCGGACGGCATGATCCGGGCGAAGGGGATCTGGCTCGAGCGGCGCTGAGCGGGCCGGCGCGCGGTGATCCAGTTCATCGGTCGCCGCCTGCTGGCGACGGTCCCCCTGCTGCTCCTCGTGAGCGTCGTGGTGTTCTCGTTCGTCCACGTGCTGCCCGGGGATCCGGCCGTCCTGTTCCTGGGCGAGGAGGCCGACCCCCAGACCCTGGCCCGCCTGCGGGCGCGCCTGGGCTTCGACCGCCCGCTGGTCACCCAGTACGTGGAGTGGCTGGGCCGGGCGCTGCAGGGCGACCTGGGACGCTCGCTGCGGACCAACCAGCCGGTGACGGAGGCCATCCTGCAGCGGCTGCCGGTGACGCTGCAGCTGCTGGCCTTCGCCATGACGATCTCGCTCCTCATCGCCATCCCCCTGGGGATCGTCTCGGCCGTCCGCCGCAACTCCGGCGTGGACCTGGCCAGCACCGCCTTCGCCCTGGTCGGCTTCTCGCTGCCCAGCTTCTGGCTGGGCCTGATCCTGATCTACGTCTTCGCGCTGCTGCTGCGCTGGCTGCCGCCCACCGGGTTCGTGCCGCCCGGCGTGGACGTGGGCGAGAGCGTGCGGTCGCTCGTCCTGCCGTCCATCACGCTGGGCACGGCCCTGGCGGCGCTGGTGACCCGGCAGCTCCGCTCGGGGATGCTGGAGGTGCTGCGGCAGGACTACGTGCGGACGGCGCAGGCCAAGGGCCTCGCCCAGCGCGTGGTGGTGGGCAAGCACGCGCTGAAGAACGCCCTGATCGCCGTGGTCACCGTCATCGGGCTGCAGGTGGGGGGCCTGCTCGGCAACACCATCATCACCGAGTCGCTGTTCGCGCTGCCCGGGGTGGGGCGGCTGATGATCGACGCCGTCTTCGCCCGGGACTTCTTCATCGTGCAGGGCGTCATCCTGTTCCTGACGGTGGGCTACGTCGTGTCCAACCTGATCGTGGACGTGCTCTACTCGGTCCTCGATCCGCGCATCCGGCTGAGCTGAGGTGCCCCACGCCGGCCTGGCGGCCATCGCCCTGCGCCAGTTCCGCCGCAGCTGGGTGGGCCTGACCGGCGCGGCGCTGGTGGGCCTGTTCCTGCTGGTGACGGCCCTGGCCCCGGTGCTGGCGCCCTACGACCCCATCGCCACCGACTTCGCCAGCGTGCTGGCGCCGCCGAGCCCGGCCCACCCCTTCGGCACCGACGACATCGGCCGCGACATCCTGAGCCGCGTCATCCACGGCAGCCGCGTGTCGCTGCAGGCGGGGCTGTTCACGGTGGCGGTGGCGCTGGCCGTGGGGCTGCCCCTGGGCCTGGCCGCCGGCTTCTTCGGCGGCCGCGTGGACAACCTCATCATGCGGGGCATCGAGGTGATCCTGGCCTTCCCCACGCTGGTGCTGGCCCTGGGCATCACCGCCGTCCTGGGCCCGAAGCTGATCCACGCCCTGTTCGCCATCGGCATCGTCTTCGTCCCCCACTTCGCGCGCCTGATCCGCGGCCAGGTGCTGTCGGTGAAGGAGAACGACTTCGTGGCCGCCGCCCGGGCGCTGGGGGCCTCCGACCTCAGGGTGATCCGGCTGCACGTGCTGCCCAACTGCCTGGCGCCGATCCTCGTGCAGTCGTCCTTCTCGATCGCCTTCGCCATCCTCACCGAGGCCGCGCTGTCGTTCCTGGGGCTGGGCACCCAGCCGCCCACGCCCAGCTGGGGGATCATGCTGGCCAGCGGGCGGGGGTACCTGGAGCAGGCCCCCTGGCTGGGCGCCTTTCCGGGGCTGGCCATCTTCCTCACCGTTCTCGGCTTCAACCTGCTGGGCGACGGGATCCGCGACGCGCTCGATCCGCGGCTGAAGGTGTGATGCCGGCGCCGGGCGCGCCTCCGGCCGTGATGCCCTCGAGGCAGCAAGGACGGTGCGCCCCACAGCCCGCCCCGAGTCGAGTACCATAGGGACCGATTTCTCCGCCGAGGGGAGCCTCATGACACCAGCGATCACCCAGTCGGTCAGCCTCGAGCGGCGCGGCCGCGTGGCCGTGCTCACCGTGGACAACCCGCCCGTCAACGCGCTCAGCCACCACGTGCGCGTGGGGCTTCGCGACGGCCTGCGCCAGGCGGCGGCCGATCCCGCCGCGGCCGCCATCGTCATCGCCTGCGCCGGGCGCACCTTCATCGCCGGCGCCGACATCACGGAGTTCGGCCAGCCGCCGCGCGAGCCCGTGCTGTGGGAGGTGCTGGAGGTCATCGAGGGCAGTCCCCGGCCCGTGGTGGCCGCCATCCACGGCACGGCGCTGGGCGGGGGCCTCGAGGTCGCGCTCGCCTGCCACTGGCGGGTGGGGGTGCGGACGGCCCGGCTCGGACTCCCCGAGGTGAAGCTCGGGCTGCTGCCGGGGGCCGGCGGCACCCAGCGGCTGCCCCGCCTCGTCGGGGTGGAGAAGGCGCTCTCGATGATCGTCAGCGGCGAGCCGATCGGCGGCGAGGAGGCGCACCGCCTGGGGCTGCTCGACGAGCTGGTCGAGGGCGACCTGACGGCGGGCGCGGTGGCCTTCGCCGAGCGGGTCGTGGCCGAGAACCGGCCGCTCCGCAAGGTGCGCGAGATGGAGGACCGCATCGCCGCCGCCCGGGGCAAGCCGGAGATCTTCGCCGAGTTCCGCCGCTCGGTGGCGAAGCAGACGCGCGGCTTCCGGGCCCCGGAGTCCTGCATCAAGGCCGTGGAGGCGGCCGTGAACCTGCCGTTCGAGCAGGGGATCGCCCGCGAGCGCGAGCTGTTCCTGGAGCTGCTCGCCTCGCCGGAGTCGCGCGCCCAGCGCTACTTCTTCTTCGCCGAGCGCGAGGCGGGCAAGATCCCCGACGTGCCGCCCGACACGCCGGCCCGCGAGATCCGCACGGCGGCGGTCATCGGCAGCGGGACGATGGGCGGCGGCATCGCCATGTGCTTCGCCGGCGCCGGCATCCCCGTCACCGTGGTGGACGTGAGCCGGGAGGCGCTGGACCGCGGCCTCGGCGTCGTCCGCAAGAACTACGAGGCCACCGCGGCCAAGGGCCGGCTCACGAAGGACGACGTCGAGCGGCGCCTGGGGCTCATCCGGGGCACGACGGATCTCGACGCCGTGGCCGAGGCCGACCTCGTCATCGAGGCCGTGTTCGAGGAGATGCCGATCAAGAAGGAGGTCTTCGCGCGCCTGGACAAGGTCGCCCGGCCGGAGGCCGTGCTGGCCACGAACACCTCGACCCTGGACGTGGACGAGATCGCCGCGGCCACCCGGCGTCCGGAGAGCGTGATCGGCATGCACTTCTTCAGCCCGGCCAACGTGATGCGCCTGCTGGAAGTCGTGCGCGGCGCGCGCACGGCGAAGCCGACCATCGCCACCGCCATGGCCATCGGCCGGAAGATCGGCAAGGTGCCGGTGCTGGTCGGCGTCTGCTACGGCTTCGTGGGCAACCGGATGCTCCACCAGCGCGGCGTGCAGGCGGAGCGGCTGCTGCAGGAGGGCGCGCTGCCGGCGCAGGTGGACCGGGTGCTGGTGGAGTTCGGCTTCCCCATGGGGCCCTTCGCCATGGGCGACCTGGCCGGCCTCGACGTGGGCTGGCGCATCCGCAAGGGCCGCGGCGTCCGCTCGCCGGTGGCCGACCGCCTCTGCGAGCTGGGGCGCTTCGGCCAGAAGACGAACGCCGGCTTCTACCGCTACGAGCCCGGCGACCGCACGCCCCGGCCGGACCCCGAGGTGGAGCGCATCATCCAGGAGGTCTCGCGGGAGCTGGGCATCCAGCGGCGGCCGATCTCCGACCAGGAGATCCTGGAGCGCCTGCTCTACCCGATGGTGAACGAGGGCGCGAAGATCCTGGAGGAAGGCAAGGCCATCCGCGCCAGCGACATCGACGTCATCTGGGTGTACGGCTACGGCTGGCCGGTCTACCGCGGGGGCCCGATGTACTGGGCCGACCAGCAGGGCCTGAAGGCGATCCGGGACCGGCTGCTGGACTTCCAGCAGCGGACCCGCGACGACTTCTGGCGCCCGGCCGGCCTGCTCACCCGCCTGGCGGACCAGGGCAGGGGCTTCCTCGACCGCTGAGCCGGCACGAGCACCGGCTCACAGAAGCGCGTCCGAGAGCCACCACACCCCGGTCAGCAGCAGGGCCAGGAGCGCCAGGAGGTTCACCCACTCGAGCGGCTGCAGCCGGCGGAGCGCCTCGCGGCCGGGCAGCAGGTCGGGGTTGAGCCGCAGGATCAGGGCGCCGGTGGCGGGCAGGGTGAGCGCCAGGATCATCACCGCCATCCGCGCCCCGGCCTCCTCCACGCCGGCCAGCCGGAAGAAGAGCACCGCCGGCAGGACGAAGAACCCCACCAGCACCAGCAGGAGCGTGCGCAGCTGGGGGTATGGCGACGGCGGCGGCGCGGGCGGCGGGGGCCGGCGGCTCATCTCGACGCGAGACATTACCCGAGGGCGGGTGTCAGCCGGTCGACAATCTGCGGTGGCCGGATGGCAAGAAATGTTCGGCGGCCGCCGGCGGCTCCGGCTAGAGTCGAGGAAAAACGCGGGAGCTGGCCACGCCGGGTCTTGGCATTTCCACTGCAGCGCACGGAGGGTGATGGCGATCGCCCTCCGCCAGCGCTACCACTTCTCCGGGGTCGCGGGCGCCGGCATGGCCCCGCTGGCCTGCCTGATGCGGGCGCGCGGCCACGAGGTCCAGGGCTCCGACCGGTCCTTCGACCAGGGCAAGAACCGGGAGGTGGCCGCCCGCCTGCGCCGGCAGGGCGTCGTCCTCTACCCGCACGACGGCTCCGGCCTGGGCCCGGAGATCGACCGCTTCGTGCACTCCACCGCCGTGGAGCCCGGGACGCCGGAGATGCGGGCCGCCCGGGCCCTCGGCATCCCGTGCGTCCCGCGCCCGGGCCTGCTGGCCGAGGTGGTCAACGCGGGCCAGCCGGGGGTGGCCATCGCCGGCACCTCCGGCAAGAGCACCATCGCCGGCATGCTGGCGTGGCTGTTCCGGGAGACCGGGCTGCCGGCCACCGTGCTGGGCGGCGCGGCCCTCGTCGGCGAGGGGGCCGGCGCCTGCTGCCTGACCGGCCCCGCCTGCGGCCCCGTGGTGGCCGAGGCCTGCGAGTCCGACGGCACGCTGACAGGCTACCGGCCGGCGATCGGCCTCGTGCACAACGTCAGCCGCGACCACGCCGAGCTGGAGGCGCTGCGCGCGCAGTTCGCGGCGTTCGCCGCGCAGTGCGGCACGCTCCTGGTCAACGCCCGCTGTCCCGAGGCCGCCGCCCTCGGGCGCCGCCGGAGGGTGTTCACCTACGGCGCGGCCCCGGAGGCCGACGCCCGCCTGGAGGTCCTCACGGTCGGCCCCGACCGGGCCCGGGGACTGCTGCGCTGCCCCGGCGGTGACCTGAAGCTCGACGTGCCGCAGCCGGGGCTTCACAACCTCGAGAACGCGGCGGCGGCGGCGCTGGTGGCGGTGGAGCTGGGGCTGGAGGCGACGGCGGTGGAGGCGGCGCTGGCGCGCTTCCCCGGCGTGGCCCGCCGCTTCGAGGTGGTCGGCGTCACGGCATCGGGCATCCGGGTGGTGGACGACTACGCCCACAACGCCGAGAAGCTGCGGGCGGCGATCACCACGGCCCAGACGGGCGGCGGCCGGCTGGTGGCGGTCTTCCAGCCGCACGGCTTCGGGCCGGCTCGCTTCCTGCGCCCCGAGCTGCGCGCGCTGCTGCCGCGCCTGCTCCGCCCCGGCGACCGCTTCTGCTACGCGGAGATCTTCTACGCGGGCGGCACGGTGGCCCGGGACATCTCGAGCCGGATGCTGGCCGAGGACCTGCCGCCGGACCTGGCCTGCGGGTACGCCGCCGACCACGAGGCCGTGCGCCAGTGGGTGCGGCGCCAGGCGCGGCCCGGCGACACGGTGCTGCTCATGGGCGCGCGCGATCCCGACCTGCCCGCGCTGGCCAGGGCGGTGCTCGCCGCGCTGCGGTAGCCCTCACGCGGGCAGCGCCGCCACCTCGACCCGGGCGTCGTTGAAGCAGGCCCCGCCGGCGATGTCGGCGTGGTGGGCCGGGCAGAGGGCCGAGACGGTCTGGCCGTTGTCGCTGGTCCGGAGCCACGCCCCCTTCGGCGTCCACACCACCCCGGCCGGCACGCGCTCCGTCACCCGCAGGCGCAGGTGGACCTCGCCCAGGTCGTTGAAGACCCGGACCGGCTGGCCGTCGGTGAGGCCCCGGGCGGCGGCGTCCTCCGGGTGCATCTCGAGCGGCGGCGCCCCGCCGCCGCCGTCGACGCCGCCGAAGGTGGAGGTGATGCGCCGGTCGGACGCCGGCGACAGCAGCGCCAGCGGGAAGCGCGAGGCGACCGGCGTGTAGGAGGGCAGCCAGGCGCCGTACTTCGCCTCCAGGTAGGCCGACGTCAGCTCCACCTTGCCCGAGGCCGTCGCCGGCCAGACGGTGCGGAACATGATCGCCTCCTCGCCCCCGAAGCGCATGGGCACCGCGCGCCCCGCCGGCAGCGCGCTCGGGCGCACCCCGCCCAGCCGCGGATCGCCGGCATCCATCGCCTCGTCCATCAGCTCGCGGTCCGAGGCGGTGAAGGCGGGATCGGTGAAGCCGAAGCGGGCGGCCAGCCGGCGAAAGATCTCGGTGTTCGGCAGTGCCTCGCCCTGGCGCGGGATGACGGGCTCGGCCCGCTGCAGCCAGTGCTGGCCGTAGGCGGCGAACAGGTCGTCGTGCTCGAAGTGGCTGCCGGCGGGCAGGATGACGTCGGCCCAGGCCAGCGTGTCGGTCATGACCACGTCGCAGCCGACGACGAACAGGTCCTCCCGGGCCAGGCCGCGCCGCATCCGGTTCTGGTCGGGATGCACGATCAGCGGGTTGTGGTTGTAGACGAACAGGACCTTGATCGGCGGCCGCAGGTCGGGGTCGGTCAGGTGCCGGCCCACGTCCACGATGTTGAGCGTGCGCGTGCCCGCCGGCGCGAGGTCCGGGCGCTGCAGGCGGGCGGGCGTCTTCGGGAAGGCGAACCCGGCGCCGTTGATGCAGCCGCCGCCCGGCCGGCCCCACTTCCCGGCCAGGGCCGGCAGCGCGAAGATGGCCCGGATCCCGCTGCCCCCGTTCCGGTTGCGCTCGAGGCCGTTGCCGACGCTGATCGCCGCCGGGTCGCTCAGGTGATACCACTCGGCGAGCGCGCGGATGCCGGCCTCCGGCACCCCGCACACCTCGGCCGCGCGGGCCGGCGTCCAGGGGCGGGCCAGCGCCATGAAGTCCTCGAACCCGGCCACGTGCTGCTGGATGAAGGCGCGGTCGAGCCCCCCGCGCTGCTCGAGCGCGGCGGCCAGCGCCCAGGCCAGCACCACGTCGGTCCCCGGCCTGACGGGCAGGTGCAGGTCCGCCTGCTCGGCGACCTTCGTGCGCACCGGATCCACCACGACCAGCTTGCCGCCGGCCCGGCGGGCGCGATTGATATGCGGCATCAGGTGCAGGTTCGACCAGGTGACGTTGTTGCCCCAGGCGATGACGAGCCGGGCCAGCGCCGCCTGCTCGGGCGGGATGCCCGGCGTCGGCCCGTAGGTGCCCACCCAGGCCTCGGTGCGCACGCCCCCGCAGAGAGCGGGGCGCCACAGCAGCGAGGCGCCCAGCCGGTGGAAGAAGCGCAGGTCCATGGAGCCCATCGCCAGCAGGCCGTGCGGCCCGGCGTAGTTGAGGGGCAGGACGGCTTCCGGACCGTGCTCGGCGATGACGGCCTGCACGCGGTCGTGGATCAGGTCCAGGGCCTCATCCCAGCCGATGGGCTCGAACCGTCCCGAGCCCCTGGCCCCCGCGCGACGCAGCGGCCGGGTCAGGCGCCCCGCCCCGTGCACGAGGCCGGGGAAGAAGGCGGGGACCTTGGCGCACAGCACGCCGGCGGTGTAGGGGTTGGCGCGCGAGCCGCGGATCTTGACGATGCGCCCGGCGTCCACGGTGACGGTCAGGCTGCAGGTGTCGGGGCAGTCGAGCGGACAGACGCTGGGCAGGTCGGTGGCCATGTCCCGCATCATAGCCGAAGCCGGCGGAGCGCGGCCGGCGGCCCCCGGTGTAGACTGGCGGTGATGAGCGACTACCTCGGACCCGGCACCTTCATCGACAGCGACGCCCCCGCCGTGATCGAGTTCGCGCGGCAGGCGGCCGGCGACGCGCCCGATCCGGTCGCCCGCGCGGTGCGGCTCTACTACGCCGTGCGGGACGGCATCGTCTACACGCCGTACTGCGACTTCCGCTCGCCCGACACCTACCGGGCCAGCGCCGTGCTGGCCCGCGGCGCCGGCTTCTGCGTGGGCAAGGCCGCGCTGCTGGCCGCGGCGGCTCGCGCGGCCGCCATCCCGGCCCGGGTGGGCTTCGCCGACGTGCGCAACCACCTCTGCACGCCCCGGCTGCGCGCCCTCATGGGCACCGACGTCTTCTACTATCACGGCTACACCGAGCTCCAGCTGGACGGGCGGTGGGTGAAGGCGACCCCCGCCTTCGACCGCGCGCTGTGCGACCGGTTCGGGGTGCGGCCGCTGGAGTTCGACGGCAGCGCCGACTCGCTCTTCCACCCCTACGACCGGGCCGGCCGCCGCCACATGGAATACATCCGCGACCGCGGCCCGCACGCGGACGTCCCCGTCGCCGACATCGTGGCGACGTTCGCCCGCGAGTATCCCGCCTTCCTGGACGGCGGGGGCCGGGCGCCCGCCACGCAGTTCCGGATCGAGGCCGAGCAGTCGGCCGCCCGGTAGCGCCGGGCCTCGCGTCTCAGCCGGCCAGCGGGGGCCGGCGGTCGCGCCAGGGACGGGCGCGCTCCAGCTGCCCGGCCAGCCGGAACAGCAGCCCGTCCTCCCCGTAGCGCGCGGTCAGCATCACGCCGATCGGCAGGTTCCCGGCCGTCCAGTAGAGGGGCACGCTCATGGACGGCTGCCCCCCGGCGTTGAAGACCGGGGTGAAGGGCATGAACGCCAGCACGGCCGCCACGGCGCCCTCCGCGGGCTGGAGCGCGAGCGCCAGGCGCCCGAGGCCCAGACGCCCGAGCAGCTGCTGGGCGAGGCGCTCGACGCCGCGCGGCTCCAGCGCGCCCAGCGGCAGCGGCGGCGCGGCCAGCGTGGGGGAGAGCAGGGCGTCGAAGCGGCCCTCGGCCATGAACGTCTCCACGTGGCGCCCGGTCGTCTTCAGCGCGCGGACAGCCGCCACGTGCTCGCCGGCCGTGATGCTGCGTCCCACGGCGCGCAGCAGCCACGTCTGGGCCTCGAAGTCCGCGGCCCGGGCCCGCCGGCCGACGTCGCGCTCGGCCTGCGCGATGTCGGCGGCGACCTCGCCGGCCAGCATCAGGAGCAGGGCGCGGCCGAAGGCGGCGGCGTCGAGAGCCGGCCGGGCCTCCACCAGCTCGTGGCCCAGGTCGGCCAGCAGCCGCGCGGCGTCCTCGACCGCGGCCCGGCACTCGGGGGCGACCGGCGCCGGCGACAGGTAGGGCTCCGCCGACCAGGCGATGCGCAGGCGGCCGGGCTCCGCCGTCACCTCCTCGAGGAACGGCCGGAGGGGCGGCGGCGCGCGGTGGACGGCCCCGGGCTCCGGCCCCTGCGTGGCGTCGAGCAGGGCCGCGCTGTCCCGCACGGTGACGGTGAGCGCGTGCGAGACCGAGAAGCCCTGCCACGGCTCGACGGCGTCGGGCCCGACCGGCGTGCGCCCGCGGCTGGGCTTGAAGCCGAAGAGGCCGCAGCAGGAGGCGGGGATGCGGATCGAGCCCCCGCCGTCGCCGCCGCTGGCCATGGGGACCATGCGGGCGGCCACCGCCGCCGCCGACCCGCCGGACGAGCCGCCGGCGGTGCGCGTGAGATCCCAGGGGTTGCGGGTGGGGCCGGAGGCCTCCGGCTCGGTCACCGGCCGCAGGCCCAGCTCCGGGGTGTTGGTCTTGCCGAGCACGATCAGCCCGGCGGCCAGGTAGCGCCGGACCAGCTCGGCGTGATGGGCGGGCCGGAAGCCGCGGTAGAAGCGGCTGCCGTTGCCGAGCGGCGCCCCGGCGTACGCCAGGCCCAGGTCCTTGAGCAGGAAGGGCACGCCGGCGAAGGGGGCCGATCGGGCCGCGCGGGCGGCGGCCGCCCGGCCCTCGTCGTACAGGCGGTGAACCACGGCGTTGAGCGACGGGTCGCGCCGCTCGATCCGCTCGATGGCCGCCTCCACCAGCTCGATGGGCGCCAGGTCTTTGCGGCGGACCAGCTCGGCCAGGCCGAGCGCGTCGTGGGCGTCGTACTCGGGGAAGCGCACGATTCACTATAATGCACCCCCGTGGGCCTCCTCGACGACGCCCGGGCCGTGCTGGACGACGTGATCGCGCTGCGCCGGCGGATCCACCGCCGGCCCGAGATCGGGCTGGTGCTGCCCCGCACGCAGGAAGCCATCCTGGACGCGCTCGACGGTCTCGGCCTGGCGGTCCGCACCGGGCGGCAGCTCAGCTCGGTGGTCGCCACGCTGGACGGCGCCCGGCCGGGGCCGGCGATCCTGCTGCGCGCCGACATGGACGCGCTGCCGATCAGGGAGGAGACGGGGCTCGACTTCGCCTCCGAGGTGGAGGGGGCGATGCACGCCTGCGGCCACGACGCCCACGTGGCCATGCTGGCCGGTGCCGCGCGCCTGCTGGCCGCCCGGCGCGACGTGATCGCCGGGCGCATCGTGTTCATGTTCCAGCCGGGCGAGGAGGGGTACCACGGCGCCCGGGCCATGATCGAGGAGGGCCTGCTGGACGGCGCCGTCCCGCCGTCGGCGGCCTTCGCGATCCACGTCGGGGCGCGCGTGCCGGCCGGGGTGGTGGCGACCCGGCCGGGGCCGGCCATGGCCTCCGGCGACACGCTGAAGGTCACCGTGCGCGGCCAGGGGGGCCACGCCTCGGCCCCGCACGACTGCCTGGACCCCATCCCCATCGCCTGCGAGATCGTCCAGGCCTTCCAGACGCTGGTCACCCGCCGCGTCAACGCCTTCGACCCGGCGGTCGTCACGGTGGCCCGCATCGAGGCCGGGACCACCCGCAACGTCATCCCGGACACCGCCAGCCTGCTGGGCACCATCCGGTCCTGCTCGGAGGCGACCCGCGCGCGGGTCCTGGACGCCGTGCGGCGGGCGGCGGAGGGCATCGCCGCCGCCCACGGGGCCACGGCCGAGGTCGAGCTGATCGCGGGCTACCCCGTCACCGTCAACGACGACGCCTTCGCCGCCTTCGTGCTGGACACCGCGCGCGAGCTGCTGGGTCCCGAGCGCGCGCAGGCCATGAGCCACCCGATCATGGGCAGCGAGGACTTCTCCTACGTCCTGCAGCGGGTGCCGGGGGCGATGGCCTTCCTCGGCACGCCGCCCGACGGGGGGCCGGCGTGGCCGAACCACTCGGCGCGCATGCAGGTGAACGAGGCGGTCCTGGCGCACGGGGTCGCCCTGCACGCGGCGGTGGCGCTGAGATTCCTCGAGCGGGGCGCCGGCGCCGGAGCCTGACCCGGCCCCGCTCGTGCCGGCGCCCCGGGCGCGGTACACTGGGGTCACACGTCCCCGGGAGGTCCGTGGCATGCTGCGTCCCGTGGTTGGCCGCGCGCTCCTCGTCGGTGCTCTCCTGCTCCTGGCCCTGCCGTCCCCGGCCCCGGCCGGATCGGTCGTCATCGGCGGCGCCATCGGGCCCACCGTCGTCGGCGGGCCCATCGGGCCGGGCCTCGCCGGCGGCGCCATCACGCCCGTGAACGGCCAGATCGGCGTGGGCTTCGGGTTCGGCTTCGGCCACCCGGCGTTCTTCCCCGGCCCCGGGTTCGTCGCCGGCGCCTGCTGCGCGCCCGGCTTCGTGAGCCCGGGCTTCGTGGTGATCCCCGGGACCGTCCTCGTGGGCCGCCCGCTCGCCGGCAAGGGGCACGTCACGCCAGGCTCCACCATCATCATCCCGCCCGGGTTCGGGGGGACGGTGATCGTGCTGCCGCCCGCGACGCTGATCGGCCCGAAGTAGGCGTCCGGCCCGGAAGCGCCGGGGCGGCGCGGGCGCCGGGCTATAATTCGCGGGTGGCGCCCGCGGTCGATCCCATCACCGTCTCGGTGATCCAGCATCGCCTGCACGCCATCGTGGCCGAGATGGGCGAGGCCATGCTCCGCACGTCGTACTCGCAGATCCTCAACTCCAGCCGCGACTTCTCGACCGCCCTCTGCGATCCCGAGGGCCGCCTGGTGGCCCAGGCCGAGCACGTGCCGATCCACGTCGGCGCCCTGCCGTGGGCGGTCGCGTCCGTGCGCGCGTTCTTCGGCGACCGCGTCCGGCCGGGCGACGTCTTCCTGCTCAACGACCCCTACCACGGCAACAACCACCTGCCCGACCTCACGGCGTTCGTGCCGGTGTTCGCCGAGGGCCGGCTGCGCTTCTGGTCCATCAACCGCTCGCACCAGTCGGACATCGGCGGGGCCACCCACGGCGCGTACAACCCGGGCGCCACCGAGATCTGGCAGGAGGGGCTGCGCATCACGCCGCTCAGGCTCTACGACGGGGGCGCGCTGCGCGAGGACGTGCTGCAGATGCTGGCCGCCAACGTCCGGCACCCGCGCGACTTCCGCGGCGACCTGGCCGCCATGATCGGCTCCGCCCGGCTGGGCGAGCGCCGGCTGGGCGCGCTGCTGGCCGAGTACGGCGTGGAGCGGACGCTGGCCGGCATCGAGGCGGTGCTCGACAGCGCCGAGCGCCGGACCCGGGCCTGCATCGCGGCCTGGAAGGACGGCGTCTACCGCGGCCAGGCCTGGCTGGATGACGACGGGCGCGGCCACCGGGACATCGGGATCCGGGCCGTGGTCACCAAGCGCGGCTCAGACCTCGCGGTGGACCTCAGCGACTGCCACCCGCAGGTCACCTCGTTCATCAACTCGTCCTACGCCAACATGCGGGCCGCGGTGGCGATGGCGCTGGCCTACCTGATCGATCCCGACATCCCCAAGAACGACGGCGCCTTCCGGCCGCTCCGGGTCATCGCCCGCGAGGGCACGGTGGCCTGGGCCCGGCCGCCGGCGCCCGTGACCCTCTGCACCAACCACTGCGCCCAGGAGATCGCCGAGGCGGTCATCAAGGCGCTGGCGCCGGCCTGCCCCGAGCGGGCCATGGCCGGGTGGGGGCGGCGCTTCCGGATCGCCATCCAGGGGACGCACCCGCGGACCGGGCGGCCGTTCATCTGGCACATGTTCCAGGCGCGCCCCGGCGGGGGCGCCTCCTCGGCCGGCGACGGCTGGCCCACGGCCGGCGAGTGGCAGGCGGCGGGCGGGATCAAGTTCGGCAGCATCGAGGTGACCGAGGCCCGCTTCCCGCTCTTCTTCCGGCGCCACGAGTTCCGGCCCGACTCGGGCGGCGCCGGGCGCTTCCGGGGCGGCGTGGGCGCGATGCTCGAGTTCGTGGTCGAGACCCGCGAGCCGGCGGTGGCCAACACGGCCGGCGACGGCGTGCGTCATGGCGCCTGCGGGATGGCGGGCGGGCGCGACGGCCGGCCGCACCGGTACCGGCTGCGCTCCGGCGGTCGCCGGCGCGAGCTGCGGACCAAGGAGGTCGGCATCGTGGTGCGCCCGGGCGACACGTTCCTGGTGGAGTCCGGGGGCGGCGGCGGCTGGGGCGATCCCCGGCGGCGGCCGCCGGCCGAGC
>FWPU01006164.1_pt1 | contig 24503 bp, 23 predicted proteins | sample 2228361 | NCBI WGS metagenome assembly FWPU01 (sample SAMEA103939777, study PRJEB20133) | metagenome | reverse complement strand
ATGAATAAAATTCCTGAGATATATGTGCTTCAGTCTGAATTCTGCAGATCTGTAACTCACCCTATAAGGATGCTAATTATAGAAAACTTAAATAAAAAGTCTTTTTCTTGTTTAAAAGATCTGTCAGATAACCTTGGTTTTCCTGTATCCCATCTTTCACAGCATGTGAAAGTTCTGTATGAGATAGGAGTGATTGGTAGAAAAAGTGTGGGTAGAAAGAGGGAGTATTTTTTAAAATACCCCAAAATAATAGAAGGACTGGAATGTATGAGAGAAGTGTTGAGTGAAGTTTTGAAGGAGAAAGGAAAACTTATAAGAAAACTCACATAACCAGAATTCAGACTGAAGATGGTAAAAAATCTTTTTAAAATCAGAAGAAGAAAAATTGTTCCGCCTGACCTTACAAAAGTAATTATGATGTCAATATGTGTTAGGTATTGCTGCAGGTATTGGTGCATGAATTTTTGATTTTCTTTTAAAAGTTGTGGAAAACTTTACGCTTGGGAGGTTTGTAGTCTTCCAACAGCCAAAGGCTCTTGGAAAGGGTTCAACAGATTTTATTTTACATGTAAAAAGATGGTTACTTCCCTTAATAATAGGAGCGGGTAGACTGATTTCAGGGATTTTAACTTATCTTCTGGTTCCCGAAGCTGAAGGACATGGAACTGATAGTGCCATAGAAGCATTTCATTTCAAAAAGGTGAAATCATAAAAAGGGTCCCAATTATAAAAATGTTTTGTTCTGCAATAGTGATAGAAACCGGAGTTCTGCAGGAAGAGAAGGTCCCATAGCGCAGATAGGTGCAGGTTTTGGCTCTTTTATATCAAATATCTTTAAACTTCCTGCAAAACTTAAAAGAATCATGGTGGTTGCTGGAATAGGCGCGGGCATAGGAAGCATATTCCGTGCTCCTTTTGTAGGTGCTCTCTTCTTAGTTGAGGTTCTTTACAAAGAGACGGATATGGAACTTGATGCACTTTTACCTTCAATTCTTGCGGCGGTTGTGTGTTATTCTGTGTTTGGAGCAACTCATGGATGGAGTTCTATATTTACAGTTTCTTATTTAAAATTTGAAAATCCAGGTTTTTTATTTTTCTTTGCTCTACTGGGTATTTTTCTTGGGTTTATGACTCCTTTATATGTAAAGACATTCTACTGGATAAGGAATCTGTTTAACAGGCTACCTGTGATACCCCATGTAAAGCCAGCAATAGGTGGCTTTCTACTCGGAATAATTGCAATGTTTTTTCCTTATATTATGGGAATGGGATACGGGTGGTTACAGTTATCAATATTTGACAGGTTACCTTTACTCATAATAATACTTTTCCCACTCTTAAAGATAATTGCTACTTCATTGAGTGTGGGTTCCAGAGGTTCAGGTGGAATATTTGCACCAACCCTTGTAATAGGAGGAATGTTTGGAGCAATTTTAGGAAAGATTTTTTCTTTTTTATTCCCTCAAATGCAGAATATAATCGCACCTTTTGTCGTTCTTGGTATGGCAGGATTAATAATGGTTCTTGAAATGACAGGTGGATACTCACTTCTTGCACCAGCACTGATTGTGATAGTATTTTCTTATGTAACGAGCGGGAAACATAGCCTTTATGAAAAACAGGTTGATAACAAAGTGGGTTCTCCTGCACACATCGACGATTTTGCAATTGATATTCTTGAAAAGCTTAAGGTAAAAGATGCTATGGTTCATGCATTAAAACCCATTTTTGTTTCAATAAATTCAAAATTTAGAGAAATACTTAAAACATTTTCAAAGGCAAGATGTCATATTCTCTGTGTCAAGGATGATAAAGGTAATTTTTTGGGAATAATACCTTTAAATTAGATAAAAAGAGTAATGTTTGAAAGCGATTATCTAAGAGATATAATAGTAGCTGGTGACATACTTCTTTATGATGAAAGTCTGATATTAAGTGAGAATGAAAATTTAAAAAGCGCGCTCGGCAAATTTGCTAAGGCGAATATTGAAGAATTACCTGTTGTGGAAAAAGGTGAGGTCAAAGGTATTTTAACAAGAAAAGATATACTCATCACTTATTCAAAAAGTTTGGAGTAAAAAATAATTCTGCCTTATAATTAAATACATCATGAAAGAATTTTGTGTATGGTTTACTGGACTTCCCTGTTCAGGGAAATCAACTCTTGCAGAGAAGCTCAAGGAACAACTTGAGGGACTCGGGAAAAGAGTTTACATTCTTGACGGTGATATCATAAGGAAAGAACTCAATGAGGACCTTGGTTTTTCAGAAGAAGACAGGCGAGAAAATATAAGAAGAGTTTCAGTAGTTGCAAAGATACTTACAGAATGTGGTGTTGTTCCCATCGTTGCGCTTGTTTCACCTTTTAGAGAATCAAGAAACCATGCAAGAAAGAGAATGGAAAAGTTTATTGAGGTCTATGTTAAGGCACCTATTGAGTTATGTAAGGAGAGAGATGTTAAAGGAATGTATAAGATGGCGATTGAGGGAAAAATAAGAGGATTTACAGGTATAGATGACCCTTATGAGGAGCCTGAAAATCCAGAAGTTATATGTGAAACCGATAAAGAAAGTGTAGATGAGAGTGTTGAAAAGATTTTAACCTATCTTGAAAATAAAGGATATTTAGAAAGAAAAGGCTATACAGAAGAAGAAGAGGAAATTGTGAAGAAGAGACTTGAAGAGCTCGGTTATATGTAATGGATGAATTTAGTTTCTCTAAGACTAAAATCTTTTAAGAGGAAATTTTTCTCAGAAAAGGAATATAAAAAGTTCATAATCCCAGGTTTTATTTCATTTTTGTTTATTTACGGATTCACAAAGGGGCTTTTAAAGTTATTCTCGGTTTTAAAAAACATTCCGGTTGTTGGTGAAATCGTTTCTGTTAAGGTGATTGATTTACTGTTTTTTGCTTTATTTTTCTTCTTGATACTATCAAATATCGTCACTGCTTTTGGAACTTTTTTAAAAGACAGAGAAATAGAATTTTTACTTAAATTTCCTTTAAAAAAAGACAGAATTTTCCTGTTGAAATTTTTTGAAACACTCATTTACAGTTCATGGGCTCCTCTTCTTTTAATAATACCCTTTTTATATGCCTATCTAAAAATATTCACACTACCTTTATTAAAGATTTTTTTGCTCCTTTTTTCTCTACCTTTTTATTTTTTGGTCTCGTCACTTATCGGAATTTTTACATTGATAATTATACTTAAAATTTCTCCGAGAATTACAAGAGAAGGGACTATGCTTATCCTGGTAGTTTTCTTTATGGCATATCTTTTTATATACATAAAAATTTTTAAACCAGAACTGTTCAGAATCTTTGGTGAGATAGAGAATTTGAAGCTTCTTGCTATTTATCTTGAAAAAATGGGCACGGTTTCTCCATTCTTTCTTCCTTCACGATGGATTACAAACTTCATAAATTACGATGGCATTTATCTTGCACTTAATTTCCTCCTTTTTCCTTTATCTTTATTTGTTTTTCTGCCAATATATTTTTCTTTTGAAAACCTTCATTTTGAAGAGCATAAAAGAAGAGTTAGGCTGAAGGTAAAAAAAATAAGAGCACCGTTGTTCTATTCTAAAATTTTACAGATATGGATAAAGGAATGGAAGAGCATAACAAGAGATTTTTCACAATTTTCACAGGCAATCTTTCTTTTAATTATGGTTATATTTTATGTTATATCAATAAGAAAAGCACCTTTTTATTTTCAAATGCCTGTGTGGCATGCCCTTATAGCAACAGGAAATTTTATATTTCTGGGATACTTATTTGCGACACTATCAATAAGATTTCTATTTCCTTCCTATTCTCTTGAAAACAAAGGAATTTCTTTTTTCAAAATATCTCCTGTAAGTTCTGTGTTTTATATATTTTCAAAAATTTCTATATGGATTATAGTTTTCACAGGGCTTACCTACCTCACTTATTATTTCACAGTTGCTTCCTTAAATCTTAAATTTCCCGAGATATTTAAAGTTTCTTTTAATATCATACTAATCTGTGAATCTTTAACCTTAGGAGTGATGTCTATGTCAATGGGTATCATTTATCCCATGTTAGGAGAGAATAATCCGTCAAAGATAGCATCCAGCACAGGTGCTTTTTTTACAGCAGTTGTAACAATTTCCTATGTGTTCCTGATGGACTCCTTTATAGCCAGACCTTTATATATATATGCAAGGACAGGTTATTTAGTTTCAAATATGTTTGTTTTTTATGTTTTGCCTGCTTTATTTGTATCTTTTGCCCTTGTTGCTTTATTCTTTTCAATAGGTTTAAAATTTTACAACAAACAGGAAGTATAATGGGAAGAATTCTGGCAATAGATTATGGTAAAAGATGGGTGGGATTTGCAGTATCAGACCCTTTGAAGATGATAGCAAATCCTTTAAAGGAGATAGATTTAAGAAGAGAAAAATTATTTAAGGTGATTGAAAGTATATTAAGGGAATTTGACATCGACGAGATAATAATAGGACTCCCGATTACCATGTCAGGCAAGAAAACTCCTTTATATGTGGAGATAAAAGAGATAAAGGCAGAGATAGAAAGTAGGTTGGAGATTAAAACCCTTTTATGGGATGAGAGGTTTACAACAAAAATGGCAAAGGATGTTGAAAAGGAATCCCATAAGAATGCCGCTGCGTTTTTGCTTCAGGATTATTTAAATTCAATGAGGTTAAAAAATGATAATTAAGTTGCCTGAGAGTGTTTACAAACATATTGCTGCAGGTGAAGTCATAAATTATCCTGCCAATTGCGTAAAAGAACTTATTGAAAATTCAATTGATGCAGGTGCTGATGAAGTGTATGTGAAGATAAAAGAGGGAGGTAAAAAAAGAATAAGGGTAACCGATAATGGAATAGGAATCCCTTATGATGAGGTTCCTCTTGCAGTGGAGCGATATACTACTTCAAAAATAAAATATACAGATGACCTTTTAAAAATAAAAACACTCGGATTCAGAGGAGAAGCACTCCATTCAATTGCGACCGTTTCAAAACTGACAATAAGAACAAACATCAGTGATTCAGAAACAGGCTATGAGTTCTATTTTGAGGAGGGAATTTTAAAGGGGAAAAAGCCCTGTGTACATCAGAGGGGAACTACTGTTGTAGTGGAAGATCTGTTTTACAAATTTCCTGCAAGAAGAAAATTTTTGTCGACAAAAGAGAGAGAGGAAAGAAGAATAATAGAGATATTTATCCGGATGACAATAGCAAATCCTTCTGTATCTTTTATTCTTGAAGATGAGGAAGAAAGAATATATAATCTACCAGCAAGAAACAACTTGAAAGAAAGAATAATAGATATTTTTGGAAAAGAAACCTTTGAAAATCTTATGGAACTGAGTGGCAACCTGAAAAATTTTTCCTATTACCTTTTTATATCCAGGAAAGAAAAACTTTCTCCAAATCCGGGTATAAAGTTTATATTTGTAAATCAGCGAGCTGTGAGTGAATCCAGGTTAAATCATATATTGAATAACATATATTCAACAAAAGAAAGGTACCCGGATTATATCCTTTTTCTGTTTGTTTCTCCTTCTGAAATTGATGTAAATGTTCATCCTCAAAAATCAGAAGTTAAATTTTCAGGTTCTTTAAAACTTTATTACAGATTAAAAGAAGATATACTTTCCAAGATAAAAGAAAAAACTCTTTCTCCGCTTTTTGAGTTCAAAATAAAGGATTTGAAAGAAGAAATAAAGAAATTTGTGAAAGAAGAGGCAAGACAGCTTGAGTTTGGTGAAATACCCAAAGAGGAACAGAAAGTAAAAGTGGATTTCAAGAATATATATCAGATGGGAAAAAGGTACATCATTTTAATTTTAAAAGAAGGGATAATAATAATTGACCAGCATACTGCTCATGAAAAGGTTCTTTATGAAAAACTTAAGAGTAGAAAATTTAGTTCCCAGAATCTTCTTTTCCCACTGGTGTTTAACCTTGATTCAAAATCAATGAGGACACTGTCAAAATTTAAAGAACATCTTGAGATTCTGGGTTTTAAAATAAGTTTACTTGGTAGGAATACAATTTCAATAGACAGGATGCCTTCTATATTTGAAGGTTTAAAAAAAGAAAACTTTGCAGAAATCCTGAAAGAACTTGAAGGGAAAAAAGCCCGAATTGATATGGAGAATGTTTTGAAAACAGTGGCCTGTAAATCAGCGGTAAAATCAGGAGATAACCTTTCTGATGAAGAGATGCTTACGCTTGTTGGAGAATTATTTTCTCTTGAAGATCCTCTCTTCTGCCCTCATGGAAGACCTGTAATATATGAAATGAGTGTAGATGATATTGATAGAAAATTTGGAAGATAATAAAGTAATTCCTGCAATAATAGGCCCCACAGGTTCAGGTAAGGGTAGATTATGTTTTGAAATTGCAAGAGAACTTGGATACAGTGTTATTATCTGCGATTCAAAAAAGGTTTATAGGTATATGGACATAGGGACAAACAAACCAAAAAAAGAATGGAGGGAAGTTGTCAAATATTATATGATGGACATCAAATATCCAGATGAATATTACAGTGCAGGAGACTATGCAAAAGACGCAGGTGATTTGATAAAAGGGTTGCTTTCAAAAAAGGAAAATTTCTTTGTTGCAGGTGGAGGAACACTTTATTTAAAGGCACTTTTTGAGCCTTTTATGGAGGGAGTTAAGGTGAATCCTGATGTGAGGAGAAAAGTGGAGGAAGAAATAGAAAAAGAGGGTCTTTATAAAATGTGGGAAAAGATAAAAGAAATTGATACCACAAGAGCTTATAAAATATCTCCTACTGACAGAGTTAGAATTGCAAGATTTTTTGAAATATACTATCAAACCGGAAAGACATTTTCCAAAGCAGTTAAAGAAAGGAATACTGAAAAGGATTTTATGCCTCTTTATATTGGTATAAAAAAGGACAGGAAAATAGTTTATAAAAGGATTGAACAGAGAGTTTATGAAATGATGGAGGAAGGTTTTTTAGAAGAAGTGCAGAAATTGCTTGAAATTGGTTATTCTTTGAAGAATAGAGCCCTTGATAGTCATGGATATAAAGACTTAATATGGTATCTTGAAGGTAAAGTGTCCCTTAATGAAGCGATAAAATTAACAATAAAGAGGACCAAGGAATATTCAAGGAGACAGATTACTTTTTTAAATAATTATTTAAATTATCCTGTGGAATGGATTGAAAGTAACGATGATAATGAAATAAAAGAAAAAATAATTAAAATTTTAAAAGGAGGTTAATATGGATGTGAGAATAAAGGGTATGGTGATTTCAAGTACAGTTGCATTTGTTAAAGAGAAGTTTGGTGAAAAAATGTTTAATAAGGTAGTTGAGGAGTTATCAGGTGAAACAAGAAAAGTTGTAACCGGTCATGTAATTGCAGGTGCGACATACGATATATTATTTCTTCTTGAATTCCAGAAGAAAATATGTGAGGTTATTGGAAAGGGTGACCCTCTGTTTGCAAGGGAAATAGGCGCGTTTGCAGCTGAGAGAAGTTTTATAGGGCTGTTTAAATATCTTTTAAAACTTGCTTCTATTCCTTTTGCCCTTAAAAGGGCTCCTTTTATATATAACACTTTCTACAGTATGGGTAAAATGGAAGTGATAAAAATAGATTCGGAAAATAAAGAGAGCATAATAAAAGTAGATAAGTTGCCTTTTAAAGATGTATACTGGGAACAAAGGATAGCCGGGTGGATAGAAAAAGCAGGCGAGATTCTTGGTGCAAAAGATGTGGATGTGAAAATATCAAAGTCTTTTGCCCTTGATGATGAATTCACTGAGTATTATATAAAATGGGAGTAAAGAAAAATCAAAAAACAAGAAGAATAGATAAAAACCTTCTTGTGATATTCTCTGTAACTCTTATGGCTGTTCTCGGAGTATCAAGTATAACTCCTGCCTTCCCAAAAATTGTTGAGAGGTTTGATATTTCTCCTGCTTATGTGGGTTTTCTGATAACATTTTTTACATTCCCAGGAATAATACTCGCACCATTTATGGGAATTCTCGCGGACAGATTTGGAAGAAAAAAAATACTTGCTCCGTCTATGTTTTTATTTGCAATAACAGGAACAATGTGTGCTTTCTCAAATGATTACAACATACTTTTGATATTGAGGCTTTTTCAGGGAATAGGAGCTTCTGCTCTGGGTTCTTTAAATGTAACATTAATAGGGGATATATATCAGGGAAAAGAAAGGACTTTTGCAATGGGTTATAACGCGAGTGTGTTAAGTGTAGGAACAGCCAGTTATCCTTTTATTGGTGGGACACTTGCCCTTTTTGGATGGAATTATCCCTTTTTATTATCTTTACTTGCAATACCTGTTGGTCTTGCAGTGATATTCCTTCTTAAAAATCCCGAACCCGAGAAACATGGAACTATGAAAGAGTATCTGAGGAGTGTTTTAAAAAGTTTAAAAGATAAAAAATTGATTTCGCTCTTTTTTGCAGGTCTTGCAACATTCATTATACTTTTTGGTTCATATTTGAGTTATTTCCCTATTTTTCTTTCAAATTCTTTCAAAGTCTCAACTCTAATAATAGGACTTATAATGTCCTGCATGTCTTTAACCACTGCTATTACTTCTTCTCAGCTTGGTAAAATTTCAAAGAGATTTAAGGAAAAGAACATAATAAAATTTGCATTTTTTGTGTACAGTGTTGCACTTATTTTAATACCCTTTGTAAAGAATATAGAATTAATATTAATTCCTGTTATAATTTTTGGGATTGCTCACGGGGTAAGTATACCTTCAATACAGACTTTAGTAGCGGAATTTGCGCCATTGGAACAAAGAGCAGCATTTATGTCTATAAATGGGATGATTTTAAGAATTGGTCAAACTCTTGGTCCAGTAATAATGGGAGGAATATTTAATTTTCTGGGAATAAACTGGGTATTTTTCGGTGGATGTATATTCGCTATTTTTACATTCCTTATATTAATTTTATTTATGATATGATTCTTTTTTGCTTGTTCAAACCTTTATAATTATTTTATGAAAATATTACTTGTGTATCCGGAATGCCCGGATACCTTCTGGAGCCTGAAACACGCATTAAAATTCACAAACAAAAAATCAGCATATCCACCGCTTGGTCTTTTAACAATAGCAAGTCTTTTACCTTTTGAATGGGAAAAAAAATTGATTGATATGAATGTGGAAAAATTAAAGGAAAAAGATATTGAATGGGCTGACTATGTTTTTATAAGTGCAATGAATGTGCAAATAAATTCTGTAAAAGAAGTCATAAATATCTGCAAAAAAAAGAATAAAAAAATTGTTGCAGGTGGACCTCTTTTTAGTATAGAACCTGAAAAATTTGACAGTATAGACCACCTTGTTCTTGATGAAGGTGAGGTTACTATTCCTGAATTTATTGATGATTTGATCAGAAATAAAGCAAAACATGTATACAGGGCAAAAGAATTTGCGAATATGGAGAGTGTTCCTCTGCCTGCATGGGACCTTATTAAATTGAAAAACTATTTTTCAATGTGCATTCAGTATTCAAGGGGATGTCCTTATGATTGTGAATTTTGCAACATAACTTCACTTTTTGGAAGAAAGCCAAGAGTGAAGATTGCTGAAAAAGTTATTCAAGAACTTGAAATATTTTACCAGCAGGGATGGAGAGGGCCTGTATTTTTTGTAGATGATAATTTCATAGGAAATAAAAAACATTTAAAAGAAAAAATTTTGCCTGAAATAATAAGATGGATGGAAAACAGGAAATACCCGTTCACATTTTTTACAGAAACATCCATAAATCTTGCAGATGACGATGAACTTATTGGGATGCTTGTGAAAGCGGGATTTGATAAAGTTTTTATTGGGATTGAAACGCCTTCAAAAGAGAGTTTAAAGGAATGTAACAAATTTATAAATATTGGAAGAAACCTTGTAGAAAACATTGAAAAAATTCAGAAGATGGGACTTCAGGTGCAGGGAGGTTTTATTGTTGGGTTTGACTCTGATAAGCTTTCTATTTTTTCAAGACAGCTGGAATTTATACAGAGGAGTAAAATTGTTGTTGCAATGGTGGGACTTTTAAATGCGCCTCCAGGAACAAAACTTTTTAAAAGGTTAAAAAAGGATAATAGGATCATGGAAAAATTTATTGGAAATAACACAGATTTTATAACGAATATAATTCCAAAGATGGGATACGAAAGACTTATAAAAGAATACAAAAATCTTGTAAGCAGGGTATATTCACCAAAGGTCTATTATGAAAGACTTATAGCTTTTCTTAAAGAATATAAGCCCATCAAAAAGAAATTAAGAATGAAATGGGATTACATAAAGGCTTTTATAAAGTCAATATATATACTCGGAATTCGTGAGCCAGGAAAAAGATATTACTGGAAAACCTTTTTTTATACTTTATTTAGAAACCCACTTGCTTTTCCTTTGGCAATAGGACTCACCATATACGGATATCATTTTAGAAAGATTTTTGTAAAGTAAGATCTTTTACTGTTTATTTTGGATATATTCAGTTAAGTATAATTTACATATATTCTTTTAAAAAACTATTACCTTAAGTATTTTGTGTTTACACTCAATCTTAACAGGTGTTTTTCCACAGGGTTCTGCATCTAAATGATAATAAATCTCCTTTCCCTCAAGTTCTATTTTTTTTCCTTTATAAATTTTAATACTTCCCAGCTTGTGATGAATACCAAGTAAAAACCCCATAAAGTAGCCGATATCATTAAAAAAACCACCTTCGCGAAATATTACCACATCAAGTAAACCATCATCAGGAACTGCCTCCGGCGCCATTTTCATATGTCCTCCATAGTTAGGAATATTTGATACTACGACCTGATAAGCTGTTCCATAATTAACATCATCTATTTTAATATTTATGGGTCTCAATTCATATAAAGGATATTTAGCAAAACCTGTTGCAACATAAGCGGGTGCTCCGAAGGCTTTTTTGAAATCATGGGGGAGATTATGAACAACAAAACCGTCAAGTCCTGCTCCGAGAACCATATGAAAGTATCTTTTTCCATTTACAAAACCTAAATCAACCTCTTTGACTTTACCTTTTAATATAACTTTTGCAGCCTTCACAACATCCATTGGTATTCCGTGATAAAGAGCAAAAACATTTGAAACTCCGAGTGGTAAAATACCTATTCTTGCACTACCTCTAATACATCCGTTTATGACCTCGTTCAATGTTCCGTCTCCACCTGCGCTTATTATTAAAGATGCTCCAAAATCTATTGCTTTTTGAGATAGTCTCTTACCATCTCCATGTTTTACAGTCTCCCATATGTAAACATCATAAATTTCACTTAAAATTTTAAGAACATCTTGTCTTTTATTTTCAAATTTTCTGGAATTCCTTGCTTCTGGATTGATTATTATGACCGCTTTTTTCATAATAATTGATGTAATTTGATTATATAAAAACAAAAGGGTTTTTGTCAAACATTTGCCAGAAACTTTATAATTATTTTGATGAAAAGATTTTTAATCACAATTTCGTTATTTAGTGTGCTTACAGGTGAGATAATTCTAATCCCTATGGATGATTCCCAATCCGACCATTTAATGTCCTATGGGGTGGTTTATAACTTGCTTTTAGATGGTATAAAAGTTGAATGGCTTTTATATTACAGGGGTGGCTCGTTCTTGACAGAAGATAGAGAAGAAGTTAGGAATATGTGTGTGGATTTTGGAATAACTTATGAGTTGCTTGGTGCCTCTGAAACTGCCTTTTTATATCAGGAAATAGAAGAAAATAATATGAATTCAGTGGTTCTGGAAGTGGCACCAAAGCTGGCAGTTTATATCCCTCCATATGCAGAGCCATGGGATGATGCGGTTACTCTTGCTCTTGAATATGCAAAAATACCATATACCAGGATTTATGATGAGGATATAATAAAAGGTGAACTCAAAAATTACGACTGGTTACATGTGCATCACGAGGATTTTTCAGGTCAATACAGTAAATTTTACACAGTTTACGGAAATACCTCCTGGTATAAAAAAATGGTTGAGACTGACAGAGAAATAGCACGAAGGCTTGGTTCCCCGAATACCCAGAGATTAAAACAGGATATTACAATAAGAATAAGAGAATATGTAAGAAACGGTGGCTTTTTGTTTTCAATGTGTCTTGCACCAGCAACAATGGATATGGCTCTTTCAGCAAAAGATATTGATATATGGGATATCCCTTATGATGGGACACCTCCTGATCCGAATGCTAATGCAAGATTGAATTATAATGAGTGTCTTGCCTTTGAAAATTTTAAAATTTATACATCCTATTTAAATAGTGAACATTCAAATATAGATGTATCTGATGAAGCGGTTTTAAGGGGACCGGATACCTATTTCACACTTTTTGAATTCTCAGCAAAATACGATCCTGTTCCTTCAATGCTTGTTCAAAATCATGTAAATGCTGTTAAGGAATTTCTGGGAAGGGATACAGGATTCCGTAAAAGTCTTTTGGAACCCAGAGTAGTTGTTCTGGGTGAAGTGAAAGGAACTGATGAGGCAAAGTATATATACGGGACCTTTGGAAAAGGATTTTTCACATTTTTGGGCGGACATGACCCTGAAGATTATCAGCATTTTATAGGAGACCCCCCAACAGATTTAAAAAAATATCCTCATTCTCCCGGATACAGGCTTATTTTAAATAATGTTCTTTTTCCTGCATCCCAGCCCAGAAAATTGAAGACATAATATAATTATAGTGATAAATTCTGTAAGATTTCCTTAATTCCCTTTTCAATATCATACATATTTTTAAAACCTAATTTTTTTATCTTATTTATATTTAAGACATCCTTTCCCTTTCTTCTCATCTTGAATTCTATTTTTAGTTTTATCCCCTTTAATTTTTCAAATGTCTTTTTCATTTCAGAAACTTTTATTCCTTTACCAGAGCCTATATTGTAAACTCCCTGCCATTTGTTTTCAATTGCCATTAAAATTGCTCCTGCCGCATCTTTTACATAGATGTAATCGTATTCTGCAGATAAATCATCGTATAGAATTACTTTCCCCCTTTTAAATCCCTTTAAAAAATCTGCAATCGGATTTCTTTGCATCCCTGTTCCGTAAATCCTTGAAAATCTGAGAACACAGAATTTTATTTTTTTGGATTTTGCAAGATTTGAGAGTAAGACCTCTGCTGAAAATTTCATTGCACCGTAAAGATTTTGAGGATTTGCATCCTCTTCCTTTTTCGGTATTTCTTTTTCAGGGTAAATTTTTCTTTAATTTATTCATTATTTCAAAGGGTGCTTTTACTATAACTTCAAAGGCTTTTTCTGGATTTTGAACTACTTGCCAGTTTCCTGAAATTGATGCAAGATAAGCTACTATGTTTTCATCTATTTTTTCAGGAACTTTGCCTGATTCCCATTTTATATATTCATCCTCAAACCATTCAGGTTTTTTTCTTGAATATACCTTAATTTTATATTTATTTTCCTTTAAAATTTCATAAAGACTCCTTCCTAAAAGTTCTGATAATCCGAATATTGCTATTTTATATTTTTTCAAGTAGAATAAGTCCTAAAAGAGGTAAAAATATCTCTATGTTTGATGTGATTGAAAGCCCAGTCCCACCATCCTGTGTGGGTCTTAAAACAACATTTTGCATAGGTCTATAATGCTGAATCTGGTCTATGTTGCAGGATGTGAATTTTTGGACATCAAAGCCTAAATTTCTCACAACAGAAAGTGCTTTTAGAAAAACTTCTGGCATTATGACCGCTGATGCAATATTCAATATCACGCCTTTTTCAAGATTTGAGACTATTTCACAAAATCTTTGGAAATCCTTAAATGTTCCGAATCCTATATCTTCTCCCTTTGCAAGAGAATGAATGTGGGTTATATCTGTTCCAACAGCTACATGGAATGTCATCGGGACCTTTAATTTATAAAGATTATAAATCAGAGAATATTCCTTAAAAGGTAGATTTGTCTCTTCAAGGTATTCAGGAATTATTTCACCCATTCCCTTTTTTTCTTTTCTTCCCTTTTCAAGGGCGGTTGCAAAAAATTTTCCTGTTTCCTCTACCATTCCAAATCTTCCATCCTTTATAGTCTCTTTAACATCCTCTGATGTTTCTCCAATAAGGGCGATTTCAACATCATGTATTGCAACAGCACCCTGACCCGCAAGATGAGTTAAAAATCCATTTTTTGCAAGTTCTATAAATAGAGGAGAAAGCCCACATTTTATGACTGCATCTCCTATCATCCATATTATGGGCTTTTTATTTTTTCTTGCAATTTTCATCTGTGAAATTAGTTTTCTTAATTCATTTGCCTTGAAAACTTCTGGAAGCAAATCAAGAAATTTCTGCTTTTTTAGTTTTATAAAATCAGAAACCTTTAATTTATTTTTCCTCTCCCTTATCGAATAAGTTTTTATATTTTCCCATTTAAAATTTTTCATTTTATTCCTCCACCAGATTTTCCCCCTGAGTCCCCTCAGAGTCTTTATTCATAATTTTCAAAATCGTAGGTAATACATCCTTTAAAGTTGGTCTTTTTTTGATTTTATGATTTTTTATGAATAAAAAAGCATCATGATAGGTGTGCATTCCCTTGAGTTCAGAAATATAAAATATCTCTCTATCCTTTATATTTGCCTTCAAGTCAAACCCATCATAGGGAATTAACAGGTATTCAGGAGGATTACCCGTGGGCTTTTCACCAAATATTTCTTTCTCACTTTTTATTTCCTTTATTACTTTTTTCCCTTTAAATTCAAGATTTTTAAATAACTCAAAGATTTCCTCTATTTTTCCTTTTATTTCATTTTCACTGAATCTTGCCTTTGGTCTTTTTTCTCTTGAATTTAAATATATTCTTCCAGGTGTCATTGAAAAACAAAGGGATGTTTCTTTTGTTTCCTCTATTGAACCGGGAGAGTCATTTTTAAATTCTAAAAATCCATATTTCCTTAAAACTGCATTTATATTAACCTCTTTTTTAATTTCACAGAATCCGTGGTCCGATAAAATTATAAGTTCTGAATTTTCAGAAATCTTTTTCACAAAATTTCCAATCTTTTCATCAAGAAATATAAAATAATCACCAAGTGTCTTTTTATCATCCATAAAAAAATGGAATAATCTGTCGGTTTCCATTATGTGTAAAATGTTTATTTCTGCTTTCTCTTTTAAAAATTCTTCTATAATTTCAAATCTTTTTTCTGTTGCTGAGTAAATCTGGCTTAAAAATTCTTCCCTTTTACCCTTTCTTGCGAGCCATGGGTCAACATCAAGAATATATTTCTTTTTTAAAAGAATTTTTGAAATATTTTCAGGGAATGTTCCTTTTTCAATTTTTGGTGCGAGAAACCCTGAAATTAAAATCCCCTTTATTTTAAATACAGGATATGTGATTGGTATGTTTATTGAAACTATTTTTGAATCCCGAAAATAATCATAAATGGTTTTCTTCTTTATATCGTTATAACCCGGAATGTAAAGGTCATAAGAAAAAGCTTTTGGTTCAACAAATCCATAAAGTCCATGGCCTCCCGGATTCCACCCTGTTATAAAAGTTGTCCATGCAACCGAAGATATTGTTGGATGAACAGAATCCATTTGAGAAAAAGAGCCTTCTTTAAATATTTCTCCGAAATTTTTCAGCCCGTGATTTTCAATAAACTCCTTTAGAAGAGTATAGGGAGTTCCATCAAGCCCTATGATGAAGATTTTTCTGGATTTTTTACTGAAAAACATTTTATTTTTGGAGTTCCCTTTTCAAAACCTCATAAACTTCTTTTCTTAAAACTTTTTCACTCGGTGTCCTGCCATTTCTTATCATCTCTCTTACATTTGTCATACTTATATGCTCTACATAATCTTTATCGTGGGAACATGTTCTTGAAGAAACTATCCCATCACACTTTTTGCAGTAAAAAACAGAATAGACCTTTATTATTTCTATACCCAGATTATCAAAATTTTCGAAAATTTCATGAGCTGCATAGGGATGATAATAATCTCCAACTCCCGCGTGGTCTCTTCCTACAATAAAATGGGTTGCACCGTAGTTTCTCCTTACTATTGCGTGAAATACTGCTTCTTTGGGACCCGCATATCTCATCCATGTTGAAAGTCCTGAGAGTAATACTCTTTCTGAGGGAAAGTAATTTTCTATTAATGCCTCATAGGATTTTAAGATAGTGTCGTTTGAAAAATCACCTTTTTTCTTTCTTCCTAAAATAGGCTGGACGAAAAGACCATCGGTTATCTCAAGAGCGAGCCTTTGAAGATGCTCATGACCTCTGTGAGGTGCATTTCTTGTCTGGAATGCGCATACTGTTTTCCATCCCTTTTTCTTAAAAATTTTTCTTGTTTCAGTAGGTTCATACTCATGTGATTTGAATGGATGTTCTGGCTTTTCAATAAGCATTATTTTACCTCCGATAACATATTCTCCTTTTCTTCTGAAATTCCACACACCCGGATGTTTTTGATTTTTTGTCCCAAATGTTTTTTCCGCAACATAGTCAAGATTAATTTTATACTTATCTTCAACCTCAATGAAACCATAAATTTTGTCTTCAAATTCAAGGAAAATTCTTTCGTCCTTTTCTAACTTTTCAAAGTCTTCCCTTTTAACCTGTAAAATAATAGGTAAAGTCCATGGAGTTCCATCAGGAAGTCTCATTTTCTCAATAACTGATATAAGTTCTTTTTCCTTCATAAATCCTTTGAGCGGTGTAAATGCTCCGATTGAAATTTTTTCCAGGTCAAAGATTATATCCTCGTCAACCTCTATCTTTTTTGATTTTTTTGCCTCTTCAAAAAGCCTGTTTTTTTCTCCTTTGACTTTTAGATTAACAAGTTTCATTATTCCACCTCTTTACCGAACACCTGAGTAAAATAATTATAAGCGGTTCCGAGAATTAAACCTGCTGATAAAAATGCCTTTTGAAATATATTTAACTTGTAATGTTTTTTAAAGAAAAGATATATGGACCTTCTTAAAAAATATATTGATTTTATACCAAGGTATTTTCTGCTTTTACCATGATAATGAATAACACTTACAGAGGGACAGTAATAAACCCTGTATCCCTTTTCCCTGATTCTATAACACAGGTCTGTATCTTCTGCGTATAAGAAAAAGTTTTCATCAAATGCCCCGAGTTCTTCAATAACATCTCTTTTTACAAGGAAAAATGCCCCTATAAGACTTTCTGTCTCCATTCTTCCATTCTTTTCATCCTCTAAATTAAGATACATAAATTCCTTTGTAATAGGATTACCTTTAAAATACCTGGATAAAAAGGACCTTCTTCCAAACAGAAGATATTTAAATCTCGGGTATCTCCTACATCCTGGTTGAAAAGAGCCGTCCGGATTCAGAAGTCTTGGTCCCACAGCAGCTGCATTTCCATTACTTTTTATTTCATTAATGAGTTTTTTGAAAGTATCAGGAAAAACAACAATATCTGGGTTCGCAAATACAACTATGTTTCCCTTCGCCTTTTTTAACCCAAGATTACATCCTCCACCATATCCTCTGTTTCTATCAGATTTTATAAAAATAAACTCTTTATATTTTTCCTTTGCCTTTTCAAATGAGCCATCCTTTGATAAATTGTCAACAACGATTACCTCGTAGGATACAGGTGGTGGATAAAGTTTTATAGATTTTAAAAAATAATCTAAATATTTACCACCATTAAAATTCACGACAATTATTGAAAGAAAGTCCTTTTCCATTAAGTTTTTTTCAGAGGCTCAGGTTTTTGAGACATCTCCTTTCCCATTGAGCAACTTCCGTTAAATGTAACCCCTTCTTCAATTATAAGTATTTTACAGGTTATTTCACCTTTAAAATTCGCTCCTTTCTCAAGTTCGACTCTATTTTCAACCCATAATTTTCCCTCAAAATTTCCTGCAATCACAGCATCTTTAACCTTTGCTTCATTAACCTTTACTTTTCCACTTTTACCTATTATCAAAAGCCCTCTTGCATTTATATTTCCGTCAAATTCACCGTCTATTCTCAATCCAGCCGTACATGTGAGCTCTCCTTTTGTCTTTGATTCGTTTCCAAGATGAGTATCCAATTTCTCAGGGACATCTTTTTTATTCACTATAATCCTCCTTTTTTAAGTTGATAATTATAAAATATAACGAGAATAAAATCAATTTGAAGCGATGTTAAGAGGTATAGCCTGAAAAATCTCTTTTAAAAGATACTCCTTACGGTAAACTTTATTTTAAACATCATTGAAGACAAAAATTTAAGTTAAAGATTGATTTAACTTTAGTTTTTATACCCTTCTATTTTTAAATTGTTTTACTATATACTATAATTATTAATCTGATGAAGAGAAAATGTCCATGGGGACATGGTAATTTATCTAAGGCAAAAATTATTGGTATAGAGATAGAGTATTGTCCTAAATGCGGTGGGGTATTTTTTGATAAAGAAGAATTTAAACAGATTACAAAGGTTGATCTGATAAGTGAAAGAAAGGAAAGAGAATATAAAATTCCCTGTCCCGCCTGTAATTCTGATATGCACGAGTTTATCCACAGGCTATTACCCCTTAATTCATTAGCTTTTTACTGCAAAGACTGTGGGGGGCTTTTTATACCAGGGAAAACTATGCAAAAATCTTTTCCTGAGATTAAGAAAATATCACCGGAATATGAATCAATAGGGGCTCTCATTACTATAACTATTTTAAACAGGATGCATGAAAAGTTTAAAGAATCCACTCTTTCTGAATTTCAATGCTCCTTTGATAATAAACCTTTGATAAATTATGAACTAAAAAATGAATGGGGTAAAAAAGTTTATATTGGAAGGTGCGGGTATTGCGGAGGACTTTTTTTCCAGAAAGGAGATGCCTATTCAGTTGATAAAGAAATTATTTTAAAGATAGACGAGGAAGAGACTGAAATTCATAAAGCCTGCCACAATACACCCGATTGTCCTGTTTGCAGAAAAAAAATGAGAAAGTTTACAAATCCCATAATAAAAATTGATGGTATATTTATATGCCCTTCCTGCTATGGAATGTGGTTTAAAAAGGGTAGAGTTGGGAAATTTAAAGAGTTCATTGGAAGGAGAAAAATGAGGTATCGTTCCCGGGAAGACCGGATCGCAGTTGCAATTGTGAAAAAACTTGGACCGGAAAAAGCAATGCCCTATTTAAATGCCATTTATTATGATTTAAAGAAAAAAGCAGATGAGGAAGCAAAAAAACCTTCTGTCCCGAAAATTGCCTTTTTATCATTTCTCTTTTCTTTTCTGCCTCCACCTTTGAGAATTGCCCTTTTATTTGTAGAGGATATTTATTATACCATTCGTGATTTTCTTGATAAAAGAAAATTATGTGATTAAAAAAAATTTCAGACCAAAAATAATTATTAGTGCCTGTCTTAATCTTGAACCTGTAAGATATAATGGAAAATTCATTAGCGATGAATTTGTATTGAAGTTAATAGAATACTGTGATGTGCTTTCTCTATGTCCTGAAATTGCAATAGGTCTTGGTGTTCCGAGAGATAAAATAATAGTTTATAAAAAAGGGAAAAAATATGGATTGTATCAACCCGCAAAAGACCTGGAACTTACCGATAAAATGGTAAAATTTTCAAAAAAGTTTTTGAATTCCTTAGATGATATTGATGGATTTCTATTCAAAAGCAAATCACCTTCTTGTGGAGTTTCAGGAACAATAATTTATGAGAATATTCAGAGTAAAAAACATCATTCAAGAGGTAAAGGAATTTTTGCTTTAAAAGTTCTCAGAAAATTTCCCCTTTTGCCGGTAGAGGACGAAAAAAGATTGAAAAATAATGAAATAAAAGACCATTTTCTTACCCGGATTTTTGCAATTGCAAATTTGAGAGATTTAATAAAGAATGTTAGGGAAATAGAGGAACTTATGAATTTTCATCAGAGATACAAGTATTTACTTATGGCACATTCCAACATAAGATTAAAAGAAATGGGAAAACTTGTAGCAAGTTATAATAAGGGCAAAAACTTAAAAAGTATTGTTGAAAAATACAGAGAATTATTTTTAATTTCTTTAAAAAGGAGACCTTCAAAGGGCGAACATATAAATGCTTTTCAACATATATTTGGATACATATCTTCTAAATTAAATAAAAGAGAAAAAAGACATTTTATAGAACTTCTGGATAAATATAAAAAAGGTCATTTAAAAATAAGAACTTTAAAAAAAATAATAAAATCCTTTGCATACAGGTGTGAGGAAGAATATATAATAAATCAGGTTTATTTGAATCCCTATCCCGAAGATTTAATTTAACATTAGATTTGTAGCTTCATATAAAAGATAAAAATATGGTAAGAGTGGGTTAGAACCAAATGTTTCTTTCATACCTCCTATTTTAAAGGAAAATTTCGGCTAAATTCTTGATGAGACAACTCATGGGTTTGACATTGATTTTGAAAAACTTTTATAATTTGAGTTATGAATCCTGTTAAAAGAAACAAAAAATTAGGAGGTAATAAGTGAAAAAGGAAATCCGGCAACTTTGCCAGAATGAAAATATCTACACTATGTGCTACTATCATCTTATTTTTCGGGGCATAATGGCACTCGGTGCTATTATGAATGCCCCCACCAAAGAAAAAGAAAGAAAGAAAGGCACTCTGAGATAGAGAGAAGAAAATTTATCGGATGCTGTTGTAGAGCAATTACTTTGTAATGTATTTGCTAAAACTATCAATGGAAAACATCGGCATAGGAGAACTAAATGCCCTATATGAATGTCAGCACTTGCGGATTGAATTGTATGGAATGTGACCTTTACAAACTACTCAATGATAGATCAATACAAGAAAAGATGATACCCTATTTCTGGGAACAGACTCTTATCAGATCAATGCAGGTGAGTGAACTTTTGCCATGATTCAGGGTTTCAGGAAAATCTCCCAAAATTTATGAAGGTATATTAAAACTCATCATTTATCCCTGATATATTATAAGGTTCTATATTGATTTGAAAAAGAAGGATTTAATGATTTAAAATATAAATGTGATATGTGCGGGGAATAGCGCAGTCCGGTCAGCGTGCTTGGTTCGGGACCAAGAGGTCGAGGGTTCAAATCCCTCTTCCCCGAGCTTGAATTTAACATACCTTTTAAGTATTTTCAATATAATTCTTCTTAACATATTCTATGGCTTCTTCTTTTGTGTTTAAAATTTTCTCGGCTCTTTTTTCTTCAACATCCTGCAGGATTTTTTTGAAAATCGGACCGGGTTCTAATCCAAGTGCTATTAAATCATAACCATTAATTAAAGGCTCAGGTCTCTCCTTTTTTGATTCCTCATAAAATTCAACTATTTTCTGCAGGAGATTTTTTAAGTATCTGGAATCTTTTCCCGGGGGAGTTGCCCGGAAGTCTGCATAATCAAGTAAAAACAATGCAAACCATAAATTCTCTGTTTTTCTTAAATACCTAAATATTGCTCTTCTTGTTATATCTTCTGCTTTTCCCAAAAGGTGAGGATACATATGGGATTTTACAAGATTATTAAGGATTTTTGATTCTTTTCTTGAAAGTCTCATATTGTATGCCCATTTTCTTGCAATTTTGGCACCTTCTCTATCATGTCCATAAAATTTTGTTCTTCCTTCTTCAATTTCCATTGTTAAAGGTTTTGCAATATCGTGAAGAAACCCAGCGAGGAAAAGAAGAGGTTTTTTACCATATTCAAACCATTCTCTATAGTAATCTTCATTAAATTTTGAAAAGAAAGTTTTTTTTAAGTTTTTTTCAAGTTTTACTATATTTTTAACGACATTTAGGGTATGCTCAAGAATGTTTATTGATATTCCTTTGTATATTTGAAAAGAGGTTTCCTGATATTTCAATTCCGGAATTAATTTAAATAATATCCTGCTTTCTTTTAATAAATCTATACCTTCTTCAATATATTTGCCCTTCCCGAGCATTTCCCATATTTCATATTTTATTCTTTCCCTGGCAACATTTTTCAATAGTTCTTTGTTTTTTTTCATCCATTCAAAAGTATTTTTCTCAATTTCAAATCCATACCAGAAGTAAAATCTTAAAATTCTTAAAATCCTTAAAGGGTCTGAAATTAAATTTTTCTCATACAGAGTCTTTAAAATTTTGTTTTCTATATCTTTTAAACCACCTACAAAATCTATTAATTCCATTTTCAAAGGGTCGATAATTATACTGTTTATTGTTAAATCTCTTTTCTCAACATCTTCTCTTAAATCTTTTCCTTTAAGTCCACTAACATCAACTGTGTAGATTTTTTCTCTTTTTAAAATTATTCTGTATTCTTTAAATTCTTGATCAAGTGATATCCACTTGCCTTGTGTCCTTTTTGCTATTTTCTTTGAAATCTCTTCAGGGTCTTTATCAAGGACAATTATATCAATATCACTCGCATCCTGATTTAATGCGAAGTTTCTTAGAGCACCACCTACTATGTAAAGTCTAGCATTTATATTTTCAAAGGATTTGTATATTGCAAATATTTTTGATTTTTTAAAATTTTCAAATATTTTTGATATTCGCATAAAATCTCCTCACATCTTCTATCTCATAGGTTATTGGTGCGGGTGGTAGGTTTGATGTAAAGTATTGCCCATAAGCACTGTTTATAATTCTTGAGTCAAAAACAGCAAAACATCCTTTATCAGTTTTTTTTCTTATAAGTCTCCCAAAACAGCAAGAGGAAGGGAATAGGTCAAGAAGGGATTTTTGCCTTCTCTTTTTAAAAGTTCCAGTTTTGCTTCATGATAGGGTTCATCAGGAACAGAAAAGGGTAATCTTGCAATTATAAGAAGTTCAAGAGATTCACCCGGAATGTCAACACCTTCCCAGAATGTTCCTGTGGCAAAAAGTGAGGTTTTATCTTCCTTTTTAAACCTTTCAAGCAGATTTTTTTTTGAATCTTCTCCCTGAAACAAAACAGGTGTTTTTAAATCAGGCATTAGTTTTTTAACTTCTTTTAGCATTTTATAGGATGTGAAAAGCACAAGTGCTCTTCCCTGAAATATCTCCACAAGCTCGGGTATTTTGTGGGAAAAATAGTGGGCGAATTTCTCTTCCTCTTTTGGTGTAGGAGCATTCCTGTCAATGTATATTATAACATTTTTCTTATAAGGGAAATGAGACGGAAGAGAGATTGCCTTAGTGTCTGCTTCAAGTCCAGCCTCTTTAATAAAAAATGAAAAATCACTGCCGGTTTTTAAAGTGGCGGATGTAAAAAGTATTACAGGGAATTTGGGATACACATGGTTCTTCAAATAATGTCCAGGGTTTAAAGGGGCATCTTTTAAGATTATTTCATCATTCTCCTTTTCAACCCATTTTACATATTCTGAATTGGTTGAAAATATTATTTTTTCCAATTTTCTGGCATAATTCAGAAGCTTTTCCTTAAACATTTTTGCCCTTAATCCCCAATCTCCCCTGGATATTTTTACCATTTCTGATAGTTCTTTGAGATTTTTATGAATTTTGAATTCTGTGAAAGTGCTTTCTCTTATCCTTTTCTTTTCGCTCTCTTTGAGGAATTTTATAACCTCTGTTTTTAATCTTTTTACCTTTTCATAGGTTTTAGTCAGAAAATCTCTTTTCTTTTTTATGAATTTCTTATCCACTATTTCTCTAAAAAGAACAATCTTAAGATAATTAAGATTGACTTCGTTGCCATAAGAATTCACTGCATCTTCAATAATTCTCTGGGCTTCATCTATTACAAGGATTTCTCCTGTTTTAATATAAGGAAATTCAATGAGAGAATTTGCGAGCAAAAAAGAATGATTTGTGATAAGAATATCTGAATTTTTCCATCTATCAATTTTTTTAAATACATAACAATCAATATAATAAGGACAATCTTTTTTTAAACAGTCGTCTTTTTTATATTTAAAAAGATTTATTGGAATGTTTTTGCCCTCAAGTTCTGAAAGGTCTCCATCAGGGGTTTCTCTTATAAATCCAAAAATTATCTCCATCCACTTTTCCTTTGAAAATATGTCCTCTTCTTTTAATTTTAGAAGACAAAGATAATTTTCAAGCCCCTGTGCTATTTCTATCCTGATTCCCGGTATAATTTTGTTCACTATTTTAACATCTTTTTCAAAAAGTTGCTTCTGGAGTGTCTTTGTATGGGTTGTTATAATAGCATTTTCAAACAGGTTCTCCTCAAGGGCAAGTGCTATTGGAACAAGATAGGCAAAACTTTTACCTACACCTGTTCCTGCTTCAACTATTAAATTTCCTTTTTCTAATATTTTTTGATAAAAAGAAAGTGCCATTGAAAGCTGTGAATGACGATATTCAAAGTTTTTCAATTCATCCTTTATTAATTTCCCTTCTCTGAATACTTTTTCTATAAACTGTATGTTTTTATCTTTTGAAGTTAATCTCATAGGAAGAAAATCCTCCCAGTAAAGTATGGTTTTTAAAAGAATAT